>Ga0163212_1000771_pt1 | contig 14344 bp, 12 predicted proteins | sample Malawi_45m_30L_FD_113532 | JGI IMG/M metagenome (GOLD analysis project Ga0163212, IMG submission 113532) | Freshwater microbial communities from Lake Malawi, Central Region, Malawi to study Microbial Dark Matter (Phase II) - Malawi_45m_30L | ecosystem: Environmental > Aquatic > Freshwater > Lake...
GACCGTCGCGGCGTTTCGTTGGCTCCCCTCGCGGTCGTGTTCGGAGCAGCGAGCCATCCGTCCCTGTGGCGGATCCTGGCGGTGTTCTTGGAGATCGGCGCCGTTCTCTACGGCAGCGGCTACGTCCTCGTGGCGTTTCTCCAGGGTCGCATCGTCGATGAACTCGGCTGGCTCGACGCGACATCGGTGCTCGATGCCGTCGCGATCGGCCAGATCACACCGGGACCGTTGTTCTCCACCGCGACGTTCGTGGGGTGGGATCTGGCCGGTCCGTGGGGCGCGGTCGTGGCCACGGTGGGCATCTTCCTCCCGTCGTTCGTCCTTGTGGCGCTCCTCGGTCGGGTCATCGGCTGGCTCGAGTCGCACGGTGCGGGCCGGGCCTTCCTCTCGGCGGTCGTGGCGGCATCGCTTGGCCTCATGGCCGGGGCACTCATCCGCATCGCCGAGGCGGCCCTGGTCGATGCGGGCGCCGCACTCATCGCCGCAGCTGCATTCGTCGCCTTGCTCGCACGTGTCCCCGCAACGAGGGTCGTCCTCGCCGGGGTCGCGATCGGTGCGGTGCGATCCCTCGTCGGCTGAACGACGGAGCCGACCACCCGCGAGAACCCCGAACACGACCACTGTCGCGCAGCGGCGCAGGACCCGAGACCCGCACCCGAACAAGTCAACCTCGTGGGTGCGTGTCCCTGTCCGAGTCGGAGATGACGACGCCCGACGGCGGGATCCCGGCGACGTGCACCGGTTCGGTCGTCAAAATCTGAGGTGCCGGTTGGACTGCGTTCATGCGGTGCAGTCCCCGGTGAAATCGGCCTCGCCCGGGTCGCACTACGGTTGAGCGCGTGGGGGCTGAATCGACCGTTCCGGGCTTCACGAAGCGTCAGTTGTTCACCGTGCTCGGGGCTCTCGCACTCGCCACGATGCTCGCCTCGCTCGAGACCTCGATCATCGCGACCGCCCTGCCGACGATCACCGGCGAGTTCAACTCCTTCGAGAGCTTCGCCTGGGTCGGCACCGCCTACATCGTGACCTCGGCGATCGGCACGCCCCTCATCGGCAAGCTCTCGGACATCTTCGGCCGGCGCACCATGTTCCAGATCACGATGGGCATCTTCCTCGTCGGATCGTTGCTGTGCGGGTTCTCCCAGTCCATGGGTCAACTGATCGCGGCGCGTGCGTTGCAGGGCCTCGGCGGCGGTGCCGTCCAGGCGCTGGCATTCTCCGTGATGGGTGACATCCTCCCGCCCCGCGAGAGGGGTCGCTACATCGGGTACTTCACCCTCGCCTTCGTCGGAGCGGCGTTGCTCGGCCCGCTCGTGGGTGGCCTCATCATCGACCATTACTCGTGGCAATGGATTTTCTGGATCAACGTGCCAGCAGTTCTGGTGGTTGGCACGATCACGCACTTCGCCCTGCGGCTGCCGTTCACGAGGCGCGAGGCGAAGATCGACTACGCCGGCGCGGTCCTGCTCTCGGTCTCCATCGGTGGGCTCATGATCGCCCTCGAGGAGGGTCGCCACGGCTGGGCCCAGAGCCATGTGCTCGCGCTGCTGGGTGTCGGGGTCGTGACCCTGCTGCTGTTCTTGAAGGTGGAGCAGCGCGCCACCGAGCCGATGATCCCGTTGCGGCTGTTCCGCAATCCCGTGGTTCTCGCGGCCTCGATGCTGGGCCTGTGCGCGGGCATCATCTCCTACGGTGCCGGACAGTTCCTGAACCTCTACTTCCAGGACTCCCAATTGATCTCGCCCACCGAGTCGGGTCTGCGCACGATTCCCCAGATGATCGGTGTCACCGCCGCCACCTTCGGTGTGGGTCGACTGATCGCCAAGACCGGTGGGTACAAGAAGTACCCGATCGTGGGGTCCGCACTGGCCGTCGTGGGTCTGCTCGCCATCTCGCGGATCGACGGTGGCACCGCGTACTGGACCCTCATCGTGCCGATGGCATTCCTCGGGTTCGGGTCAGCCTCGATCTTCACCTCGACCTCCATCGCGGGACAGAACGCAGTGGCATTCCACGACATGGGAGTGACGACGGCGTTTCTGATCTTCTTCCGCAACTTCGGCGGCTCGTTCGGACTCGCCATCTACGGCACGATCCTGAATTCGACGATCCGCAGCGAGATTCCCGCGCGCACCGGCATCGTGGCCGACAAGGCGGCCTCGCTGATCCGATCCCCCAGGGAGATCGCGTTGCTCCCCGCGCAGCAGCGCGATGCCGTCGTCGACAGTGTCGCTCTCGGTGTCGGGCGCATCTACCTCGTGTGTGCGATCGTGATGGGGGTCGCGCTCATCATCGCCATGCTCCTCCCGGAGACACCACTGCGCATGCGTGCCGGCCTCTCCGATGCGATGGAGGAAGAGAGGGCCAAGGCCTGATTGACCCCGGATGGGGGGACGCGAGGGCGACATCGATCGCGGTCGGGCCGCGACCGCCCACCACGTGGATCGACGCGATAGAAAAGGGCGGTGCGGAGGCGCGCACGAACGACAACGGGGGTGTCCGATGAGAGTGGTCGGTGTCGGTGAATTCGGTGGGCCGGAGGCATTCCGCGTCTTCGAGGTGCCCGAGCCCCACGCGGGTCCGGGGCAGGTGCGCATCGCGGTGCGCGCCGCCGCGGTGAACCCCACGGACACCTACACACGCAACGGCGCTCGCGCCGAGATGCTGAGCAAGCACCCGCCGCCCTATGTGCCGGGCATGGACGTCGCCGGTGTCGTCGACGAGGTGGGCGACGGCGTCTCGAGCGTGGCAGTGGGCGAGGACGTGATGGCGATCGTGGTACCCGTCGGTGGACACGGTGGCTACTCGGAAAAGATCGTGCTGCCGTGGGAGTCGGTCGTGCCGATCCCCCGGGGTGCGACGCACGTCGAGGCCTGCACCCTGCCGATGAACGGACTCACCGCGCGGCTCTCGCTCGATCTCATGGCGCTCGCGCCCGGTGCCACGATCGCAGTCACCGGGGCCGCCGGTGCCTACGGGGGATACATGGTGCAACTGGCCAGGGCCGACGGCCTCGCCGTGATCGCCGATGCCTCCGACCGCGACACCGCGCTCGTCTCATCACTCGGGCCCGACCATGTCATCGCACGCGGGCCCGATGTGTCGGACCGAATCCGTGCACTCGCGACCGACGGCGTCGACGGACTGGCCGACGGCTCGGTCCAGAACGACCAGATCGTGCCCGCCGTGCGCGATGGCGGCGTGATCGCGACCGTGCGCGGGTGGCAGGCCGATCCCGGTCGTGGCATCCGCATCGTCCCGGTGTGGGTGCGGGAGTACGCGAAGAACCACGTCGCACTCGATGTGCTCCGCCAGCAGGTGGAGGATGGCCGCGTCAGTCTGCGAGTGGCGCGAACATTCCCCGCCGCGAACGCGGGGGAGGCGCACGCCGTCCTCGAGGCCGGCGGCACGCGCGGGCGCCTCGTCCTCGAGTTCTGACGCCTCCGGCGCCTCAGACCTTGACAGCGCGCAACGTGTAGCTGGCGGCGAGTCGCTCGGGGCGCTCGCGCAGGCGCCACTCCCCCAGGTCACCCACCACCATCGCATCCCCGAGTGCATTCCACGGCACCGAGTCGTGCTCCTCGAAGAACGTGATGTCCATGCCCGCGTCCCAGAGTCCGTTGAAGATCTGTGCGAGACCGTGGTTGAACGACACGAACGACGGACTGGCGAGGGGTTCGTCGTGGGCGACATAGCTGAACTCCTCGGTGCCCGACTCGCCGCGCGTCTCGAAGTACGGATAGTCGAGCGTGACCAGACCATCAGGTCGCGGGTCGCACAGCGACCACAGCATCGGATGCCCCTCGCGGATGAAGAGCTCCCCACCGGGTCGCAAAAGCGCAGAGACGACTTCGGCCCACCGCGCCACGTTCGGCAGCCAACACAGCGCGCCGATCCCGGTGTAGACGAGGTCGAAGCCACCCGTCGGGAGAACCGACGTGGCCGAATAGAGATCGGCCTCGACGAACGTCGCCTCGGCACCTGTCTCGCGGGCGAGTCGTCGTGCCACCTCGAGTGCCGGTGCCGAGAAGTCGAGACCGGTCACCCTGGCGCCGAGCCGGTGCAGCGACAAGGTGTCGGTACCGATGTGGCACTGCAGGTGGACGGTCTCCCTGCCGGTCACCTCACCGAGACGCGGCACGTCGAAGCGCACCGTCTCGGACAGGTGCGATGAATCGGCGAGGAAGCGCTCGACGTCGTAGCCCTCCTCGTGGTGCGGGACGCGCGAGTCCCAGTTCGCCTTGTTGATCGCGAGATAGTCGATTGAGGCGTCGTCATCGCTCACCGGAACGGCTCCTTCCAAGCTCGAATCTGTAGACGTTGGTCTGTATCGACATGGTGGAAACCATTTCCGACGGCAATCTGACGCGACGGAGCGACTTCCGCTCGCACTCAAACATCCCCTGCCCCCGATGGGCGAATGGCATCAAAGCGGCCCACCAAGTGATCTGCGAATCCCAGCACCACCTCGAACAGGCCGCCGGGGACGAGCAGCGCCATTTCGAACACGCTGCCGAAAGCAACCAACACCCCGCCAGCCAACAGCGTGTAGCCGACAGCGCCACACACACGCCGGACCGTCGTCATGGTGGATCCCCTCGTCGCTCGAACGCCTCCGAATCTTTGTCTCGTTTGTTCAGCGACGAGACGCGTGTGTATCCGAGGAGGGACTCCATCCTCCGGACGTCATTCCGGTGTCACCCAAAAACGGTAAACATTGGTCTCTCGCGCAGTGAAACCGAGCCGTTGGTAGAGCCGGTTCGCGGCCTCGCGCGAGGGTCGCGACGTGAGATCGACCGTCACCGCGCCGCGGACACGCGCTTCCCCGATTGCGGCCTTGTTCAGCGCCTCTCCCACTCCGTGTCCGCGCGAAGCCGAATCGACGACGACATCCTCGATCCATGCCCGCACGCCCGTCGGAATCCGGAACACAACCAGCGTGAGTGCACCCGCGATGCGGCCCTCCACACGTGCCACGAACAGCACGGTCGTCTCCGATGCGACGATCTGTGCGAGTTCGTCCCTGCCGGGTGCCGGGTTCGACGATGACAACTGCGGCATCAGCACCGCGAACGCGTCGACGAGCTCGTCGTCGACGGAACGAGCAATTTCCACGGTGACGGCCACGGACTCCACCTTGCCACAGCCGACGACCTAGCGTTCGGCCATGCCGACCGATCCGTCCCGTTCCCTCGCCGCCGCCCTCGAGCCCGTCACCGGTCAGGTGTACTTCTCGCCCGAGTGCCACTCGAACTACGAGCGACTCGGGTTCGCCCCGAGCCGTGGCGAGTTCAACGGCGTGATGGCCCCGGATGGTCCCGCGTACTTCACGAGCCGCGGCTCGGTGATGGGACAGGTGCAGGGGCACGTGGTGGCGGCCGCCTTCGCCGTCTTCAACCCCGCCGTCGTCGTGCCCTCCGTCTCGCATGGATGGTCGCTCACCGACGCACCCACAATCTGTGCTGCCCGTGACTCCGGGGGAATCGGCCAGTTGGTGCGCCTGCTCGGCGAGTCGCCCGATGGTGCAGGTCGCGCGCGCGACCTGCTGCGGCGCGCGGTGGATCCACTCCACCCGGAGGGACGGCCCTTGTTCGCCGGACTGCTCTCGCAGGTGGTGCCCGATTCGCTCGTGGGCGAGATCTGGCGACTCGGCGACATGCTCCGCGAGTACCGCGGCGACTCCCACACCGCGGCGTGGATCTCGGCCGGCTTCACCGCGTGCGAGATCGGCGTGGTGAGCGAGTTGTACTGGGGGCTTCCCGCGCGCTCCTACAGCCGGACCCGCGGGTGGACCGACGACGACTACGCGACGGCGATCGCTCGCCTCGAGCACGACGGACTCGTGGCCGCAGATGCGCTCACGCCGAACGGACGCGATGCGCGCGAGACCGTGGAGATCGCCACCGATGCGCAAATGAACCCGGTCCTGTCCGCGCTCGGCGACGATCTCGCGGAACTGGTCGACATCCTCGTGCCCTGGGGTGCCGCCGTGCGCGCGGGCAAGGGCTACCCGGCGTCGGGTCCCCACGATCTCGCCGAATCAGCGCGGAAGTGACCCCGCCGCACAGATCCCTGTCGCACACCGAACCGGTAGGTTGACCCTCGATGTCGGCATCTGAGCACGTCCGCTGGCTGGCGAATCCGACGTTGCGCAACCCCGCAGTGATCACCGCCTTCCAAGGATGGAACGACGCCGCCGATGCGGCGAGCACCGCGGTCCGCACGTTGGTCGATGCATGGGGTGCCGAGCCGCTCGCCGAGATCGACCCCGAGGACTTCACCGACTTCGCGACCGTTCGACCCTCGGTGAGACTCGAGGACGGCAGGCGCCGGGTGATCGTGTGGCCGAAGGTCACCCTGTGGTGGGCGAGCACCCCTGGCGCCGACGTGGTCCTCGTTCTCGGCCCCGAACCGAGCCTGCGGTGGCGCCTCTTCACGGAGCAGATCGTCACCGTCGCAGAGCGATGGGACGCCTCGATGGTGGTCACGCTCGGTGCGCTGATCGCCGACGTGCCCCACCGGCGCCCCGTGCAGGTCTTCGGCACCGCCACCGACGACGCCACCATCGAGCGGTACGGGCTCCAGCGCAGTCGCTACGAGGGACCGACCGGGATCGTGGGTGTGGTGAACGATGCGTGCGCGCAGGCCTCGATCCCGTCCCTCTCGCTGTGGGCGGCGGTGCCGGCCTACGCGTCGCAGATCTCCTCGCCAAAGGCCGCGAGCGCGCTGCTCTCGCGAGCGGGTGAGATCATCGGCACACCCCCGCCGCTCGGTGCTCTGCACAACGAGATCCTCGCCTACGAGAGCAGGGTCGACGAGATGATCGACGAGGACGAGGATCTCGCCGAGTACGTCGAGCGACTCGACCAGATGGGCGACGAGGCCTTCGGCGAGCCGAACCAGAACCAACTCGAGTTCGACTTCGACACCGGGGACGACACCGATGGCCAGAGCCTCGCCGACGAGGTCGAGCGGTTCCTGCGCGACCAGGACGGAAACTGACTCAGTCGCCCCCGCGCCAGGTCTGCTCGCGCGGCGCATCGAACGACGCGGGGGGCCTCGCACCTCTGATCGCGGCGAAAGCCATCTCGCCCCACCACTGGGCGCCGGCGGTCGGTTGCGGCAGGTCGCCAGCCCCGAACCATCCCACGCCGTCGGTCTCGAGCGGATGGCCGTCCAACTCACCACCGGTTGCGTGCAGATGGAACAGGAGCATGTACATCCCGAAGCGCGAGAACCCCATGCGCATCCCGTCCACGACGCCGAGAAGTTGCACCGGCTCGGCGAGGATCCCGGTCTCTTCCTCGACCTCTTTCATGGCGACCTCGGCCGGGGAGTACCCGACATCCGCCCAGCCGGTGGGATAGAGCCACACGCCGCTCTCGCGGCGCTTCACCAGCAGGATTTGCCCCTCGTCGTTCCCGACGATCGCGCCCACCGCCACCTTCGGCGTGACGTATCCGGGCACACCCTCGCCGACCGAGTCCATCCACTCCTGCACGAAGTGGTCCTGCTCGCGCCGGATCTCGAGTGCGTCATCTGCGGCGATCCTGATGTCGGCGGCCACCTTCAGGATCTCCTCGTAGCGCTCCTTCTCGTAGAGACTCTGGGTGAACCCCATGCCGGTGCGCGCGATCGCGGCCAGGGTCTCGCTCCAACGCACCAGATCGCGCGTGAAATCCCCCGGTTCGGCGGTGCTCACCGGTCCGACACTAGTTGTCGGCGCACGCTCACTTGTCCGTCGGGACGCCGCGATCGACGGCGGCGTGGAGGAGCGCACGGGTGATCTCGGCCCGGTGGTCGGGATCCACGATCCGACCGACGCCGGGTTCGGCGACGTAGAACGCATCGACCACTTCGTCGCCGAGCGTGAGAACCCTCGCGTGCCGGATGTCGAGACCGAGGTCGGCGAGGGCCTTTGCGACGCGGTGCAGCAATCCGACCGAGTCGGGGGCCCTCACCTCGAGGAACGTCGCATTCGACGACGTCACGTCGTCGAATCGCACCGACGGAGGCGCAGGGGCCGCCGCGGCGAGGGGTCGCCTGGGACGCACGTGCGTGGCACGCTCGGCGAGGCGCGACTCGAGCGCGAGTCGTCCCGAGAGCGCCAGTCGCACGTCCGACTCGACCTTGGCCCAGTCGGTCTCGCCCCACCGGCTCGTCACGGTGAAGCGCGAGGCCGCCATTCCCTGTTCGTCGGAGTGCGCCTCGGCACCGAGCACGTCGAGATCATGCAAGGACAGCACGCCGGCCACCCTCGCGAACGTGCCGGGGCGGTCCGGGCTCACCACCGTGACCGTTCCATCGACGGCCCGGACCTCGATTCCTCCACCGGCCATCATCCCGAGCACCTCGGCATCGGGGAAGAGCCGCCAGCCCGGCTCGTCGGCGGCACCTCCGAGCCGTGCGCGCACGCGCTGCACCAGCAGATCGACCAACTCCGCCTTCCAGTCGCTCCACGCCGATGGACCCGTCGCCAGGGAATCGGCCTCGGTGAGCGAGCGCAACAGATCGACCGTGACGGTCGTGCCGAGTCTCCCGGCGACCATGTCGATGGTCGCGTCGTCGGAGAGATCGCGCCGTGTCGCGACGTCGGCGAGCAACAGGTGGTTGTCGATGAGCGAGGTGACGATCGCCTGATCGGGGTCGCTCAATCCCATCCGTGCTCCGATCGCGGCGAACAACTCGACACCCGCCTCGGTGTGATCGCCGGGGTAGCCCTTGCCCAGATCGTGGAACAACGCCCCCAGCACGAGCAGATCGGGGCGCGCCACACGGTCGGTGAACCGAGCGGCGTTCGCCACTGTCTGCCACAGGTGGCGGTCAACGGTGTAGCGGTGGAAGGCGTTGCGTTGCGGACGGGAACGAACCGGAGCCCATTCGGGCAGCACCCGCACGAGCAGGTTGCGCTGGTCGAGCGACTCGAACACCGGAATCGCGGCCTCACCCTCGAGCAGGAGCGCGACGAGATCATCGCTCGCGCCCGCGGGCCACGGATCGGGGAACACGGGTGCGCGGTCACCGAGTCTGTTCAGCGAGTCGCGGTCGATCCGGGCCCCCTCGCGGGCGGCCGCCGTCGCCACGCGCAGGAGCAGGGTCGCGTCGCCGGCAATGTCGACATCGTCGGCGAGATGGATCTCCCCGTTGATGATCTGGACTCCCGGGGCGAGGGACCGCGGCACCGGCGACCTGTCGGCGGGAGGATCGAGGCGCGCCCACGCCTCGTCGGCGATCCACGCGACCTCGCGGCCCACCTCCGCGACAGCGGCCATGAGCGCGTCGTCTGAGTCGAAGCCCGCGAGACGGGCGACGGGTGCCTGATCCTCGAGGCGCAACACCTCGACGGGTCGGCCGGTGTGGCGGTGCAGTGCGACGCGGATGCGCAACAGGGTCTCGTTGCACGCCATCAGATGGTCGAGGTCCTCGGGCGAGAGATCGAGACCGGCCTCGACGGCCCACTGCAGGGCGTGGATGTCCCGCAGACCGCCGAGACCCTCCTTCAGGTCCGGCTCGAGCAGGAATGCCACCTCGCCGTTGCTCGCGTAGCGCTCCAGTGTGCGCGAGTGCAGCTGGACCAGCCACTCGCGGCCCCGCTTGCGCCACGCCTCGCGGGCTCCCTCGACCACCTCCCGTCCGAGATCGGCGTCGCCGGCGACGACTCGTGCGGTCACGAGCGCGGTCGCGGTGTCGAGATCCGTGGCGCACAGGGCGAGTGTCTCCTTGGGTGTGCGCACGGCGTGACCGAGTTTGAGTCCCGCGTCCCAGATCGGATACCACAGGCGCGAGGCGACCTGATCGATGCCGCGCACCTTGCGGTGCACGAGCAGCACGTCCAGATCACTCTGGGGTGCGAGCTCGCGCCGGCCGTATCCGCCGACGGCGAGCAGTGTCACCGAGTCGCGCGACCCCAGCGCCGATGCGGCCTCTGCGAACAGGCCGACCAACCATGCATCGGTGGCATCGGACATCTCGCGGCACGCCGCGGCGCCGGACGTCGCGTCGAAGATCTCGCCGCGCGACGGGGTCACCGGCGCCCCTCCTGGCGTCGGCGCATCAGCACGGTCGCGGCCTTCCATGCACCCCACTCGATGCCGGTCTCGTGCACCTCCTCGCCGAGGTCGCGCCATGCGAGCGGGCCGACACCGTAGGGATCCTCGGGCATCGCGCGGTGCTCGAACTCATCGCGCACGGGAACCGGCACACCGGCCGACTCCAGCACGTCGGCGGCGAAGTTCGAGGCGCGGCGCAACACCTGGAGGGGGTTCGCGCGTTGTTCGTCGACGTCGGTGGCGAGGAGGTTCTGCAGCTCTGTCTCGACCCACGCGGTCGCGCGCGTGATGGCTCGGTCGACCTCACCGACGGTGACGGGATCGAGATCGCGACCCGAGGCACGTGCGATCGCAGTGATGCGACTCCTCAGCCATTCGGGATAGGCCACGCGCACGGCGGCCAACAGCGCCGGTGCCGGTGACGCACCTCGGGGCGTGGGACTCATGAGCCGGAGTGTAAGGAGAGGTTCCCGCGACCGGGGAACCGGGCCGGCCGGGAGCACAGCCCCTTCTCGGCGACCGGGAGTGCCGAGGTTTACGCTTCGTGCGATGGCGAGGCCCCCGTGACGTTCGAACCGACCACTCCCGGGGGATTCCCCGGTCGCATCGGCCGCACGATCTCGGACTCGGTGCCGCACTGGCCCGCGCACGACCCCGACACGACCGGCAAGCCCGACATCCTCGTCGTGCTCCTCGACGACGTCGGGTTCTCGGACTTCGGGTGCTACGGCTCGGAGAACCGGACACCAGCGATCGATGCGATTGCCCGACGGGGACTCAGGCTGACCGGGTTCCACACCACGGCGATGTGCTCGACCACCCGCGCCGCGCTCCTCACCGGGCGCAACCACCACTCGGTGGGCATGGGGTGTCTCGCCAACTTCGACTCGGGCTACCCCGGCTACCGCGGCAAGATCGCCAGGGAGGCCGGCACTCTCGCCGAGATGATGCGCCCGCACGGGTACCGCAACTACATGGTGGGCAAGTGGCACGTCACCCCGCTCACCGAGACCGGCCCCACCGGTCCCTTCGACGGTTGGCCTCTCTCGCGCGGGTTCGACCGCTTCTATGGATTCCTCGACGCCGAGACCGACCAGTACAGCCCCGAGGTCGTGCGCGACAACACCCACGTCACCGCGCCGGGCACCTACTGGACCGGGTACCACCTCACCGAGGACCTGATCGACAACGCGATCACCTACCTCGCCGACCACGAGGCCGGCGCACCGCACCTGCCGTGGTTCATGCTGCTCGCGCCCGGTGCGTGCCATGCACCGCACCAGGCGCCGGTCGAGTTGATCGACGAGTGCGAGGCACGATTCCTCGACGGATGGGACGCCGTGCGCGAACGCCGTCTGGCGCGGCTCATCGAGATGGGCATCGTTCCCGCCGACACGCATCTCCCCCCGCGCAACGACCATGTCCAGGAATGGGACGCGCACTCGGCCGACGAGAAGCGGTTGTTCGTGCGCCTGATGGCGGCCTATGCCGCGATGCTCGAGCATTTCGACACCCATCTCGCACGGTTGCTCTCCCACCTCGGGGCCTCGGGACGACTCGACGACACGGTGATCGTGGTGATGAGCGACAACGGTGCGAGCCAGGAGGGCGGGCCGCAGGGTTTCGTGAACGCGATGGCTCCGTTCAACCTCGTGCCCGAGCCCCTCGAGGAAAAGATCGCCCGGATCGGCGACATCGGTGGACCCGACACGCACTCGAACTTCCCGTGGGGATGGGCGATGGCGGCGAACACCCCGCTCAAGCGCTACAAGCAGAACACCCACGGTGGCGGGATCCGCGACCCGTTCGTGATCGCCTGGCCGGGGCGCATCCCCGACCCGGGTGCGGTGCGGCACGGCTTCTGCCACGCCGTCGATCTGGCACCCACCATCCTCGATGCACTCGGCATCACCCCGCCCTCGTCGGTGAACGGCATCGCCCAGGCACCGATGGAGGGATCGAGCATCGCGGCCAGCCTGTTCGACCCGGCGGTGCCGATCGTGCGCGGTCCGCAGTACTTCGAGATGTTCGGTCACCGTGGCATCGTCGCCGACGGGTGGAAGGCCGTCGCATACCACCAGCTGGGCACACCCTTCGAGAACGACACGTGGGAGCTGTACCACCTCGAGTCGGACTTCGCCGAGAACCTCGACCTCGCCGCGACCGAGCCCGATCGGCTCACCGCCCTCGTCGATCTGTGGTGGCGCGAGGCCGACGCGCACAAGGTGCTCCCACTCGACGACCGCTTCGCCCAGCGGTTCGCCGAGAATGCCGCGCGCCACACCGGTGAGCGCACCCGCTACACGTTCTGGCGCGGGATGGGCCACATCCCCTCCGATGTCGCGCCGGACCTGCGGAGTCGGTCGTACACGATCACTGCCGATGTCGTGGTCCCCGAGGATGGCTGCGAGGGAGTGCTCGTGGCCCACGGTGATCTCACCACGGGGTGGAGCCTCTTCATCCGCGACGGCCACCTCGAGCACGACCTCAACGTGGGTGGCTCGCACCAGATGCTGCGGTCCTCGATCCCGGTGCCCGCCGGCGAGCACCGGCTCGGCGTGCGGATGAGAAGGGTCGGCAACGAGGGAACGCTCACCATGTTCATCGACGACCGGGAGGTGGGCGAGATGACGACATCGAGCATCTTCTGGCTGCTCGTCTCGTGGTCGGGTCTGGACATCGGTCTCGACCGCGGCACACCGGTGAGCCACTACGAGTCGCCGTTCACCTTCACGGGATTTCTGCGGAAGGTCGAGATCGTCCTCGACACGGACCAGAAGCTCGACATGAAGGGCGCGACTCGCGCCACACTCTCGCGCGACTGACCCGACGCGCGCGGTCGCTGAGCCGACGGGGCCGGATCAGCGACGGGTGCTGGCGGGAACCTCGCGGAAGGGAATCTCGCGGTCGGTCTCGGGCTCCTTGGGCAGACCCAGGATGCGCTCGGCGATGATGTTGCGCTGGATCTGGTCGGTGCCACCGCCGATCGAGAAGAAGTAGGCGTTCAACTGCGAATAGTTGTGCGCGTTCACCGTGTCCGACTCTGCTCCCCCGAGCGTGGCATCCATCCCGAGGATGTGTCCCTGGATGCGCGCGGCATAGTGGAGGATCTGGGCCATGTAGAGCTTGCCCAGCGAGGCGAGGGGCGACGATCCGCCGGTCTCGGCGGCCGCGCGCGCACGCTCCCCGTTCCATTCGTTCGTCATCCTCATGCAATGGAGGCGCGCGATCTCCTGACGGAACCGTGGATCGGTGTCGCGCCCGGTGCGTCGGGCGAGTTCTGTGAGCGAGATGTCGGGCATCGGGATCGAGCCGTGCGCGGACGCCGTCGCGCCCCGTCGCGCTGTGCGCAGGGCCGGACCGCGACGACCGCCACCCATCGCCACCCGCTCGTACATCAGTGCGGTCTGGAGGACCCACCACCCGGCGTTCAACTCACCGAGACGGTGAGTGTCGGGGACCCGCGCGTCGGTGATGAACACCTCGTTGAAGCGCGAGTCGCCGGTCGCCTGGCGCAGGGGCCGGACCTCGACACCGGCCTGGCGCATCGGGAACCAGAAGAACGAGATGCCGCGGTGCTTGGGTTGGTCCCAGTCGGTGCGCGCGACCAGCATGCCGTACTCGGCACCGGCCGCACCGGAGGTCCACACCTTCTGGCCGTTCACGATCCACTCGTCGCCGTCGCGCACCGCACTCGTGCGGATGCCCGCGAGATCCGAGCCCGCGCCCGGTTCGGAGTACAGGAGGCACATCGCCACGTCGTCGAGGAGCAGTCGTCGCATGAACTCGTCCTTCAACGAGTCGCTCCCGAACGACACCATCGTGCCCGCCCACAGGTTCGTCTTGTCCTGCCCGGGGCCCGGGACACCGCGCTCGGCGAACAGGGCCTCGACGGCTGCGGCGTCGTCGTCGGACATCTCGCGGCCGTGCCACTTGCGCGGCCACCGCAACGCGGCCCATCCCGCGTCGATGACGCGCTCGCGCCACTCGTCGGGGTCGACATCGTCGCGCCAGTGCGCCCCGATGAACTCGTCGGCCTCGCGCAGGATGTCGTCCAACATGGAACGAAATCTAGACGCGGTGCGCCCCCGGCGACCACACCGGGGACGGGTGATCTTCAGAGAGAAGGGACCCGCTGATCACGGAACGAACGTGGCCCATGTCACGCGTGCAACTCACTCTGAACGTCTCCAACCTCGAGGAGGCGATCGCCTTCCATTCCAAGCTCTTCGGCACCGCGCCGGCCAAGGTGCGGGAGGGATACGCGAACTTTGCGATCGCAGAGCCCCCGCTCA
>Ga0163212_1000772_pt1 | contig 14311 bp, 19 predicted proteins | sample Malawi_45m_30L_FD_113532 | JGI IMG/M metagenome (GOLD analysis project Ga0163212, IMG submission 113532) | Freshwater microbial communities from Lake Malawi, Central Region, Malawi to study Microbial Dark Matter (Phase II) - Malawi_45m_30L | ecosystem: Environmental > Aquatic > Freshwater > Lake...
GCACCGGACAGAGTAAATCCCAGTTTATGGGCTTCTTCTTCGAGGTATTTGATTCTCGATAGGCTCATGCTTTAACTCCAGTGAGACTTTTCTTTTCACAATCAATTGCCGCTTGAATAGCCTCACGACAAAGTTGATTAAAGGTAATGTCTCGTTCATGTGCCATTTTCATGAGGGTGAAAAGTTCTCCATAATCTAGATCCAAAGGAACACTGACATCTGTGCTGTAGTCACGGTCAGCCACAATGGCACGAGACTTTTCAAGCCAATCTTCTTCAACTTCGAGATCAGTAAAGTTGATGTCGTCCCAGGCTTGATGTAGATGATTTGGATTTTTAACCTTACCATAGGTCATATAAGCTTCACGGAACTTGGGGTTGAAATAACGATAGGCTCGCTTACGCTGATAATCGCATACTTCTACCTTATATACTGTTTGATCATGAGTGTCAAACACCATGTTAAGACTCCAACCGTCGTCCTCGCCATTCCAAGAACTCAGCATAAAAGCATGATTGCCAAAACAAGTCCAGCAAAAATCACTACCTTCTGTGATACGATAGTTGATTACTTCCATAAAATCTTTGATATTCATTCCTCTACTCCATATTTGTTTTCGCTGAATGCTGTATACCAACCAGCATCCCATTCGTCCCACTTAATCATATGTTGAATTGACCAGTAAGGATTAGATTCACGATGAGCACCAAGGCAACAAGCCTTATATCCTTCACCTTTTGGTGTATTGAGAGCAACAGCCATTATTTTTCAACTCCGAAATGTTCTTTGATCTTATCTCTGATTAGTCACTTACACACTCGAATGTCTGCATTTGGATTGTTTACGCAGCCCACTAGATAACTTCCTACCAGATCAAGCAATCCCGTATAACTGCCCCATCCATTACTTGGATTAAATTCTTTGTACCGTTCTGGCTCTGCCAGCAATAAAGCCTGTGCCTGACGCAAATATTCAATCACATCTCGGGCCTTTTGCAGAGGTGGATCGCATTCATCCGGACGCCAGAGCACATTATACAGAGTCAAGTCATTGAGTAATTTTACTGCACGAGCCATGGCAGCCAAATTGTGAGTGATATTTTCAGTCCAAACTTGAGTTGGTTTTACTTCGATAAGACTGATGTCAAGACTCATTTTTCCGCTCCAAAAAGTTTCATATAGGCTTCAATCTCATCCCGATAAAATTCACAGGCCTCATCTCGTGTGACCTGATAAAATTCCATTATGAATTCTATTGCTTGTTCATAGTCTGTGTCCATGTCTAAATATGTTAACATCTTTTGATACCCTAGTCAAATAAAGTGTCTTACGTTGTGGTTATGCAACAGCGACTCGATCTTTCTCTAATGTATGTTCATAGACTGCACCTACCATGACATTAATTAATTACAATCTTTTTCATTCAATCACCTTATTAAATTCGATGATTTATGTTATGAAAACAAGCATTGACATTATCCCAGTGTCTATGATCGTAGACATGAACATTTATAAAATAATTTAAAAAACCCAACTCAAATTCTATACCAGCATGATCTTCCCGTGTGGTTATACTCAATTCCGTTCTTAAAAAATAATTACAACGGCCAAGTTGAATTTCCCAAAACTTATGCTTGGTTCCCTTCACTGTGCCAGACCAAGTTCGGATATTACGCCATTCCTCATACCAGGGGTTTCTTAAAGAACAACAAATATATATCATATGTCACGCGGTCTTGATTTAGGGTGATTGAGACATGGGAAATTTAATACACTAAACATCGATAATATTGCTTTGAGAAATTATTGTTTAGGCATAGTGTTGACTGCGTTCATGCAGTGATAATACCGTCATCACAGTGTTTGGTTGACCTGTGGACGAAACGCCACAGATTTGTGTCATGATCGCCACATTATTCAACACTGATATTTCAGTGCAATGTGCGATTGGGACAGGTGAACTGGTCTATACCTAAAATCCTCATGATGGCTGCCACTGTGTCGTTTGGTTCAGTGAAACTGGATTCAGGACCAAATATGGTCTTTAAATTGCCATCTGCATCAAGCAAAAATCCCACATCTGTGCTTTCCAAGTCAAGATCTGCTTGCTCTGCTGTTTCCATTTCCAGCGTGGTCAAATCCTGTTCACAATGGCCCTGCAATGATTCTTTTTTAGACATGGTAGTGGCTCCTGTTGTATGTATTTAACTATGAACCACTGCGTATAATATACGCAGACCTAGTATGAGGTCAATGTGTCCGCCGGGCAACAACTGAGATTGGCCAACTGAGCAAATTTCCTTCTGCTGTAAGCCAAAGCATCTACCGTGATTTCGGGCAAAGAGCCTATCTCTGAAAACACTGCTAGATTTTTTCCTTCCACTATGGTGGCCCGCAAGGCTTCTCCGGCTAAACCGTCGGTGCTTAAGGCTGTGATAAATTCTTCCATACCCAATCCCGCAGGATCATCGTGAACTTGGTGCAGATAATCTACAAATGCCACAAGGTCACTGACATTACCGGTGTTGAGATAATCACTGACATTAATTTTTAAAATTTGTTGATTGCGTTTCTCCAGCACGTATTTGGCAATGATTTCATCAAAAGCTTTATTTCCAGCAGCAATTTCAGCTAACAACACAGGATCCGTAGAATTCATCAACTGTGAGTTGGCGGCAGTGATGGCTGCGGCATGAACTGCATCATTAGATGGCGTTTTTATGGCTTCTGCAATAGCCTGTTCAAGAACTTGTCCTTGAGCACTGTTCCGCACCGCCTGCTGTGTTTTGAGAATCTGCTTCACTTGTATGGTATATCCTATGCCAGCTGCCAGTCCTATGACATCGGAAATTCGTGGATTACCTATGACTCCGGATCCTTGACCTGTGATGCGTCTCACCGTAGTTTGATCAGGCATGGCCATGGTCCAGGCAGTGGGCACATTTTCCACTTGACTCAGTCTTGTTAAATTGGGTTGGAACACTTGACTCAGTGATTGGGCAAACTGCGCCACACCTTCACTGACCACTGTATGACCAAAAACCTGAAATAACTTGTCTGCCACTACACTGCTTGAAGCAGCTGACGATGTGCTGGTAAAAGTTTCCCGTGCGCCGGTTTCGGGGTTGACACCCAAAACCGCAGCACCAGATCCTAAAAATATTTCAGGAGTTGTCACCAGACTGGTGATATCCGTGGGAGGAGGAAATCCTTCAGCAGCTCGAACACCAGCCAAGGCCAGGGCTTGATCGACTTGTGCAGGTGTCAATGACGCCAAAGCCTGCCGGCATTGCACATCTGAGGCCAAATCCAAGCCGTTGATGCCATTGGTAACTCCAGCATCTCTCAACGCTTGCTGCATGACTGTGGTCATGCCTGTGTTAATTAAAGTGTTACATATACCTCTAAAAGTCAGACTGTTTTTGAGATTTTTGGGATCTAAAAATTGCCCAAAATTAGGCAAATTGGCACAGAACGTTTTCCACTCGACACTGTTCAACACAGGTCCAAATTCTTTCACTAAACCACCTGTGACAGTTTCCATCAAAGAGGCAGTGTCTATGCCCAATTGTTTGAACGCAGCTTGACCATCGCTGATGATTTGTGTGAGTCCCATGGCCTGAAAACTGTCTGTGATCGCAGCTTCTACTCCAGAAAATACAGATGACAGCCCTTCAGCTCCGGCCTTGACGAATTTGTTCAATTCAGTTTTGATCTCACCAAACACATTGTTACTGTTGGCTCCCACCTCAGCCAACGCAGCACCAGCTAAAGTGCCAGCAATACCTGTCAAACAAGGAGGTTGTCCTCTAATAGCTGCACTCGCTAATTGTCCTGCTACCTGTAAAGCTGTTTGATTGACACCACTAAGAGCACCGCCAGAAAGTTCATTTAACCCAGATATCAAATTACCAGGCGTGGCCAAGGCCTTAACACCGTCTATGCCTCCGGTCAAGGCAGCCAACACTATGGTCTGTAACAAACTGGGTGTTTTGCATATCATGCTGTGTCACTTTCCAATAAAAACATTACAAGTGCCTTTTGGTTTCACACGACACCCACATTTGCAAAGACCAGATTCCACAGCCATAGGACGTCCTTCCAAATTAACAGAACAACTACCAGTGACAATCATCATGGGTTTAAAGCAGGGTTTAGCTTTTCTACCATGCGGACTCATCATGTCTCCCACTCTCACTGCAGGTTGTTTATTGATGTTGACTGTGCAACTGCCGTGCATGATGCGTCCGCCACCGGTAGACTGGTCTATGTTGGCTCTGGCAGCCGCGTTTTTTAACATTTGATAAATTTACAAAGCAGTGGTGACAGTGACATAATGATCACGCATTTTTTCATGAGTGCGACATTCTGTGATACAATGCTGCCTTTGATACACAAGGTTTTCTAGATCGGGATCAAGGCCAAACATGGCCTGTATGAGACCTATGCCGTCGGGGCTGGTCACAACTATGCAGGGTTTTTTGAGTTCGTAGTGATGTTCCGACACAGTGATGAGTTCTCCAACCACTTCATCACCACTGAACAATTTCAAATTTATCACATCGCCGGGTTTATATTTAGATTTTTCTATGAGCATGTGTTCCTCGTAACATGGTGAAATCTTCTTCCGTGAGCTGACACAGTCCTGTATAACCATTGGCTATGCGCAATTGCCCGTCCATATAAAATTGTGGCACTGATTTATGTCCTTGACTGACTAAAAATTCTCGAGCCACTGGATCAAGATCCACTTTGATTTCTTGAAATGGCACATGGCGAGCTTTGAGCAGCACTTTGCTCTGTTCACACAACCTGCATTGTGCTTTGGTATACATGGTCAGCATGGATAATGGTCCGGTGTTTATACTGGATTCACAGTGACATGCACATAAATGGGAGTCACAGGCAGCAGTGTGGTATTGATGAAATCTTGCAGCAAGGTTTCAAAAACAGGTATGTCAATCACATCCACCAAACCCCAACGATCCATAGTGTCATCATTATTGATCAATGTGCTGAATCGCAACTCCACATAGGTATCTATGGCTATCACTAGATGTTACTCGTACTAGACACGATGTTGGCTTCTATGATGACGTAAAGATTGGCAGTTTGAGGGTCTTTATTCAAGAGTTCATCGTAAAATTCGTTTACTCTGATCATGAGATTGGCCAAAATATCGGAGTTCACCAGACTATAGGTGGTGACGGATTCTGTGTCAGGTATCAGGGTGCTAAATCTCAGCAAAACTCGTTCTTCATCAATTTTGGCCATATGTGATCCTTAAATTTCAGGTAGTTGCTCGTAATTCACACTGTCAGTGAGCACGCCAATCAGATAATTTGTGCTTTCGTTTTCCTGTAGTGCGGTCTGTTTCTTATTTATCATCACATGTTTGTTGAACCAAGGAAGTGGACTGCTCTTGGGATGATCTTCAAGATATTTTATACCAATTTCCTTGAGTCTTATGTAAGCAGTATGATCCACAAAGTCACGCAATATGTCTTTATTTAAGCCTATGACCACACCATGAGAAAATAAATAGTCTGCCCAGGCCTTTTCTTCTGCAATCACATCCAGATACATGTCATATACCTCAGTGCGGCATTCTTGGGCGGCCCGAGCAAAACGTTCATCTTCTTTGATTATCTGATTTATTATCCAAGCAGTCCATTCTGCATGCAGCAGTTCATCTTGTAATATCAAACTGATGATGTTGCCGTTGCCAATAAATATGCGATTTTCCACCATGGCCAGGCTAGTGGCAAAACTCACCATAAAGCGCAGAGCCTCAAGAGCATAACTGGCATTCAGTGCCAACCAAATTGCTTTGATATGTGTTGGTTCCAGCACAGACTCTTTGGTGGGATCTGCAGTATCTTTAAGACAGTTTAATCTGTGTAATTGATCATAGTATCGACCAATGTCCGCGGCCATGTCTATGATGGGTTGAGTGTCATGTATGCTGTTGAACACATCACGTGGCACTGCATAAATGTTGCGAATGATGTGGCTGTAACTTCTGCTGTGTATGTTAGTTTCAAACATGCTCCAAATCAAGGTCAGACTTTCTAATTCTGGCACAGAAATCACAGGAGCGAAAATTTGAAAGGGAGCGCGACCTTGAATACTGTCCAGGGCAGTTTGACGCAGCAGATTGGCTGTGAACATGTGTTTCACAGACGCGGTGGCTTCTTTAAAATCTATTTTGTCTTTGGTCAGAGTGATTTCTTCTGGTACCCAAAAGAATCCTCGCTGTAGCTCTTCAAACTTGGCCAAACGAGGATATCTATATTCTTCAAATCTCTGCACAGTCACAGAGCCATCTAAAAACATTCGGCGTTTCAAATAATCGGGCGCAGATCGTAGGTCATATGTGTTTTTCATTTTTTTCTCCTGTTATAGTACACAAGCATTGCAGTGCTGATCAACCTGTTCACTGCGCTGTGGTTCCAGTGTGTCAATGTCCCCAACATCTGCGTGTGACTGTTGTAATTGATGTTTGCTGCCGGACTTGTCCAGCAAACTGTAGTATATGGTTTTAAGTCCCCAGTGATGAGCCAACATCAAATTCGTAGCAATGAGTGTGATGGGTATCTTACCATCTGCGAAATATCTGGGACTGTAAAAAGTGTTGGTGCTGATGCTTTGATCCACGTAGGCTGCTAGTACTGCTGAGGTTTTCAAATAGTTCACACAATTGGGTTGATCCCACATCAGCTGATATCTATTACGCAAACGACGATATTCCGGCACCACTTGAACAAAACTTCCTGCCTTGCTTTCTTTTACTGAAATCAACTCCATGGGCATTTCAATACCATTTGTGGAATTTAAAACTACAGAACTAGACTCTACTGGTGCCACTGCCATTAGAGTGCCATTGCGTATGCCCGATTTTTTTAGTCTTGCTCTCAAAGGTTCCCAGTCAAGACTTGGGGTAAAATCCGTCAGCTCATTAACTCCTGCAGCACGACGTTCCCAGGGAAAGATTCCCTTACCGTAATAGGTCTGCGCAGACTTGCCGCAAGCACCGCGCTGTTCAGCCAATTCCACACTCATTTCAGTTAGGTAATAGGCCTGATGTTCCATCCAACGCCGGACTTCTGCCAAAGCAGTTGGTTCGCCGTACTTGAGACTCTTACGAGCGTGCCAATAAGCAAGATTAGTGATGCCAACCCCAAGTGGTTCAAAGTCCTGATTAGCTAATTTACTTTGAATACTCAGGAAGTCTTGATAGTTTAGCAAGTTGCTGAGACTGCGTACCAGTATTCTACAGCACTTACGCATTTCTTGTGGGTTGCGGAAACTGCCCCAGTTTATACTGCCAAGAGTACAAAGAGCGATTCTTCCCTCAGCATCTTCAATTCTCTGGAAAGGTCTCGTGGGTAGTAATATCTCTTGGCAAAGATTTGATTGATATACTGGATCAAGTTCTGTGTCAAACGGGCCTTGACGCTGAACGTTGTCAATGAACACCAGGTATATGCGACCAGTGTCAGTGCGTTCCTTGAGTATGCCATTCTTAAAGATCTCGTCTGCTGGTAGTGTCTTCTTCTTTTTTGTCACATCGTGCTCATACTTTACATACAACCTTTCAAATTCTTCTGTGTTGCGATAGAAAGCTTCGTATAGGTCGGGCACTTCATGTGAATCAAACAAAGTAATATTTTCACGATTTTTAAATCTGCGCCAGAACATGGCATTGACCACTACACTATAGTCCATTTGCCTAACACGAGTTTCTTCTGTGCCTTGATTATTCTTGAGTACGATAAGGTCTTCAAACTGTGCGTGCCAGATAGGAAAAGTCACAGTACATGACGCATTGCGGATTCCACCTTGACTGCAACTACGCAGATCTGAGAACCACTTTTTCATAAACGGTATCATGCCGGTGTGCTTGATCTCGCCATTACGAATGGCGGCACCTAGTGGTCTGATACGACCAATCTCCAAGCCAATGCCAGCACGTTTACTGGCATACTTGGCCATCATTTCTCCAGCTGCAAATATGCTATCAAGGGTATCGTCACTGCTGATAAGAACGCAACTACTGAATTGTTTAGTAGTAGTGCCAAGCCCAGCGAGCACAGGGGTGGCAAGAGTGAAATGGCCATCTGAAGCGCATTCATAATAATCCTTGACATATTTTAATCTTGTTTCTCTAGATTCGTTATGGAACGCTGTTGCAGCGGCCACAGCATATCGAACTTGAGGTGTCTCAAATAATTGACCAGTAGCACGATTTTGTACTAGGTATTTCTCACATAGCTGCGCTATGGCAGCATAGGTATAATTTTCATCTTTATGGTGATCAATGAACAAATCAATGATATTCCACTCATCTTGGGTATACCACTCTAACAATTCAGAGGTATACATGCCTGCATCCACATTCCGCTTGACTATTTGGTAGAGTGGGGGAGGATCGTATTCACCATAAACATCTTTGCGTAACATGCTGAGTCTTTGACGTCCTGCCACCAATTGATAGTTTACATTGTTTATTTCGGGATTTTCCGTTTCATCTATCAAACTCACCATGGCCTGCAGCAGCAGCTGATCTATGGTTTGTGTGGTCATGCCATCATGAAACTCCAATTTTGCTCTGATTTCGATCATGCTGGCACTGACACCATCAATGCCCTTGCAGGCGTGAGACACTTGTTTTTGAATTTTGCTGATATCGAGAGGAACACGATGTCCTGTTCGTTTTAAAACATGAATAACGCTCATTAGTCAGAATCCTATTATTTTTGATCTAAAGGTAAGTCACGAAGTTGATATTGATGTACTAAAATCATATGTTCCGGCACATAGCTTGTATTTACAACTTCGTCAAATATCATATTCAGTATATATTTTCCTTGATTAATCCAAACACAGTTACTCCAGTTACCGGTTTCACCACAGCGGTACACACGGAATTCTAATTCTAATTCAGCCGATGCATGTTTGGTAAGATACATAGTATACAACATGCCCAGAGCTTTTGCAATATCACAGTAATGATTATCATAAATCAAACGCCAGGGATCCGGCCAGTCTTGTGTGCTTTCAGGCAAAAGATACCTAGACACATAGGGAGCATAACTCCATAGATGATTTGTGTCAGCAATGGCTTGTTCCAGAGATTTAGTGTCTAATTGTTTGCGAAACTTGCGCCAGGCCTGTAAACGTTCATTGGGACTTAAATTCCACATTATAGATTATTTGGTTATTTGTAATCGTAATCTGTTTTGTTTTTCATTTTGGCATTACGTGTAGGTGGGTGGTGGTGGTATTGGTGGTGGTGGTATTGGTGGTGGTGGTATTGTGGTGGTTGTGGTGGTTGAAGTGGGTGGTTGTGTGGTTGAAGTGGGTGGTTGTGTGGTTGAAGTGGGTGCACAAGTTTTTCTTGGTAGTGGAGTGGGCTTGATATATTCTTCTATTACGTAAATTAAATTATCGCCACAGGATGTGATGATGAAATTTATGGTATCTCCTGGCACAGCTACAGTTACCACTTGAGTCAAACTACCGGGAGGTCTACCTATTATACTGTAAACACAAAGTAGTGTGGGTCTGGGAGTGGGCGGTGGAGTGGGTCCGGGAGTGGGCGGTGGAGTGGGTCTGGGGGTAGGTGCGGTAATTGGCGGCACTAACAATGGAGGTGGAGTGGGAGTGGGAATAGGTGTGGGAGTAGGTGTGGGAATGGGTCTAGGAGGTGGTGTGAGCCTACCTGGCACGAAATCGTCACTGTCACATATGTTAGCACAATCTTCGGCCACTACTGTGTTAGATTCGGAATCACCAGAACACCATGTGTACAATTTAAAACACACAGTTTCTATGCCTTCTTGTTCAAAATCCTCACGTATTCTCACATTAACAATGTAAGGCAATGTGTTCGCTGAAAATCTATATTCAAAGTTTCGCACAGGTGACACCGGAAAATACGGTGGAGTCACAGGAGGCAGAACAACGGGAGCAGCAGTTGTTATTGAAGGTACCGGCAACGATTGACCAGTGTATTCTATAATTTCATATCGTAAGTTGTCACTGCATCCCACCCACAAAAAAACAATGCTGTCACCGGGCGCAGCCGAATTCAATAAAACAGCAGGCTGACCAGGCACAGTGCCTTTGATCATGTCTTGGCATAAAGTGGTAGTTGTGGTCAATAATGCACTGGCATAACTGGGACTGGTGATTATTTCATAAACTAAATTTTCAGCTATTGATTCAGAATGCACAAGAAAAATCACCGTGTCGCCAGTATTAGCCAGCAGCACTAGAGTGAAATCCATGGGCGATTTGCCCACTATGCTATAGTAACTGCCTATATCTATGTCAGTATTGTCAGCAGTGGCCGTGAGTTTATACTCGCGACCGTTTGGACACTCGGGAATATTTTTACCTGTGATTTTTAAAATAAATCCTGTGCCTTCAAAAGCACAATCGGGATGTGCCATTAACATCCATATTGCAGGTGGCTTTATCCAAGGCACAGACAAATCTGGCAGTCCGCGATTGTCATCCACAAGACTACGCACATCGTAGCTGAACACCGTGGGGCCAGTCACAGCATCCACTTTGAAAATCAAAATTGGTCTTTGCACACGAGATTGGCTCAAAAAATTATTATATTCCATTTCTATGGTCACTGAAGTGGGCCATCGTTCAGTGTAGGAATCGCGCCAACATACCACATTGTTAATAGGATCTACTGAAAAACTCACTCTACCGGCACGATAGCGATCATATCTTTCCACTCTATACTCTATGCTGCCTGTAAAAAATTTGCTTAACAAAGGAATGAAATTCACAGTGTTGGGCTGAGCTACCACACTGCGCCCAATGGTCTGATAAGTGTCCCCAGATTTCACAGCACTGGCAGTGTCAAAACTCACAATGTCTGAGGCATGTTGTTCCACAGTGTCAACTGTGTAGTCATCATCTTTGGATCTAAAAAAGAAATCACCAAAACTGTAACAGCCATTACCTGAAAATTTAATCACAGGAGTCATGGGTTGATGTTGATTAATCACGGGCTCGAAACTGCTCATGACCAAGTTGGCTCGATCCAGATCTATAGGCGAAGAATCTGTCCAAGTCATAACTTCGTATACAAGATTTTCTATGGGATATATGATACCGGTGATGTTGAAGTTCACTGTGGATCCCAAGTACATGTCAGTGATCAAAGTGTCATTGCTCGCGCTGTCACCGCGTATGCTGTATCTGGGCATGGGCGATCCCAAAGGCAGCGCGATGTTTGATGTGTAGTTAGTGCCCACATTCAAATAAGTGTTCACACTGCTGGTCACACCACACACATGGTCTAGACACAAAATTCCATATGCAGCTATGGCATCAAACACCGAATTAATCACACGCAGACCCATGATACAGTAAGATTGCAGAGTTCGGGCCAAAATGCCCTGGTACAAGTCAGTGAAGGTGCATTTGTCAATCACTATGTTTTGCATACCCATAGTGTCTGTGATTTTCACTCCAGTGCTGATGCCTTGAAAATCGCATTCAACAAAGTAAATGTTTTTAGTGGCCCGAAATTGTGATTTTATTTCTACGGCCGAACTATTAGTATCTGATTGTGGACGTAAACTGTTACTGGCAAAACGGCATCTTGAAAATTTGATGTCTGTGCTGGACTCAATTCTTACCACACAGTCTTGTCCTGCAGCCTCGTGAAGCAGTGTCATGTTCTCTATTTCCACAAGTTGCGGGGGTTGACCTTGAGTTAGAATAAAACTGTCGTAATTACCTTCACTGGTGGTGGTTTTGAACACACAAGTGGCAGCAGGACTGGCCTGGCGTATGATCACACTGCCCTTGCCTGTACCTCGCAAATGGCAGTAAGGCGGAATTCGCAGTTCTCCATAAATTTTATAGATGCCAGGAAAAAAATCAATAACACGACGGGTTTTTTCGTCTGTGTAACTGCTGAGTCTGTCGTAGGTTTCGTCAATGGCTCTTTGAATAGCGTCAAGATCATCAGTCATGTCATCGCCCATGGCACCAAAATCCAAGACATTGACCACATCATCCAGCTTGTTTTGCAGCGTCCTTAACACAGGCACTGCGGGGTCCGCACCTGTTTGTACAGTGTACCCACCTTCTAGACCTTTAAAAGAATAATTAATCACAAAGCTGTTAGGTGGAGCAGTGCTTCCTGTGGCACCTGTGGCACCTGTGGCAGCTGTGGCACCTGTGGCACCTAAAGATTGATTGATTATGTTTATAACACCTTGCCGAGTCATGATCTCGGTCAAGCCTTCAGATGGTGCACCTTCCAGCAAACTGCCGTTGCCAATAAACAAGCGCAATTGATCCAAGGCCCATCCAAATTCTCCTCCGGCCAGTAGACCTAGATCTTGAAATAAACCGCGACGAACCTGTATCTGTGATATCTGTTGAACAGCCATCTATGATAAATTGCCTTTAATCTGCTATTTATGGCAATTTATAGTAGCTGCTCACTCGTTCACACCATTTGTCGGACCAATACTGAAATTTGTCTGGTGTCAGCACAAATTCTTGGTACAAAGGTGATAGACCTGGTTCAGGTTTCACTGAAATCATGATCACTCCCTTGCATATGTCTGTGCCATATACCTCATTGTGTGCCAAAGCATAGGCAGTGATCTGTAGAAAATAATCGTCAATCCAGTCCATGTGTTTTAATCGATTACTTTGCTTAAAATCTAGAATACAGGGTTGACCCTGATGCACACCCACACAATCAGTGGTACCTGCGTAAAGTTCAGGGAAATACACAGGCACTTCGTTGCCCCAGACTTCATCAATTTTGTCAAAACCTTGATCAATTATGGTCTGTGCCATAATCATGCTCTGCTTGGCATAAGGATTGCTCACTGTGTGATCCCAGCTTTGCCCTTTGATATAATCTTCCAAATACTTGTGCATTCTGGTACCACGACTGGCAGCTTCTGTGGTTATGGCCTGAGCTTGAGCATGGCCCACTCTGTCCCGCCAAGCCTGCAGAGCCAAACGAGATTGTTGTGATTTAGTGGCTTCTAATATGGAGGTCACACTAGGCACCGGTGCGCCCAGTGGTGTTTGATAATAACGTCTACCGTCAATGGTGGTACGCGAAATGGACAGGTAATCAAACTTGTGTACCAACATGAAATTATTATATGAGATCAGCAGAAAATCAGCAAATGATCAATCTCGTCTGGCCCGAGCTCGTTTGGCCATAAGAGTCACAGTGCTTTGATCCGATGTCGTGGGAACTGAATTCAAAGCTGATTGATCGGCCGTGTCTGGAACCACACTGGTATCATCATTATACTGTTTAAAATACACATAAGGAACACCATCTTCATTATTTTTTATATCAGTGATGATGTTTTTGACTCTGGAATCATTGGTTTTCGCTGTTTGCAATAGATCCACGTTGAACATTTCACTGCCCGGCTGTTTTCTCACCATTTTAATCAAATTGTCCACTCGTATTTGATCGGTCTCACTGCGAAGAGCCTGTAACACATACAATAGATTATTCGTGGACACACCATCACCTTCGGTGATGAATTCTTTTAATCTCATGGTCTCTTGGATCTACCCACAGACAATTGTCCCCCTGCTGCGGCATCACTGGCATCAAAGCCCTGTCCCGTGGGCACCGGAGTCTGTGGTTCGATGCCGGTGTCTGTTTGATTTTGTGGCTCAAATTGATTTTTAAACGATGAATCTGTGGGAGACCCTGCATCAGAAGTGGGTTCGCCGGCCAATTGTCTGGCGTTGTTGTCAGCAGTTTCTCTGGCCTGTCCCAAAGACTGAACCACATCTGACAACAACTGAGTCATAGAATTTTTAAAACTATCTGCTTCGTTGGATCCTATTTGATTACGAATGGTGTCAATCAATGCAGGCAATTGCTCCACCTGCATTTTACTGAGTTTTTCCACCATGTCTTGTAAACTGTCTACCATGTCTTTGGCAGCCAATATGGCCTCGCTTCGGCCTATTTCACTTTCAGTGATGTAGTCACTGTCCACTAACCATCTATTCATGCTTTCTTTCAACATCAGCAGTTCCATGTACCTGGGATTCCGCTCGGCTTCGTGTAGGCCATGATTGCGTTTGATCATGGCCATGCTTTCATTTACCAAACTGTTTATTTTTCTAGCTCGGCGTAGATCAAGTTTGTCAAAATCAATGGCAAATCCAAATCTAGATTCCATGATTTTATTCATATGTTTAGCTGTGGTCTTGGGCTTTAAATCTTTTATATGCATGTCAATGGTCCTGAAAACAATAATATTTAGCCGATTTATAAC
>Ga0163212_1000773_pt1 | contig 14305 bp, 12 predicted proteins | sample Malawi_45m_30L_FD_113532 | JGI IMG/M metagenome (GOLD analysis project Ga0163212, IMG submission 113532) | Freshwater microbial communities from Lake Malawi, Central Region, Malawi to study Microbial Dark Matter (Phase II) - Malawi_45m_30L | ecosystem: Environmental > Aquatic > Freshwater > Lake...
ATCCTACCCCTATCCGCACCCCTATTCCATTGCCCTGCCCTGACCAATTCTCCAACTTACGGCCCATGTCCGCGCCCAAGGCCCGCTTCACCCTCGAATTTGAAAAACCCCTCCGGGAACTCGAGGATAAGATCATCTCCCTCCGTGCCTCCTCCGAGACCGCTGGCATGGACGTTTCCAAGGAAATCAAGTCCCTGGAGACCAAGATGGAACAGACCCGCCGGGAGGTCTACGGCAACCTGAACCCCTGGCAGCGCGTCCAGCTGGCGCGCCACCCCCGTCGCCCCTACTCCTTGGACTACATCGGCATGCTGTTCGATGATTTCCAGGAACTCCATGGCGACCGACTGTTCATGGACGACGAGTCCACGGTCGGGGGTACCGCCTTCTTCGAAGGCCGGCCCGTCATGGTCATCGGCCAGCAGAAGGGCCGCGACACCAAGGAGAACCTCCGCCGCAACTTCGGCTGCCCGAATCCCGAAGGCTATCGCAAGGCCCTCCGCCTGATGGAGATGGCCCATGCCTTCGGTCTCCCGATCATCACCCTCGTCGACACCCCCGGCGCCTTCCCCGGCATCGGCTCGGAAGAACGCCACGTCGCCGAAGCCATCGCGGTGAACCTCCGCGAGATGAGCCAGTTCGCCGTGCCGATCATCACCTTCGTCATCGGCGAAGGCGGCTCCGGCGGCGCGCTCGGCATCGCCGTCTCGAACAAGGTCTACATCCTCGAGAACGCCTACTATTCCGTCATCTCCCCCGAAGGGTGCGCCGCGATCCTCTTCAAGGACCGCGCCCACGCCCCCAAGGCCGCCGAAGCCCTGCGCCTCGACGCCCCCAACCTCCTCAAGCTCGGCGTCGTCGACGGCGTCGTCAAGGAACCCCTCGGCGGCGCGCAGGAAGACCCGGCCGCCACCGGTTCCGCCATCCGCAAGACCTTGCGCGACTCGCTGGCCGACCTCTCCAAGGCTTCGCCCGAGAAGCTCGTGGCGATGCGCTACGCCAAGTTCCGCGCGATGGGCGTCTTCACGGAATAAGCCCGCCGGCGCGGGGTGAGAAAAAGGAGGGGGCGCCGTCCGGCGTACCCTCCTTCGCCTCGGTCGGAGGACGGCTCAGCCGCCGTTGGAAAGCACCCGGATGTAGCGGGTGTAGTTGCGGCCGTGCTGGTAGACGATCCGCTTGAAGTCGGCGTCCGGGATCTTCTGGTTGTCATTCACCATCTGCAACGAACGCAGCTCCTTGGAGCCATCAGGCGTGAGGATCGTGACCGAGACCTCCACGGCCTTGAGCGAATACGGCAGGTAGGGGATGGCCGTGGTCGTCGTCATCCGGAGCGGCAGGTTGTCCGGATACATGCGATCGGCGAACACGCGGAGCCGGGAGCTGTAATAGTCGTAGGGATGGATGTTCGGCCAAGCAGCCGGCATCGGCATCGGTACGGCGGGAGCCGAGTTCGGCGCAAAACGAAGCGCGACTTCGGAAGCCGGCGGCGGCTGCGTCAGACCGCGGGGGACCCCTTGGCCGGTGCTGTACATCGCCTGGTAGCCGCCTCGGGAGGCGGGCATCGCGGACTTGTCGTCACCGCTGCCGACGAGGACCACCGGACGGAGGGAGTGCGGCTGGCGCGCGAGCGGATCCTTGAGGAAACTCGTGTTCGCGGCCTGGACCGCGTCACCGGCGGTCGCCGGCAGGATTGAACTGCACCAGAAGACCATGTTCATCGCGACGACGTTCGAGGCGATGAAGTTGTTCTCGTCCATCGTCCAGCAGGGGGCCGTGCTGGTGAGGTTGGCGTCGATCAGCGCCCGGGTCTCGTAATCCGGAGCGGGCAGCCGGGAGTAGTTGGCGAAGCGGCGGGAACCGGACCAGTAGTCCCAAGGATAACGCGGTTGATCGGCGGTGGAGCTCAGGATGAGCGGCAACGCCTCGGCGAAGGTGCTCTCGGAGTCGATGAGGGTGCGGTAGACGCCGTAGACCTGCTGGATCTTCTCCCCGGGCGCGTCGAACGGGGAGCGCTGACCGATCCGGTAGGCGACGGCCGAGACGTCACCGCGCAGGGCGCGACGGTTGGCGCCGGGGGTCCAGCGCGGCCGGTCGGGCGGGGCGGAGAAGAGCATCACGATGGGATGGTCGGTCGGCTGCAGGTTGCCGACGGGGCCGGGCGCGCCGGCGACGTACGTGCTGCCGGGCACGACCACTTCCATCCAGCAGCGTCCGTCGGCGCGGAGCACGGCGGTCGAGAAATCGTTGTCCATGGCGTCGAGGACACCGCGCGCCTCGGACTGCGTCGAGAGGTCAGCGACGGCACGGTCGTACACGCGCAGGGTGTCGGAAGCGATGGAGACGACGGTCAGGACGATCACCACCATGATGGCCGTGGAGACCATCACCTCGAGCAAGGTGAAGCCGGCGCGGAAAGGGCGAAGGACGTTGCTCATCGGCTGATGACGATGTTCTGCACGACGAGGGGGGTCTCGGTCCGGGCGCTGAATTCAGCGAAGGTGCTGTAGTCGTGCGGAAAGAGCTCGGCCACGACGGGCAGGTAGGCCAGCGCGTAGCCCGCAGGCTGGGCGGGCAAGGGCGAGGTCGACCACGGCGGGGCAGGCACGCGGTTCGTACCAGGCTCAAGGGTCGCCGGATCGATCTGAGCGCGTTGACCGACGAGCAGCTTGGAAAGGGAGAGCCGGACGCGCATCGGGGCGCCGACGATGTTGCGCCCGGCGGCGGCGGCCTGCGACAGGTTGTTGCCGGCGCAGTAGGCGACCTCGATCATCGAGGGGTTGGAAAACAAGGCGTACGTGGCGTCGCCGGTCTTGTCGTACTCCGTCGCGACGATCTTGCGTTCGTAGACATAGAGCCAGACGGCGTTGGTGCCGTTGTCCCGGGCCCGTTGCAGGAGACGGTAGGCGATGTCGAAATTGGAAGCCGACGGATTACCGCCGTCCAGGGAGAGGCCGGCGTCCATGAGGTAGCGGTTGTTGTTGGGGACGGTCTCGCCGGCCGTGTCCACGAAGACGATGGAGCGAGGATTGTCCAACGCCCCCACCAGGCGGCTGACGCCGGCGAGCGCCCGGTTCGTCTGCATGATCTCGTCGACCTGCTGGAAGGTCGAACCCAGGATGCCGACCAGGGAGAGGATGGCCACGCCGACGATGCCGATGGCGAGGGTCACCTCGATCAGCGAGAAACCGGGGCGGGAGGAAGGACACGTGCTGGCGTAAGTCATCGAAAAGAAGGGCTCAGCGGGCCTTGTCCATCTCGTCCGCGTCGAGCGTCATGGAGACGTCGCCGTTGGGCCGCAGCGAAAGCGCGGCGAACTGGTTCTCGGAGCCGACGTCGATGGCGGCCCGGCCGGAGCCGGTGTTCCGCACGACGCCCTTGGCCAGGACGAGGAGCACGCGACCGAGATGGTTGGAGGAACCGGACCCTTCGAGTTCGACATAATACCAGCGCTTGGGATTGAACTCGGCGGTCATGGCGCCGAGGGCCATCGGCTGGGTGGTCGGCGCGTACATCATCCAAGGCGGCGAGCTGGAGAAGGAATCCAGGCTGTTGGAGCCGAGCTGATCGGCGAGCTGGCCGATCGAGCTGCGACGGGTGTTGGCGGCCACGGCGAGCTCCATGGTGGTGGTGGCGTCGGAAGCCGGCGGCACGAAGACGACGCCCGTCGGGAGGAGCTGGGGCGGCTCCGGGGAGAACCAGCGGTAAGCCGGGTCGGAGGTATTGGCGATGGCGGCGGGATCGCGGCCGGCGAGGGCCGGATCGGCCGAGCCCACGCCGCCGACGGCGATGACGAACTGGCGGAGATGGTTCGCCTCGTCGTTGGGATCGTTGAGGATGAGGAGCCGGTAACGCCCGCCATAGGTCACGCCGGTGTCGCCCGGCCCGCGGTTCATCAGGGCCATCGCACGGGCCGTGCGGATGGAGGACGCCAGGAAGCGCTGGCCGGCGGGCAGACCGCCGCCGTCGCCCGTCGAGAGCCCGAGGAACAGGGTCGAGATCAGGAGGATGATCGTGATGACCAGCAGGAGCTCCACCAAGGTGAAGCCCTTCCGGACGGCTTGGCGCACGGCAGTCATTGGATCGCGATGACCTGAGAGAAGTCTGAGGCGCCAAGGCTGTCGTCGTAATTGCCGAAGTCGGGCTCGATGTCGGTGGTGTAGATGATGACGCGCGCCGGGATGCCGGTCGCGAGGGTGATGGCGCGGATGTCGGCGGGGACGGAGGCGGCGCCGCCGGGGATGTCGCTGACGTTGCGGATGCTGGTGTTGCTGTCGGTGTCGAGGATGACGCGGATCTTGCGGTTGCCGAAGCGGTCGACGAGCATGCTGTTGTCGGTAAGGCTTTCGTGGCTCTCGAAGTCATCCTTGCCGAAGGCGCAGAACTCCTCGGCGTTCTTGTTGAGGGCCTTGCGGTTCTCCGGGGTCAGCGCGGTGCCGGTGGGCATGCGACCGGAGATGGACATCACGAAACGCTGGTTCACGGCCTGGGCCTCGAGGGTGTGGACGCTGTCCACGGCCGTCCGGTAAGGCGGGGTGAGGTTGGGGTAGAAACCATAGACCTGCTTGTAACGGGTGATGCCGCCGGCCCACTGGGTGAAGGCGGTCTGGGCCGAAGCCTGCCGGGCCCGCTTGCGGATCCCCCCGATGGCCGGGAACAAGGCGGCGGCCAGGACGCCGATGATGGCGATCACGGTGAGCAGTTCGACAAGGGTGAAGCCGGGGCGGCGACGGGGAGTCATAAAGAAAGGAAGACCTTGGGGAGGAATTATTCTATGGGCCACACCTCCCTCTTGAACAGTCAAAACCCTCGCTCAGCGGATGGCCACGAAGCTGGCGACGGCGACCGCCGTGGGCAACAAAGTCCAGAGAAGGAGCCGGAAAGGCGAGACTCCTTGGCCGAAATGGGGGGCCAAAATGGACTGGCCAGCCGGGTTCGGGGCGTTGGCGATCACGGTCAGACCCCCGCCGGCCAAGGCTCCGGCGACGACGGCATGCCGCAGGGCCTCCGCTTCCGCCCCCGCTGTCGCCAGCGCCGGCACCTGAGCCGCCAGGTAGGTGATGGCGGCATTGTCGTTGAAGGAGGTCAGGAGGGTCGCAGCGGCCATCAGCGCCCCTTCGTTCAGGCGCATGATGACCGGGGAGATCCACCAGCCTTGGAGCCCACCCAGCACGACCAAGCCGGCCAAGAAGAAGCCGACGAGGAGCGGCCCGCGGAGGCGTACGGGATCCTGCCACTGGGGCGTCGCCACGGTGAACGCCAAGAAGACCAACAGGCCGCCGGTCATGAGGATCGGCCGATGTCCCGCGAGCATGGCGACGGTCCAGACCATCAGGAGGAGGTGGACCGTCGTCACCCAGACCGGGATCACCTCCCGGCGCGACGCGTCCGCCTCGACCGCCTTGAGCCGCGCGAGCTCCCCGCGGAAGACGAACAGGTAGGTCAGGTTCGAGACCAGGATGGCCGTGGTCGCGGCCCAGCCGTAATGAGCGAAGACGTCGGCCGTCGACCAGCCCCACTTCCCCGCGACCATGACGATGGGCGGCGCGGCGAAGCTCGTCAGGGCGCCGCCGACCGAGATGTTCACGAAGAGCAGCCCCAGGGTGGCGTACTTGAGGCGGTCGCTCGGCCGGAGGGCGTAGAACTGGGAAGAGAGCAGCAAGGCGCCGATGGTCATCGCCGCGGGTTCGGTGATGAGCGAACCGAGCAGCGGAGCCAAGGTGAGGATGACGAACCAACGCGCCGCGGTGCCGGCGCCGAGCAGCCAGGCCACCCCCCCGAGCAACCGCGCCGCCAGGGCCATCACGGGCCGGGCGGCGGCAAGCGTCATGATGATGAAGACGAACAATGGCTCGATGAACTTGGAAGGACCGGCCGGCGGCACGCCGGCGACCACGGCGGCGTAGTCGCCGCTTTCGACGTACCGGCAGGCGAAATCCCAGCCTTTGCCGGGCCACGCGACCAGCAGTCCGAAGAGCACGAAGGTCCAGAGGCCGAAGACGGCCTCGACCTCGCCGAGCAGGTGCATGACCGCGGCGCGCAAGGACGAGGATTCGCCACGCTCGTTGACGGGCGCGCGGCCTTCGCGCACGGCCTCGCGGTGCGCCTCCTCGAGCCGGTGCGCGACGCGGGCGAAGAGCGGGGCGGCGAACGCATGCAGGATCGCCAGGGCGAACACGACGCTCGCGGCCAGCAGGAAACCATCCTGCCGTAGGGCCTCCGCGAGCTGCGGCCGGAGATCAGGCGTCGTGGGCATGCCCGGAACAAAGCATACTCCCGCCGCTTGGCAATCTCCTCCGCAGGCTAACGCTTCGCCGGCTCGTCCGGCCGGGCGCCGCCCAACGCGCGGATGAGGTCGACCTGGGCCGTGATGCGCGCGGCGCGGACGCCCGCGACGGCGGCACGGGCCTCGGCATTGAGCCGGCGGGCCCGCAACAGGTCATCCGGCCCGTCCTGCCCGGCCGCCGCCCGCGCCCGCGCGATGCGCAGGGACTCCTCGGCGGCCGCGGCCATCCGCGCCGCGGACGTGACCGCCGCGGAGGTCTCCCGGACATCGACCAGGGCGTCGCGGACTTCGCGGAAAGCGTTGAGCACGGCCTGCTCGTAGGCCGCCGCCGCCTGCTCGTGCTGGGCGACCGCTCCCTCGACCCGGGCGGCGCCGCGGCCGAAATCCAGGACGGGCACGGTCGCGCCCAGTCCGATGCTGCCCGCGGTGTTGCCGGGTCCGAACAAGGCTTCAAGGTCCCGGCTCTCCGTGCCCAGCGACCCGGTCAGCGAAAAGGCAGGCAACCGCGTGGCCTGCACGAAGCCGATCCGCGCGTTGGCCGCGACCAACGCCTGCTCGGCGGCGACGACGTCCGGCCGACGGGACAGAAGGTCGGAAGGGAGCCCCGGCGCGACGGCCTCAGGAGCCCTCCAGGCCGACTCCGCCCGCGGCACGACCACCAGCGCCGGCCTGGCCGTGAGCTGCCCCAGCAAGTGTTCGGCGGCGGCGCGGACCCGACGATGATCGGCGCGACGCGCGACGGCCTCGGCCGTCGCGACCTCGGCCGCCGCGACCTCGGCGGGCGAAGCGGCGCCGAGCCGGGCACGGCGGGCGAGCCAGTCGCCCTCGGCGACGCGCACCGCCGCGATCTCCTCGGCCGCCGCGACCTGGACGTCGGCGGCGCGCAGGAGCGCGTAGGCGCGCACGACGGCGGCGCCGACGCCTAGCTCGACGACGAGCCGGGCCTCACGCGCGGCGAGCAGCCGCGCGCGCGCACCTTCTTCGGCGCGGCTCAGCCGGCCCCAGAAATCGAGCTCGAAAGAAGTGCCGAGGGCGAGTCGCTGGTTCGTCCGGGTCCGGCCGCTGAGGGCGAGGTTCGGATTGAAGCCGCCTTGGCTGATCTTGATGCGCTGGCTGGCGGCAGACGCGTCGAACTGCGGCAGCCCGGCGCCCTCGGTCTCGCCGAGGACGGCCTGCGCCTCCCGGATCCGCGCGGCCGCGAGCGCCAGGTCGGCGTTGGCCGCGAGCGCCCGTCCGACGAGTTCGTCCAGCACCGGATCGCCGAAGGACTTCCACCACTCGTCGCGGATCGCGGCCCCGCCCTTCCCCGCCTCGGGATAGGCTTCGGCGGAAGGCGTGGCGGGACGCCGGTAATCGGGTCCGAGGGCGCAGCCGGCGAGCAGGCCGGCGACGAGGAACAAGGGGCGGCAGGGCCTCATGACCGGGCGACGGCCCTCTCCTTGCGGCCGGAAAGCAGATGGAAGAACCAAGGGATGAAGAGCGTGGCCACGAAGGTGTCGAGGAGCATGCCCCCGAGCACGCCCGTGCCCATCGACTGGCGCGCCGCGGCGCCCGCGCCGTCCGCGAAGGCCAGCGGGACGACGCCGAGCACGAAGGCCATCGAGGTCATGACGAGCGGGCGGATGCGCATGCGGGCCGCCTCGACCGCGGCTTCGGCCGCGGTGCGCCCGGCGCGCCGCGCGCTCTCGGCGAACTCGACGATGAGGATGGCGTTCTTGGCCGCGAGGCCGATGAGCGTGACCAGGCCGATCTGGAAGTAGATGTCGTTGGGCATGCCGCGCGTGAAGATCGCGAGCAGGGCCCCGAGCAACGCGAACGGGACGGTGAGCAGCACGCCGAGCGGCAGGGCGAGGTCCTCGTAGAGCGCCGCGAGGATCAGGAACACCATCAGCAGCGCGAGCAGGAAGGCCGGCAAGGCGGAGGTCGCCGCGCGCTTCTCCTGCAAGGCCTGCGCGGTCCAGTCGATGCCGTAGCCGACCGGCAGGAGGTCCTCGGCGATCCGCTCGACGAGCGCGATGGCCTCGCCCGAGCTCACGCCGGGCGCGGGCGAGCAGATCAGGCGCGCGGACAGGAAGCCCATGTGCCGTTCGAGCTGCTCGGGACCGGCCGACGGCCGGAACCTCACGAAGGCGGAGAGCGGGATCATCTCGCCGTGGGCGGCCCGCACGTGCACGCGACCCGCCGCGGCGGCGTCCATGCGGTCGGCGGCCTCGGACTGCACGAGCACGCGATAGGTGCGGCCCGCCAGGGTGAAATCGTTGGCGTAGACCACGCCGATGGTGGACTGCAGGGCCTCGTGCAGCTCGGGAAGCGAGATCCCGAGGGCGGCGGCGCGGACCTCGTCGACCTCGGCAATTACCTGCGGTACGGCGGGTCGGAGGAAGACGCGGATGCCGGTGAGTTCCGGGCGGGCGCGCAGGGCGACCTCGAGCTTCTCGATGTTGGCCGCGAGCCGCGCCGGGTCGTCGTCCTCCTTGGCCTGGAGGTAGAACTCGAAGCCGCCGGCGGTGCCGATGCCACGGATGGCCGGCGGGTTCACCACGAGGCACATGCCGTCGGGCTCCGTCATGCCGATGCCGTTGAGCTGACGCGCGAGGACGTCCCCGCCGGGCGGACGTGCGCCGAAATCCTTCAGGGGCAGGAAGATCGTGCCGGAATTCGTGCGCTCGCCCCCGCCGAGCAGGTCGAAACCGCTGATGGCGAAGGTGTGCCGGACCGCCGGGTTCTGGCGGAACTTCGGCGTGAGGTCGTCCATGAAAGCCTTCGTGCGCTTGATCCCCGCGCCGTCCGGGAGGGCCACCATCGCGAGGAGGTAGCCTTGGTCCTCGGCCGGCAGGAAGCCGCGCGGGATCGTCGTGACGAGCGCGACGTTGGCGACCACGATGCCGGCGAAGCCGGCGACCGCCGACCGCGGGTGGTCGAGGAGCCAGCGCACCGCGCGTCCGTGCCAGGCCGCGACGTGCCCGAAGCCGCGGCCGAAGCCGTCGACGAGCCAGGCGAGGCGGCCGCCGCCCGGCACGTGCGGCCGGAGCATGAGCGTGCACAGCGTCGGGGTCAGGGTGAGCGCGACGAAGCCGGACAGGATGACCGAGAGCGCCACGGTGACCGCGAACTGCCGGTAGAGCACGCCCGCGATGCCGCCGAGGAAGGCGACGGGCAGGAAGACGCACGCGAGCACGCAGACGATGGCGACGATCGCGCCCGCGACCTCGCGCACGGATTCCTTGGCGGCGTCGAAGGGGCTCATGCCCTTCTCCCGCATGAGGCGCTCGGTGTTCTCGAGCACGACGATGGCGTCGTCGACCACGATGCCGATGGCGATGACCATCGCGAAGAGCGTCAGGATGTTGATCCCGTAGCCCATGACCCACAGGCCCGCGCAGGCGCCGATCAGCGACACGGGCACGGCGATCATGGGGATGAGCGTCGCGCGCCACGAGCCGAGGAAGAGGAAGACGACGATCGCCACCAGGAGCGCGGCCTCGAACAGGGTGCCGCGGACCTCGACGATGGCCGATCGGACGAAGCGGGTGGTGTCGAAGGGGATCGCGTACGCGACGTCCGGCGGGAACCGCCGCGCGAGCTCGTCCATGCGCTTCACGATACGGTCGGCGGTCTCCAGCGCGTTCGAACCGGTCTGCAGGAAGACGCGGATGCCGGCCACGGGCTTGCCGTCGAGCATGCTCAGCTGCTCGTAGCTCTGCGAGCCGAGCTCGACCCGCGCGACGTCGCGGAGACGCAGGGCGCCCTCCCCGGCGCCGGCGCGCAGGACGATCTCGCCGAACAGCTCCGGGGTGGCGAGGCGGCCGCGGGCCACGACGGGCACCACGAAGGCGGCGTCGACCGACGGCTCCTGGCCGAGGCGGCCGACGGCGTACTGCGTGTTCGTCGCGCGGATGGCCCGCACGACCTCGGCCGACGTCACGCCGAGCACGGCCATGCGGTCCGGGCGCAGCCACACGCGCATGGCGTAGTCGCGCGCGCCGAAGACGCCGACGTCGCCGACGCCGGGGAGGCGCTTAAGTTCCTCGACCACGGTCGAGGAGGCGTAGTTGCTCAGGAAGGCGGAATCGCGCGTGGCGTTCGGCGAGACGATCGAGACCGACAAGAGGATGTCGTTCGACCGTTTCTTCGTGATGACGCCGAGGCGACGCACCTCCTCCGGCAGGCGCGGCTCCGCGAGCTTGACGCGGTTGGCCACGAGGATGGTCGCCATGTCGGGGTCGACGCCGTTCTCGAAGGTGACGGTGATGCTCAACGCGCCGCTCGACGAGGCGTTGGAAGAATAGTACAGCAGGCCTTCGACGCCGTTGATCTGCTCCTCGATCGGGGCGGCGACGTTGTTGACCAAGGCCTCGGGCGACGCGCCGGGATAGCTCGCGACGACGGTCACGGTCGGCGGCGCGATCTGCGGATACTGCGAGAGCGGCAGGTGCAGGAGCGCCAGGCCGCCGACCAGGACGATGACGATCGAGAGGACCCCCGAGAAGATCGGGCGGCGGATGAAGAAGTCCCAGCCCATCTACTTCTTGGCCGGGGCGACGACGACCGGGGAGCCCGGACGCAGCTTGTGCAGCTGGTCGAGGATGACGCGGTCGCCGGCGCGCAGGCCCGCGAGGATGACGATGTCCGCTCCCTGGGTCTCGCCCATGGTCACGACACGCGCTTCGGCGCGGTCGCCCGCGCCGACGACGAAGACGGAGCGCCCCGAGGGGGCCTGGACGAGCGCCTGCTGCGGGACGAGATAAGCGTCCTTGGCCTTGGCGCCGGTGATGCGCACGCGCACGAACTGGCCGGCGAGGAGCGCGTCGTCCGCGTTGGCGAAAAGCGCGCGGAGCTGCACGGTGCCCAGACGGGCGTCGACCTGCGTGGCCGCGAAATCGACCTTCCCGCGGACGGGATGGACCGCGCCGTCCGGACGGAGGAGCGCGACGTCGGCCCCCTGCGCGACCGCGGCGCCGGCCGGGAAGAGCCGGTGGAAATCGGCCTCGGCCAGGCCGAAACGCGCCCAGACCTCGTCGGCGCGGACGACCGTGGTGAGCAGGCCGTCGGGGCCGTTCGGATTCACGAGGGCGCCTTCCGTGCGGAGGCGACGGCCGGCCACGCCGCCGATGGGCGCGCGGACTTCGCAGTAATCGAGGTCGAGCTTGGCGAGGTCGGCGCGGGCGGCGGCGGCGGCGCGCGCGGCGACCGCGGCGGCGGCCAGGGCTTTCGCGTCGTCGGTCTCCTTGCGGCTCGCGGCCTTCTGCTGGAAGAGCGCCGCCTGGCGCGCGGACTCGTCGGTCGCCTGCTCGGCCCGCGCGGCCTCCTGCGCGAGCTGGGCCCGGGCGAGCGCGTACGCCGCGGCGTAAGGCGCGGGATCGATGCGGAAGAGGAGGTCGCCGGCCTTCACCTTGGCCCCCTCGGCGTAGTCGACGGTCTGGAGGATCCCGGTCACGCGCGCGCGCACTTCCACCTCGCGCACGCCTTCCACCTGCGCCGGGGCGACGGCCTGCTGGGCGAGGTCGGCCGGAGCGACGGTGATGATGGTTACGGGCAGCGGACCGGAGGCCGGTGGTGCGCTTTCCTGACGGCAGCCGACCAAAACCAGCAGGATCGCACCCAACAGATGGCTCGGTACAGCAAGAAGTTTACAAACAAGCATACAGGTAAGGAAAGTCCGCCATAAGCCCGATAGGTCACGTCATATGTCGTACCCGATTAGTGAATGCCCCGAAATACCCCGCAAGACCAAAGCCGAGGTGGCCCGCATCCGTGACCGTATCGTCGGCCGCGCCCAGGAGTCCCTCAGCTGGCACGGGATGACGAACCCGTCTGTCGGGCAGGTCGCGAAGGAGGCGGACGTCACCCGCGGTTCGGTCCCTTGGCCCGCCTGACGGAGGAAAAGCCGCGCAGGAGACCGAAAGGTCATGTTTGGGAGGTGCCAATAAATCGAGGACGTCCGCCGGCTCATCGCCGCCCGCGTCGCGAGCCAGCGCACCTACCCCCAGAAGGCGGTTTGACTGGACAGGTCCGGCGGATTAGGAGTCAAACGTGAAGGCCTTCCCCGCTCTGCTCGCGCTCCTGACCGCCCTGACGGCGGCGTCGAGCGTCGCGTCGCCGGAAGCCCCCCAGTCGCTGCCGATCCTCTACGACCAGCCCGGTGACCGCTACATCCTGCGCATCGACAACCGTCGCTACCAGATGCCTTATCCGACCAAAGACAGCGTCGCCCGCCTGATGTCCGCCGCCAACTATCCGCGGACGAAGCTGCTCTTCGAGGAATACAAGCGCGCCCTCGAGGAACGCGCGAAGGCCGAAGCCACGGTCCGCAGCGCCCAGGCCAACCTCGACCGCGAGACCGAACGCGTCGCCCGCCTCAACCGCAGCCTGGATTCGCTCCGCCAGCAGATCGCCCTGCTCCGGAGCCTGCCCAACGTCGACCTCAACGAGCTCCTCTTCCTGCAGAACCAGCTCCGCGTCACCGCCGCCGCCCTCGGCTCCGCCGAAGCCCAGGAAGCGAAGGCCGCCGCCGCCCTCGACCGCACCCGAGGCGCCGTCGAGTCGACGCTGCGCCGCGCCGACGAAGCGCGCGACGACTACGTGGCCGCGCTCACCGAATACGAGAGGCCGCTCGCCGAGATCCGCGCGCTGGCGATGTCCGTCGGCTCGGCCCTCTGACCTCATGCGCCCTGCCGCCCTCCTGCTCGCCCTGCTGTGCCTAAGCGCCGCGCTCCCGGCCCAATCGGCCAAGCCCGCCGCCAAAGCCGCGCCGAAGCCGGCCGACCGCTTCGCCGTCCGCGCCGACGAGAAGATCGCCTGGCACGACGTCCGCGCGACGGACCTCGAAGGCCGCGCCTTCCCCGACGCCGAGCGCAAGAACTACTTCGACCGCCTGCCCGCCGAGGCCGACGGCAAGGTGACGTCCGCGGTCTGGGGCCTGAGCCGCGACAGCGCCGGCCAGATGTTCCGCTTCCGCACCGACGCCACGACCATCTACGCGCATTATAAGGTCACCAAGCCGCAGCTCGCGATGCCGCACATGCCTGCCACCGGCGTCAGCGGCCTCGACCTCTACGCCCGCGACGAGGAGGGCAGATGGCGCTGGGTGCAGGTCGCGCGCCCCGGCGCGCAGGAGATGAAGATCCGCCTGGCGGAGAACCTCGACGCGGGCGAACGCGAATACGCCGTCTACCTGCCGCTTTTCAACGGCGTGGAATTCCTCCACGTCGGCGTGCCCGAGGGCAAGCGGTTCGCCGGCCTCAGGCCGCGCGCGAAGCCGGTGGTCTTCTACGGCACCTCGATCACGCACGGCGCCTGCGCGAGCCGCCCGGGCATGGTGCACACGGGCATCCTCGGCCGGCGCTTCGACGTCCCGGTGGTCAACCTCGGCTTCTCGGGCAACGGCCGGATGGACAAGGAGGTCGGCGACTTCCTCGTGCGCATCGACGCCGCCGCCTACGTCATCGACTGCCTCCCGAACATGAACGCGAAGGAAGTCAGCCAGAAGTGCGTGCCGCTCGTGAAGCAGCTCCGCGCCGCCCGCCCGGAGACCCCCATCATCCTCGTCGAAGACCGTCGGAACACCGAATCATGGATCATCGCCTCGCGACGCAAGCATCACGACGACAACCATGCCGCGCTCAAGGCCGCCTACGAAGAGCTTGTCAAAGAAGGCGTCCAAGGCCTGTCCTACGTGCCCGGTGACCACCTCTACGGCGACGACGCCGACGGCGCCACGGACGGCTCGCACGCGAGCGACCTGGGCTTCTTCCGCCAGGCCGACGTCTTCGAGCCCTTCCTCAAGGCCGCCCTCGGCCGCTGATTTTCACGCCGGTCCGCTGGCGTCCGGACCCCTTCCTGCCAACCTGACCGCCGATGAACCGCAGCTACCGCTTCTACGACCTGATCCTCGGCGCGTTCGTCGCGGTGCTCCTCTGCTCCAACCTCATCGGCCCGGCCAAGGTCGTGCAGCTCGACCTGCCGCTCCTCGGCAAGACCGACTTCGGCGCCGGCAACCTCTTCTTCCCGCTGTCGTACATC
>Ga0163212_1000785_pt1 | contig 14241 bp, 10 predicted proteins | sample Malawi_45m_30L_FD_113532 | JGI IMG/M metagenome (GOLD analysis project Ga0163212, IMG submission 113532) | Freshwater microbial communities from Lake Malawi, Central Region, Malawi to study Microbial Dark Matter (Phase II) - Malawi_45m_30L | ecosystem: Environmental > Aquatic > Freshwater > Lake...
TCGCTGTTGCTGAATCTGATCCAAATGTCATATATGTTGGAACTGGTGAACATGCTGTAAGAGGTGTGATGACGAGTTATGGAAACGGTGTATATAAATCTACCGATGCCGGTAAAACCTGGAGGAATATAGGTTTGGAAAAAACACGTCATATTTCAGACATTGCTGTTCATCCAAAAAATCCAGATGTAGTGTATGTGGCATCACAGGGAACTGTGCATGGTCCAAACAATTATCGTGGTGTTTACAAATCGGTTGATGGTGGAGCAACATGGAAAAAAGTTTTGTACATCAATGACAGCACTGGTATTTCTTCGTTGTCTATGGACATGAACAATCCGAGAATCCTCTATGCTGCGTCATGGGAGCATAGAAGATTTCCATGGACGGTTTCAAGTGGTGGACCGGGATCTGCGATCTGGAAATCAACCGATGAAGGAAATACATGGACAAAGTTTACTGACGGACTGCCCAAGCAAATGGGTAAAGTAGGTATCAGTGTTTCACGCGCAAATTCAAACAGAGTGTTTGCCATTGTTGAAACCGAAAAAGTGAAATCAGGTTTGTACCGATCAGATGATGGTGGAAAAAATTGGGCAATGCTTTCCAACAACCAAGACATCTGTTCTCGTTCCTGGTATTACATGGAAGTATTTGCAGATCCAAAAAATGAAAATGTAGTGTACGTATTGAATGCGCCATTGATGAAATCAATCGATGGCGGAAGAACATTTGCACCTGTTAAAGTCCAACACGGTGATACACATGATCTTTGGATTCATCCCAATTACTCAGGTGTGATGGCATTGGCTGATGATGGTGGTGCTGAGATCACATATGACAATACAAAGTCATGGTCATCGATTATGAATCAACCAACAGCACAATTTTATAGGGTGAATGCAGACAATGTATTCCCCTATAAATTATATGCTGGTCAACAAGACAACACTTCTGTAATTGTAGCAAGCAGAAACAACGGACCGGCATTGACTGAAAGAGATTGGAGCATTGGACCTGGTTGCGAATCTGCGTTCCCTGCATTTGATATCAATGATCCATCATTGATTTATGCTGGTTGTTATCAAGGATATATTGAAGTGTTGAATACGAAAACAAATGAAACAAAAGATATCCAGGCCTACCCAACCATGAACCTTGCGATTGAACCCCGCAACATGAAATACCGTTTCAATTGGAATGCGCCTATCATTGTTTCTCTACATGATCCAAAAACCATTTATCATGGTGGTAATGTTTTGTTGAAATCCACCAATGGTGGAATGAGCTGGGAAGCTATCAGTCCTGATCTTACACGCAATGAAAAATCAAAACAAGGTCCTGGTGGAATTCCTTTCACCAACGAAGGAGCCGGTGGAGAGAATTACAATACACTTTTCTACATCGCCGAATCTCCATTGGAGAAAGGAGTGATCTGGACAGGAAGTGATTGTGGTTTTGTGCAGTTGACAACCGACGGTGGAAAAACTTGGACAAATGTTACACCTCCAGATTTAGCTGAATCACAAATCAACAGCATTGAACTATCATCATTTGATAAAGGAACTGCTTACGTTGCAGCTACCAGATATAAGTTCAATGACTATGGTGCTTATTCATATAAGACCACAGATTATGGAAAGACATGGACTAAAATTATCAATGGAGTAAAGGCCGATGACTTTATTAAAGTAATTCGTGAGGACAAGAAGAATAAAAATATTTTGTATGCCGGAAGCGAAAGAGGTTTCTATTTGTCGAAAGATGCCGGAGCAACATGGGAAACTTTCCAAAGAAATCTTCCAATCGTTCCAGTAACTGATTTGATGATACGCGACAACGATTTGATTGCAGCTACAGCAGGAAGGGCTTTTTGGATCTTGGATGATTTAGGAGCAATTCAACAATACGTGGATGCATCCTCTATAAAAATCATATCACCAAAACCATCATACAAATTTGGTGGTGGCAATGGATTGCCAGAAGAAAAATATTCAGCAGGACAAAATGCACCAGAGGGCGTGATCCTTGATTATTTCCTTCCTGCATCATTAGACAGTGAAACGGTGAAGCTCATCATCAGTGATGCAGCAGGCAATGTGATCAGAACTTATACGAATAAAAAAGATGAATCATATAGTAAATACCCTGGAGGTCCATCACCTGTTCCAACCATTCCAGTCGCAAAAGGCCACAATAGATTTCTGTGGGATTTTAGAGTGGATCAGGTAAGTCCTGATGTAAAAGGAGTATATGTATGGGGCACCTACAATGGATATGCTGTGAAACCAGGAAAGTACAAAGCAAAGATTGAGACAAAAAATGGTTCAGCAGAAATAGACATTACTTTATTGAGCAATCCAAGTATTCAGGCTACTGAGGGAGAATGGAATGAGCAACAGAATATTTTGAAAACCATTGTTTCAAACATCACTGAAATTCACAAAACTGTGAATGAAGTGAGAAAAGTTAAGAAACAATTACAAAATCAGGTTGATGTATTGAAGGATAAGACAGGAGCAGAGAAAGTGTTGACTGAAGCTAAAAATTTATTGAAGAGCATTGAAGGATGGGAATCGAATATTATAGAAAGCAGAATTCAAAACGGGCAGGATGTCATCAACTGGCCAAGCAAGATCAATTCAGAATTTTTCAATATCAAGGGGCTTGCAGATTCTCCAGATCCTCGCGTTACACAAGGCATCAAAACACGTCTTACTGATTTACAAAGTGAGTGGAGTACACAAAAGAAAAATCTCGAGGGATTGAGAAAATCGATTCTGGATTACAATCAATTGTACAAGACGCAACAGTTAGACGCTGTTATCCTCTAAATAAAAAAGGCCAGATATTGATCTGGCCTTTTTTTATCTACTACAACACGGAGAGGGCTGCATCTATATATGTATAATTCTCTGGTTGATGATGGTGAATCGGTTTGATCACTTTAGATTCACCTAACCTAACAACAACCGCATTTTTTTCTGGGATGATGTAGACATATTGTCCGAAGAGTCCGTTTTGAGCAACAGCAGTTACTCCGCTGTGATTGACAATCCAATATTGATAACCATAAAAATCAACCGGATTGTTGTTTTCATACCTGTCTTTCAAATAAGACGCAGGAGATGTTGCTTCAGCAATATACTTTTCAGAAACGATTTGCTTATCCCCCCACTTACCCTTGTTTAAAACAAGCTGACCGAATCTGGCATAGTCACGCGCAATGCCATTGAAACAGCAAAAAGCTTTCTCGTGCTTTTCGGCGCCATCCAACAACCACAATGCATCTGCCTCTGCTCCCATTGGTTTCATGAATCGCTCAGAAACAAGTTGAGAAATGGATTTATTGAAAACTTTTTCAACTATCAATCCCAACACTTGTGTATCACCACTTCTGTACTGCCAATAAACGCCTGGATCTTCTTTTCGTTTCATCATGCTTACCATATATGATTCATCGTCTCCATAATATCCGTAAGCATTTAGGCTGAAATAACTTTTGTCTGCCTCATTGTAGTTGGTACCTGAACTCATCGAAAGCAAATCTTTGATGCGCACTTTCTCCAATCCGTTTGTTTGAAAATGAGGAACATATTTTGCAACTGGCTCTTCGAGTGAAGTAATTTTACCTTCATCCAGGGCAATTCCGATCAACAAAGAGATGATGCTTTTAGCAGCAGAGAATGATCCACTCAATCTGGCGGTATCATACCCATCCCAATACTTTTCATACAAAAGTTTCCCATTCTGTAACACCAAAAATGCATGCGTATCATTGGAGTCAATGATTGACATGAATTGCTCAGGAATTTCCTTTTTATTGTAGTTGGAATCAAACTGCCAAGGCTGAGGGGCATCGGCTTTACCCACCAATCTGGTTGGATGCGATTTATAATCATGAATTGTATGCTTACCCCAAACAGCAAAATTTTTCAAATGCGAAAAACGATTGGTAAAAAGGAGTCCCACGATGATTAAAACCAGGACCAGCAATGAAATAGAAATCTTCTTCAGCATATGATAATAATTAGATGAGGTGAATTTACTCACTAATTGCTACACGATCATGTAAATATCTTTTAAAAAATTGAGGTTTGGAAGTAGCTTTGCATCTTCACAAAGTATATGACAGAACTGGTTTTAGAACATGTTGTAAAAATGGAGCAGGGGCGCACCGTTCTGATGGAGCTCAATTTCTCCATGCAACAGGGAGAGAAAATTGGATTGATGGGAGAAACGGGATCTGGTAAAACTACCTTGTTGAAGATCATCGCGGGACTCCTTCAGCCTACCTCAGGTGATGTTTATTTTCAACAATCAAGGGTAAAGGGTCCGGATGAAGTACTGCTCCCAGGCCATCCCAAAATCGGATACCTCTCTCAGCATTTTGAATTGCTGAATAATTATTTTGTGCATGAAATATTGGATATGCATGCTAAAACAGATGATGTGGAGGCTATGCATATTTATCAGTTGTGTAAAATCGATCATTTGTTGAAACGCAGAACAAATGAGCTCTCCGGAGGAGAACGTCAGCGCATAGCCCTTGCTAAAACATTGATCGACAATCCATCATTGCTCCTGCTGGACGAACCCTTTTCAAATCTCGATGGCATCAACAAAAAAATCATGCATGGCGTGGTAGATCAGCTCTTTTATGAGAAAAGCCTCAGTTGCATCATGGTATCCCATCATCCAAATGAAATACTCCCTTGGTCAGATCGCCTGATGATTCTGAAACAAGGCGCTGTTGTTCAATTAGACAGGCCAGGGATTATACAAGAAGACCCACTCAATACATACGTTGCCACTATCATTGGCTTAGCATCCTGACGCCATCGTTTTCGTTTAAATTTCATGTGCCCTCCTGCACGTCGTATCAACTGATATGATTAAATTTAGTAACGATTGTTTTCAATGTTTGCCTTATGAATCATTTTCAAAGCCGCAGAAATTTTATTTTTTCATCCTCTGTCTTATTTGGCACAGGTATGCTCAACAGTCCACTGAACAGCTGGGGTCAACACAATTTTCAAGGTGGTAAAATCGGTATCATCGGGTTGGATACTTCACACAGTGTTGCTTTTACCAAAGCCCTGAACGGTGCAAATGGAATTCCACAAGGTTTTAAAATTGCAGCAGCTTACCCCAATGGGAGTGCAGACATTGCATCATCCGTCAATAGAATTCCTGGTTATACAGAAGAAGTAAAAAAATACGGAGTTGAGATTGTCGGATCAATCTCAGCATTATTGAGCAAAGTAGATTTTGTTTGTCTGGAAACAAACGACGGAAGGCCTCATCTCCAACAGGCATTGGAAGTATTCAAATCGGGCAAACCAGTATTTATCGATAAACCGGTTGCTGCTTCTCTGGCTGATACCATTGCCATATACAAGTTGGCCAATCAATTCAATGTACCGGTATTTTCCAGTTCCTCATTGCGTTATATGGAAACAGCCCAACAGGTAGCCAAAGGAAAAATCGGTAAAGTGCATGGAGCTGACTGTTTCAGTCCGGCTACCCTCGAAGCAACACATCCCGACCTTTTCTGGTACGGCATTCACGGTGTTGAATTGCTCTATACAGTGATGGGAATGGGATGCAAACAAATAAAAAGAACATCCAACAAAGATGTTGAAGTAGTAATTGGTGAATGGAATGATGGAAGAGTGGGAACCTTTCGTGGAACAAGAACAGGTAAACACGACTATGGTGGTACTGCATTTGGAGAAACAGGCAACATGGTACTTGGACCTTTTCAGGGATACGACAATCTCCTGAAACATATTCTGGACTTCTTTCAAACCCGCAAAGCTCCTGTCTCCCCTGAAGAAACAATTGAGATATATACTTTCATGGAAGCTGCCCATGAAAGCAAGAGAAAAAATGGAGCTGGCATCCAGCTTGAAAAAATACTTCAATCACATACTAAAAAAGCAAATCAAATTATTCAGTCACTAAAAATTTCATCATGAGTCGCAACAGAAGAAATTTCATCAAGAAAACATCTGCAGCATCTGCAGCCATTGTATTTGGAGGAGTACTCCCTGGATTTTCTGCCAGTCAATACCGCCGCATCATTGGTTCCAATGAAAAAATTACTGCTGCGGTTATGGGAGTAAACAGCAGAGGATTTTCAGTGGGCAGCAATTTTGCATCACAGAAAGAATGCGAAATGATGTATGTATGCGATGTGGATGTGCGTGCAATGGATAAATGTGTTGCTGCCATCGAAAAAGTACAAGGGAAGAAACCAAAAGCCGAAGGAGATTTCAGAAAAGCGCTGGAAGATCCTCAACTGGATTTGCTGATAGTAACCGCACCTGACCATTGGCATGCCCCTGCTGCTTTGCTGGCTGTTTCTGCTGGCAAACATGTGTACCTTGAAAAACCTTGCAGCCACAATCCCAACGAAGGTGAAATGCTTGTGAAGTCAGCTGCCAAACACAACAAGTTGCTTCAAATGGGTAACCAGAGAAGATCCTGGCCAAATGTGATTGCAGCAATTGATGAACTGAGAGCAGGCGCCATCGGCAGACCCTACTATGCAAAAACATGGTACACCAATAACCGTGAATCAATCGGTATCGGCAAAACAGCTGAGGTTCCCTCTTGGCTGAATTATGATTTATGGCAGGGACCCGCACCACGCAAACAATACAAGGATAATCTGATTCACTATAATTGGCATTGGTTCTGGCATTGGGGAACTGGAGAGGCTTTGAACAACGGTACCCATATGGTAGATTTGGCACGTTGGGGACTCGGAGTGGAATACCCAACACGTGTTACTTCAGCGGGAGGAAGATACCGCTATCAGGATGATTGGGAAACACCAGACACACAAGTAATCGATCTTGAATTTGCCAACAATACATTGATCAGCTGGGAAGGGAGATCCTGCAATGGGAAAAATACAGAAGGCAGCAGCGTTGGTGTAATCTTTTACGGAGAAACCGGTTCACTCTTCATCGAAAGTGGTAACGCATACAAGATATTTGATCTCAGAAGCAAGTTGGTAAAAGAAGTCAAGAACGACATCGTCGCCAATGCACTCGACAGAACGGGTCCGGGTATGGAACTGGACGCACTCCACATCAAAAATTTCTTTGACGCCATCAAACGCGGAGCAAAATTGAATTCTGATATTTTGAGCGGACACCAAAGTACACTGCTTGTACAACTGGGGAATATTTCTCAACGCACTGGACGTGCATTGAAAGTTGATCCCAACAATGGAAGAATTCTGAATGACAAAGAAGCAATGAAACTTTGGAGCAGAGAATACGAAAAAGGTTGGGAACCTAAAATATAAAGAATGGATATTCGCTTGAAAGACAGCGAGCTGACAAGAAGGCTCTATTCGCTAGATGCACTCAGGGGATTTGATATGTTCTGGATCATAGGTGCTGAAGAAATATTTCACACACTGTCTGAAGCAACGCATCATCCCCTCTGGAATGCCATTTCCAATCAATTTACACATCCATACTGGGATGGATTTCATGCATATGATCTGATCTTTCCTCTTTTCATGTTTGTATCTGGCATTTCCAGTGTATACTCCATTGATAAATCACTTCAGGATGGAATCAGCAAAGAAAAATTAATTTGGAAAGTCATCAAAAGGGGATTGATCCTTTTTATACTGGGATTGATTTACAACAATGGTTTGATGATCAGAGAACTTGCTGATGTCAGATTCATGAGTGTATTGGGACGAATAGGAATCGGATACATGCTTTCATGTATCATCTATTTGTATGCCGGAAAAAAATCGCATATCATTTGGTTCGGAGGTTTGTTGATAGGTTATTGGTTGATTTTAAAGTTCACATCAGCACCTGGATTCCCCATGGGAGATTTGACCGAGGAAGGAAACTTTGCATCCTACGTCGACAGAAGCACACTCCCCGGAAAACTTTCCCGAGGCATACATGATACAGTTGGACTCTTCAACAACATTGCTGCCATTGCAACTTCACTTGCCGGGATATTGACAGGAAGTTACCTGAAAAATGCTGCAACCAGTGAAAACGGAAAAGTCAAAGCCATGCTGGCAGCCGGATGTGTATCCCTGGGCCTTGCACTGGTATGGAACATTGATTTCCCTATCAATAAAAATATGTGGTCCAGCTCCTTTGTATTGTATACCACCGGATGGAACCTGCTTCTGTTTACACTCTTTTACTATATCATAGATGTAAAAGAAATCCGTAGATGGGCATTCTTCTTCAAGATCATCGGCATGAACTCTATTTTAATTTACTTGTCGGGGAAATTCATTCAATGGGGATATACAAACAAAGGATTTTTTCAATGGCTCTCCGATTTGATGGGAGATCCATTCAATGCGATTGCACTGGCCATTACGGGACTCGCCATCAAATGGATTTTTCTTAAATTTCTTTACGATAAAAAGATATTTCTTAAAATTTAAAACTGCTCCATGAAGATTGAGATTTTTGAAGATGCAGCTGAACTTGGCAAAGCTGCCGGAAAAAGAGCTGCAGAAAAAATAAAAGAAACCATCAACAACAAGGGTGAAGCAAACATTATACTCGCAACAGGTACAAGCCAGTTTCCTGTTTTAACAATACTCACTGAGGATGCATCCATCGATTGGGGGAAGGTGAACATGTTTCATTTGGATGAATACATCGGCATACCCATTTCACACAAAGCAAGCTTCAGAAAATATTTGACAGAAAGATTTTTGAATCAGGTAAGTGCTTTGAAAAGTTTTCATTTGATCAACGGTGAAAATGAACCAAGAGCAGAATGTGAAAGATTGAACAATTTGATTCTGAAGGTAAAAATTGACCTGGCATTGGTAGGGATTGGAGAAAATGGTCACCTGGCTTTCAATGATCCTCCGGCTGACTACGATACGACTGAACCATACATTGTTGTAGAACTTGATGAAGCATGCAGGAAACAACAATGGGGAGAGGGATGGTTTGAGTCGATGGAAGCAGTCCCCAAAAAAGCAATCAGCATGTCGATAAGGCAAATCATGCAGTCGAATGAAATCATCTGCTCTGTACCTGATGAAAGAAAAGCGCTTGCAGTTAAGAATTGCATTGAAGGAGCAGTATCCAATCTATTCCCGGCAAGCATTTTGCAACATCATTCCAACTGTACCATTTTACTGGATAAATATTCAGCATCATTGTTAAAAAAATAAAGATGTCTACACAGCAGCTTTCAAAAAGAGATACAACCATTTCCATCCTGATCATTGGAATACTGTTTTTTATCTTTGGATTTGTTACTTGGGTCAATTCCATTCTGATTCCCTATTTCAAAATAGCTTGCGAGCTGAATCATTTTGAGTCTTACCTCGTAACATTCGCTTTTTATATTTCCTATTTTGTGATGTCGGTCCCCTCCAGCTACCTGTTGAAAAATGTTGGATTCAAAAAAGGGATGATGACAGGATTTTTCCTGATGTCAACTGGTGCATTCATTTTTATTCCTGCTGCATTCGGAAGAACCTATGAACTTTTTCTACTCGGACTATTCACCATTGGCGTAGGATTGGCCATCCTGCAAACTGCCGCCAATCCATACATCACCATTTTGGGTCCAAAGGAGAGTGCTGCGCAACGCATCAGCATCATGGGGATTTTCAACAAAGGAGCTGGCATCATCGCGCCTTTGCTTTTTGCTGCTGTTGTGTTGAAAGCAACCGACACTGATTTGTTCGCTCAACTGAATACCATGGACGCAGCTCAAAAAGCCCCCCTGCTGGATGAATTGATCCGAAGGGTCATCAAACCGTATGCGGTTGTGGGTACGGTTTTGTTTTGCCTGGGACTCCTGGTTAGATTTTCTCCTTTGCCTGAAATCGATACAGAAAAGGAAAACGACGAAACGGCGCATGCCAACGCAGAGAAAAAAACCATTTTTGAATTCCCCCATCTCATCCTTGGTGCTGTTGCAATCTTTCTGCATGTAGGAGCACAAATTATTTCTGTAGATACCATCATCAACTACGGACTATCCATGAACATGCCGCTGCTGGAAGCAAAATCATTCCCAGCATATGTGCTGACCGCCACCATCATCGGATATATCATTGGAATCATCACCATCCCAACATACATCAGACAAGTCAATGCACTTAGAATTTGTACGGGACTTGGACTGGTGCTCACATTTCTGATTACCATGACTTCACAGCAGGTTCATTTCTTGGGTCACCATGCTTCCATTTCAATTTGGTTTGTTGTTTTACTGGGACTAGCAAATTCACTCGTATGGGCAGCGATCTGGCCATTGGCATTGGATGGACTGGGCAGATTTACAAAACTGGGTGCATCGCTGTTGATCATGGGACTGAGCGGGAATGCACTCGTTCCATTGATATATGGATCGATTGCTGACAACATTGGTGTGCAACAGGCATATTGGATTCTATTACCTTGCTATGCATATTTATTCTTTTATGCAATAAAAGGTCATACCATCAAAAAATGGAAGCTGTAAATAAGAAATTCAAAATATCAAATGCCAAGATCATTACTGAGAATACCATCATTCCCAACGGAACAGTCTTGGTTGAGAATGGCAAAATTCTTGGTGTTGAAAGTTCCCCCATTGAGTCAACTGGATTTGATGAAATCGATGCCAATCAATCATTTGTTGCTCCAGGTTTCATAGACATACATGTGCATGGAGGCGGAGGTTTCGATTTCATGGATGAATCCATTCATGCATTTTTAGGTGCTGCTGAAACGCATGCACATTACGGTACCACTTCCATATTGGCAACAACACTTACTTCCGACAAAGAGGGAATCCTCAGAACACTCGATGTATACAACCAAGTGCATGCAGCAGAGAGCAAGGGTACTAAATTTATAGGACTTCATTTGGAAGGTCCGTATTTCTCTATGAACCAGAGAGGCGCACAAGATCCCCAATACATCCGAGATCCAGATCCTACTGAGTATATGGAGATATTGGAAAGATGCCCACACATTAAAAGATGGAGCATCGCGCCAGAGAAAAAAGGAGCCATTGAATTGGGGAAAATATTGAACAAGCGGGGGATCATCCCTTCCATGGCGCATACCGATGCGGTATACGATGAAGCCAAACTTGCCTATCAAAATGGATATTCGCTGCTCACCCATTTTTATTCAGCCATGTCTGGAGTTGTCAGAAAAAATGCATTGAGGTATGCAGGTGTCATCGAAGCTGGATATTTGCATGATGACTTGGATGTTGAAATAATAGCAGACGGCATACATCTTCCAGAAGCACTGCTAAAACTGATCGTCAAAATAAAAGGAACTGATCACATTGCTTTGATCACTGATGCAATGCGAGGTGCAGCCATGCCAAACGGTATATACAAACTAGGCAATTGCCATTCCGGAATGGATGTAAAGGTAGCAGGTGGTGTAGCCAAACTGATGGATGATTCAGCATTTGCTGGCAGCACAGCAACAGCCAACAGATTGATCAAAACAATGACAGAAACAACGGGCGTTTCGCTCGTTGATGCCGTAAAAATGATGACAGCTACACCTGCCAGGATTTTACAGCTCGGGCGTCAGATCGGTTCCTTGAAAAAAGGAATGGATGCTGATATTGTTATATTTAACCAGGACCTAGAAATTAACAGAACGATATCAAAAGGGAGGAGTATTTTCACATCCTGAAAATATCCACCCATGAAAATATTGATCACCACATGTTTGATGCTACTTGTATTGAACAGCAATGCACAAATCAAAGGAATCCTTCAAAAAGCAAATCAGACACTTGGAATATCTGAGGCGAAAGGCTCTGACAAAGAAGATATGATCGCCGGACTCAAAGAGGCGCTGATCATTGGTGCTCAAAAAGGAGCAAACGCTCTTTCAAAAGAAGATGGATTTTTCAAAAATGAAATCCTTAAAATCGTATTGCCTCCCGAAGCTGAAAAAGTAGAAAAAACATTGAGAAGCCTGGGATTGGGCAATCAGGTAGATGAGGCCATCCTCAGTATGAACCGCGGTGCTGAAGATGCATGCAAAGAAGCAGGTGCCATCTTCATAGATGCTGTAAAATCCATGAATGTCGAAGATGTTGTATCTATTATCAGAGGCAGCGATACAGAAGGAACACAATACTTGAGAAAAGCCACCACTGCCTCACTGCTCAACAAGTTCAGACCGGTCATAGAAAAATCACTTGATAAAGTGAATGCCACCAAACATTGGAGCACCATCATCAATGCATATAATAAAGTTAGTCTCAAGAAAATCAATCCGGATTTAGCTGCCTACGTTACCGAGAAATCTGTGGGAGGAATATTTTATCAAATCGGAGAAGAGGAAAAACAAATCAGAAAAAATCCACTTGCCAGAACTTCAGAATTACTTAAAAGAGTATTTGGCAGCAACGCAAAAAAATAATTTATCTTTCATGCTCAAACCTCAAGCATGAACCGCCGGAAATTTTTACAAAGCATCTCCACTGCAGTCATTGTTTTAAACAGCAAGTCTGTATTTGCTACAGACCTGAGTGCATTTGAAAACAAAAAACCTGTTCTGCGTTTTGCCATTGCATCAGATATTCATTTTGGACAGCCTAAAACACCCTATCAAGAAATGCTGGATACCGCACTTTCCCATATCAAGTCAGTTCATGGGCAAGACCCTTTTGCATTTTGTGTTTTCAATGGAGATTTGGTACATGACGATATCAGTCATATCCCCACATTGAAATCAACGTTTGATCAACTCCCATTCAAATATTTTGTTACACAGGGAAATCATGATACCGCAACAAAAGAGGAATGGGAAAACGGTTGGCAATCGCCATTGAATGTTGATCACGTGATTGGCAACAATGTTTTGTTGTTTGCTACCACATCCAATAAACAAGGAAAATACTTGCCGCCTGACCTGGATTGGCTTTCCAAGAAATTTGAAGAACATCAACATGCAAAAAATATTCTGCTGTTCATTCACATACCGCCAATCAAATGGACAGCCAACGGTATTGACTCACCAGCATTTCAGGAACTGATCAAAAAACAAAAAAATGTAAAGGCGGTATTTCATGGACATGAACATGATCAGGATGGTATCAAATGGAAAGACAATATCCCCTATATTTTTGACAGCCATGTGGGAGGAAATTGGGGCACACCTTATCGTGGATACAGAATCGTTGAGCTGTATAAAAACGGAACCATGCTCACGTATATCATGAATCCAACGGAGAAAATAAATATCGCAGAAGTATAACTGTCAACTGTTAACCGTTAACTGTTGACAGTTGACGGTTAATATTTTGCGGGTTGCCCCGGCTTTGGAGTTGTTTTCTTGATAAAATTTCTCAAACTCTCATTGCTTGTTTCAAGATCAGGACGGCGCAGATACATCATATGTCCGCTTCTGTATCCTTCCCAACTCAACCTGTCTTTCATCTTACCACTTGGATCCAATTGCCACATATTATACTTCGCGTTGAAATAATCACAGGCACCATCATAATAACCAGATTGAATCAACACATGGAGATATGGATTTTCCGCCATCGCCTTTCTTAAATTTTCTCCTGTCTGGTCTCCACTTCTGTCCCAAGGTTGAACAGGTCCGAAAACATAATACCTTAAATCTGTTTTGAATTTAAGCTCCTCGCGCAAATACATATTGATGGCAGGAGTGAATGAGTGCTCCCAAGAAATCAACTCTGCATTGAAATCAGGCTGCTCACCCCCGTCTTTTTTATCAATTCCTTTGTAGCGTGAATCGAGTCTTCCTACGGTATACCCTTTGTCTCTCAATAATTCTTTCCAAAACAATGAGGGAACTACATCCAAATTATTTTGTGCAACCACTTTTTCATTGATGCCGCTGTATCTGGAAATTTTAGCTGCTATTTCCTTTCTCTTGTTCTCTTCCAGGAATCCGCCCTTCGTCAGTGCAGGAATCAATTCATCAACAGTAAATTTCTCTACTTCAGGCAACATGGCAGTCAAATCTTTTTGCTGCAAATCAGCAGACAACGCTTTGTGATACCATGCAGTTGCTGCATAATATGGCAAACGAAGTGCAGCTGCTACTGGTCCATCGCGCTCAATTCCAAGCGTAGTGGGAGAAACCAAAATCACTCCATTGAAAAACATCCAATGACTGTTCTGCAATTCCAATGCGAGTCCGGATACTCTTCCAGTGCCATAACTTTCCCCAATCAGGTATTTGGGAGATGCCCAACGGTTCATGCGTGAAA
>Ga0163212_1000787_pt1 | contig 14171 bp, 8 predicted proteins | sample Malawi_45m_30L_FD_113532 | JGI IMG/M metagenome (GOLD analysis project Ga0163212, IMG submission 113532) | Freshwater microbial communities from Lake Malawi, Central Region, Malawi to study Microbial Dark Matter (Phase II) - Malawi_45m_30L | ecosystem: Environmental > Aquatic > Freshwater > Lake ...
AGATCGAGCAGCCGAGGGGCGACAGCAATCGTTCGCTCGGGGCGGCCAATAACCCCGGCATGGCGGCCCTCTACCTTACTTGCAACCGAAACAAGCGCAGCATCGTACTCGATCTGCGGGTTCCCGGCGCCCGAGATGCGCTGCTCGCGCTTATCAAAGATGCCGACGTATTCGTGCATAACAACCGACCTCAGGTGATGACCAAGCTGGGTCTCGATTACACCGACCTGAGAAAGGTCAATCCTTGCATCATTTATTGCGGTGCGTACGGGTACTCAAAGAAAGGGCCCTACGGGCGCCTCGGTGCCCTGGACGATTCGATCCAGGCGGCCAGCGGCATCGCGATGCTCAATGACGCCGTGCTGGGCGAACCTCGCTATCTCCCAACGGTGGTGGCTGATAAGACCACGGCTATCACCGTGGTCTACGGTGTGCTCGCGGCGCTCTTTCATCGTGAGCGGACGGGTGAGGGCCAGGAACTTGAGGTTCCGATGTTCGAGACCATGGTGAACTGGGTGATGGCCGAGCATCTGTGGGGAATGACATTTGATCCACCCAAGGGTAAACCCGGTTACACCCGTCTCATGAGCAAGGATCGTAAGCCCTATAAAACCAAGGATGGCTACATCGCGGTGTTGCCCTACCTTGACGCGCACTGGGTGAAGTTCTGCAAGGTCACGGGACATCCCGAATTCATTGAGGACGAACGTTTCAAAACTTTGGCCGATCGCGTACGAAATATCGACGCCACCAATCAAACCACGGCCAAAATCATGGCAACTCTTACCACCGCGGAGTGGCTCGAGGTGTTCGCCCACTCGGGTATTCCGCATATCGTCGTGAATACGTTGGAAAATCTCGCAGATGATCCGCACCTGAATGCGACGGGGTTCTGGAAGTCCTACGATCATCCGACCGAAGGTCGGCTGCGTATGCCGTCGTTCCCGATCAACTTCAGCGCGACGCCTGCGTCGATCCGTACGCCGGCACCGCGCCTCGGCGAACACACTGAAGAGGTATTGCGCGAAGCGGGTCTCGATCAGGCGACGATTGCCGTACTTCGGGAAAGCGGTGCCGCGCTCAACGCCGAGCAGGCGGCTAAGTCGGTCGGGGTGGGTGGGGATTGAGTCCGTAGACGCGCAGCGCATTGTCGCGCAAGAATTTCCGTAGCGGATCGGGACGAAGGTTGAGTGCGAGCACTTCATCCATTGTGCGCTTGAATCCGAGCACCGGAAAATCGGTGCCGAACAATACTTTGTCCTGACCATAACTATCGATGTAGTTCACGAAGGACTGCGGCCAATATTTTGGACTGTGGGCATCGGAGCCGATGAACACGTTCTCGTGTTTCCACGCCATGGCGATCATCTCGTCGGTCCAGGGAATGCCCACATGGATGCCGATGAGCTTGAGCTCCGGAAAATCACAGGCGATGCCATCGAGCAGAATCGGTCGCCCGACACTGCGCATGGGCTGGTCTTTTGCGTAGACCATCGACTGGCCTACCTGCATCTGAATGGGCACACCGAGCTCGCAACACTTGGCGTAAAGCGGGTAGTACTTCGCATGGTCCGGAGGAAGATCAAACCAGTGCGGATAAAGATGAGCACCGATGAACCCCATGTTCTTCACGGCGTCCTCGAGCGCACGCACGCCATTCATGCCCTCGTAAGGATCCAGTCCGGCCATTCCATAAAATCGACCTGGGTACTTTTCGACGGCCCGGGCAACCAACTCGTAGGGCAGGTGGAACGACCCCGGCAAGCCTTTGCGGCCCGCCTTCGGGGCGAAGAGAAACGCGCGCTCGATGCCGGCCTCCGCCATCTGCGAGAGCTGATCCTCGAGCGGGACACCCTTCATATTCGTCTTCGACTTCATCTTTCCGGCAAAGAATTGGTCCTGCCAGCCCGGTCGATGGGAGATGGCCTCTTCAGTCCAAATGCCGCTCACGATATCGATGGCGGCGACGGGGGAGGTTTGGGTCACGAGCCGATCCTCATTAGCTAGAGGCATGGTTGAACTGCGGGCCATCATGCCGCAACCGCCAGTCAGTCCGCTTTTTGGGCGCCGGGCTGGCCATTTTGCAGACGATGGCTGTTGTGTTTATACAACAATAAAATCGTCGTGTTGGTGGTTTTCCCGTTGCGAGTTGGTGGTAGGCGGCCCTAGACTCTAGCCTCGTTTTCCCCACCCCATTCAGGGACCGAAACGGAGGAGTAATGTCTTACCGCAATCGCAGGTTTTCCCCGGTCTTGGCCGGTGTTTTCGCCGGTATAGCGGCCGTACAGGCGGGCGCTCAAGAGGCCCAACTTGAAGAGATCGTCGTCACGGCCCGTCAGCGGGCGGAGCGAATCGAAGACGTGCCGGTAACGATTACAGCGTTTACACAAACTGAGATCAGTAACGCGGGGATCGAACGGCCTCAGGATTTCATCGCCCTCACAGCGGGCGTCTCTCAGGTCCAGACGGCAGAAGCCGGTGACATGCAGGTCAGCATCCGCGGAATTAATACGGGCCGCGATGCGGAAACGAACTTCGCACTTGTGATCGATGGCGTATTGCAGACCAACCCGAACGCACTCAACCAGGAGCTGTCGGGCGTTTCACAAATTGAAATTCTGAAGGGTCCGCAAGGCGCGCTTTACGGCCGAAACGCGGTGGCCGGAGCGATGATAATTTCGTCCCGGAAGCCGGGTGATTCGGCCGAGTTTGATGTAGGGATCGGCGGAGGCGAATTTGGCAGCTTCAAGGGTAACGTTTACCTCGGGGGCCCTCTCGGCGACACCGCTCGTGGTTCGATTTCTGCGTATACCCGCACGACCGATGGTCAGTGGGACAACCTAGACCTTCGTTGCGACGATTGCGTCGATCGTTATGAAGAGTCCGGTTTCCAGGCGCGATTGTTGCTTCCGGCGGCCGGCGGGAACATCGACTTGAAGGCGAAGTACTCAACAATTGATGCGGGTGCGATCAACTTCAATGCGTCGATTGCACTTGCGGATGTGGCACCGTTTGTGGGGCCGACGTTCTATGCCAATCCGAACGAGCATACCTTTCGGTACATCAATAATGTCAGTCCACAGAACGAACAGGAAAATCTAAATCTTTCAGTGAAGGGCGAGTGGGAGACCTCGCTCGGCGTGCTCTCAAGCTATTTGGCTTTTAACGATCAGACGAACTACTTTCTGACTGACGGCACCAGCGGGGGCTTCCTTCTATACTCCTTAGATGCGACGTGTCGACGCACCAATGATGCGAAGCTTACTACCCCTGGGTACATCGCTCCGTTTTCTGCCTTACCGTCAAATATTTGGCTGACCCCGGCGGGTAATAACGGCGCGGGCTTTCTGCCACCGTACGGCCCGACTACCTGCGACGGTTATCAGTATCAGCAGCGTGACCAGCAGGATACGAGCCTTGAGCTGCGTCTCACTTCGTCAGGCGAGCAGTCGCCGCGCTGGGTTGCGGGTCTTTACGCGGCTGACATCCAGCGACGCGTGATCGTGTCCCAGGGGTCTGATTTTGATCGTGGCTTGACGGCCGCGGGTTTCGTGCCAACAACGGGCAAGAATCCGACTGATCTACTTTATGACGATGATTTTTCGAGTAATGTGTTTGCGGCGTTCGGTCAAGTGGCCTACGACGTGTCCGACGCGCTCGAGGTTGCGCTCGCGGCGCGCTATGACGTGGAGGATCGCTCGGTCGACAATAACGTTCCACGTTGCGCGTCGGCGACCGCGGTCTCTGGTCCTTGCCGAGCACAAACCGTTGGATTTAGCTTCTTCTCGAACCCATACATCAATCCGGCGTATACGGCGAACCCGGCGTTCGCGGCGTCGGGTATCCCGAGCCGCTCGAAGAGTTTCAGTCAGCTGCAGCCAAAACTATCCGTCAACTGGAAAGCCTCTGAGGACTTCGCAGTCTATGCTTCGTACGGTTATGGCTTTCGCAGTGGCGGCTTTAACTCCTCGGGTAGCGCGGCGACCGTTGCCTCCGCTTATGGTCGAGCGGGTGGCACGGTCCTGTGCTTAGGGGCTGATTTCTCAGCGCCGACCTGCGGTGCGAATGCCAAGCTCAACATCTCAGACGTCAACGATCTTTTTCGTAAGGAAGTATCGAAGGCGGCCGAGGTGGGCTTCAAGTCCTTCTTCGTCGATCGGACAGTTAGCGTGAACTTCGCCGCTTACCAGACGAAGGTAGAGGATATGCAGTTCTTCAACTTCTTCGCAGGCCCCTTTGGACTGCTCCGTGTCGTCACCAACATCGACGAAGTGTCGATCAAGGGTTACGAGCTCGATGCTCGTTGGATCGTCAACGAGAACGTGTCGCTATTCGCGGGCTACGCGGCCACCGACGGCGAGATCGATAAGTATACGGGCCGTCCCTATACCAAGGGCGGTGAGGTGCCGTACGCGCCGGAGTACACGGGCAACGCGGGTATAGATATCAAGTTTCCAGTCACGGCCGACTGGACCGTGAACGCCCGCATCGACGGCTCGTTCGTGGGAGAGACTTGGTTCCACCCGGTGCAGAAGCAGCGGCTGCCGAATCTCTTCACTTACTTCGGCTTCGGTCAGGGGGAATTCTCAAAGATGTCGCGTGATGAGTACAAGTCGATCAACGCACGCCTCGGTGTCACCAACGGCACGTTTAGCGTCACGGCCTGGGGCCGCAATGTCACTGACGAAGAGTATCTGCAGGAAATCATTCCGGCACCGGAGTTCGGCGGGTCGTTCATACACGACTCAGCCGGAGAAAGTTACGGAGTGGATTTCACCTACTCGTTCCGTTGAGATCATTCGACGCCGTTTGCGGCGTGGAGACGAACAAGGCCGGAAGGGGCTTACTTCCGGCCTTTTCTTTTCTGATGTCGTCCAGGTGTAAAATCTAGGCGTGAGCCGTGACGATATCGAGTTCCCTCCAGAGCACGCATCGTTGCGTGACGATGTCCATATGCTCGGAACCCTGGTCGGCGACGTGCTTCGCGACCAAGGGGGCGACGAACTATTCGAAATAGTAGAGCGTGATCTCACGCTCGCCATCGCACGGCGTCGTGGTGACGCGTCGGCGGACGCTGAGCTCGAAGCGCGGGTCGCCGGTCGCGGTCCAACGCTCGCTCGAGATCTCGAACACGCCTTTTCGAGTTGGTTTCAAGCGATCAATCTTGCTGAACAGGTTCACCGAATTCGTCGCCGCCGGGCCTATTTCCAAGACGAAGCTGAGCGTCCACAGCCGGGGGGCGTCGACGACGCTATCGGTCGACTTAAGGCAGCGGGTTTATCTCTCGATGAACTCATGGCGCTGCTGCGATCACTGCACATCATGCCGGTATTCATGGCGCACCCGACGGAGTCCACTCGTCGCACCATTCTACGAAAACAGCTGAAACTCGCGGAGCTTCTGTACGATCGACTCAACCCGACCTTGGCGCCGAACGAGCGACGAGCGTCAGCAGGTCAAATTCGCGTCGAGCTCACGACTCACTGGCAGACCGAGGACCATCCGCGTCAGCGTTTGACAATCGCCGATGAGCGCGAGCACGTATTATTCTTTCTCGCAGAGGTGCTTTACCGGATCGTCCCAAACTTTTATGAAGAAATTGCCGAAGCTTTGGGGAAGCACTACGGGGTCGATCCCCGGCAGATTGAGTTACCGACCATCCTGCGTTTCGGGACGTGGGTCGGCGGCGACATGGACGGCAATCCCGACGTCCATGCCAAAAGTCTGCGAGACACGCTGGTTCGACAGCAGCAGACCATCGTCAACGCTTACTTTCTCGAGGTGCAGTCGCTTGCGCAACTGTTGTCGCAGAGTGCGAGTCGTATTGACATCAGCACGGCGCTGCAAAAACGAAGCGAACACTATTTGACCTTAATCCCCGGCGCGCGTTCGTCAGTGCCGGCTCCCAACGATCGCATGCCGTATCGGGTGTTCCTCACTCAAATCGCGGAGAGGTTACGGGCGACGTATGACAGCAGACCTTCGGGGTACGAGGGGCCAGCACAATTTCAGCATGATATTGATCTGGTCATCGAGAGCTTGCTCGCCCATCGCGGTCAGCATGCAGGGCTTTTTGCGGTGCGTCGACTACAGCGTCGTATTACGACATTCGGATTCCACTTAGCGACGCTTGATGTTCGACAGCATGCAAGCGTCCATCATGGTCTCTTAGCTCGCGCCTTAGACGAGCCTGAGTGGCTTACTTTGAATCGCGTAAAGCGTCAAGCGCGGCTCGTCGATCTAATCACTCGCGACATCGGGCCTCACGTCGAGCTGAGTGCGGAGGGGAAGCGGGCGCTCGCGGTCTTCGAGGCGATGCTGCAGTGTCGTCGACGATTTGGTGGTGAGGCGGTCGGTTCGTATATCGTCAACGGGACGGAGGGAGCCGATGATGTGCTCGCGGCCGTACTGCTCGCTCGTTGGGCCGGAGCGTTGGATAAGCAGACGGAAGAGATTGCGATCGACTTCGCACCGATGTTCGCAACACCCGAGGCCTTGGATCGTGCGGGCGAGATCATGCGCGAACTACTCGACGAGCCGCTCTATCGTCGACACTTGGACGCGAGAGGGCGGCATCAAACGGCGCTGGTCGGCTACTCCGAAGGGAACAAGCGCCAAGGGATCGTCACCTCCCGATTCGCGGTGTATCAAGCGCAGAGTTCCATCGCGTCTTCGCTCGCAGCGGCCGGAGAGGAGCATCGCATCGTGCACGCTCGAGGGGGAAGTCTTCCCCGGGGGGGCGGTCGCATGGATGCGATCGTGGGCGCGTCGCCGCCGTCTGCGATCAACGGGTGGCTTAAACTTACCGAGCAGGGTGAGGGAATCATCCAGCACTTCGGCCTTAGGCCGATTGCGCTGCGCACCCTCGAACGTGCCTTCAGCACTCTATCCGTCGCCAATGCGACCGAGCGAAACCGAAGATTTGAGTTATCCGACGCCGAGCGACTCAAGGTCGCGAATGCACTTTCGCGAGCCAGTGCAGAGCGTTACTGCGCTCTCGTCGATGATTCGACCGACTTTCATCACTGGTTTCGTTCCGTGACGCCGATCGATGTGATCGAGCGTATGCAAATTGGAGGTCGCCCGATCGCTCGCGAAGGGTTCGAGGGTCTCGCGGGATTGCGCGCGGTGCCTTGGGTGTTCGCCTGGACCCAGAACCGAATGTTCCTGCCCGGTTGGTATGGTGCGGGTACGGGTTTACGGGCGATCGTGGAATCCTTTGGACTGTCCGCGGTGCGACAAGTACGGCTCTGTTGGCCATTCCTTCGCAATCTGATCGACGACGTCGAGATCATGCTGGCTCGCTCCGATCTGCAGATTGCCGCGAAGTACGATGCATTAAGACAGCAGTCCGGCGATCGGTTCTTCGACGAGGTGCGTAGGGAACATGGTCTGACGCGGGAACTTCTACTGCTTATCAAAGATCAACAGGATTTACTCGATGGCGATCGAACGCAGCAGCGGGCTCTCGCGCTACGCAACCCTTACGTCGACCCGATGAATCTCATGCAAGTCGATTTGCTGCGCCGCTGGCGAGAGGGAGAAAGAAATGACCGAGATTTACTTGAGGCCTTGCTGGCGAGCGTCAATGGTATTGCGCAAGGGCTGCAAGATACGGGCTGAATTAACGCGTCTACTTTGTTTGATTTTTATTAGCTGTGGGGAATGGGTTCGGGCCGATCCACCCGATCAGGGCTGGGTCGTCGATGCTGACGTCTATGCGGCCTGGCCAGGCCGCAACGACGTTCAGATCCCGAACGACTCGGGCGGTTCGCGATTTGCACTTGATCGCCTGATCGAAGACGGGCCTGACGTGGCGCCACGCGTGCAGCTGTCTTGGCCCTCGAGCGGACGACGGGAGTGGCGTGTGCTGCTCGCGCCACTGTCGCTCTCGAGTGAGGACGTGAGTGCCGATCCGATCCGCTTTCAGGGTACAAATTTCTCCGTAGGTGCAGTCGATGGTCGCTATCAGTTCAATTCATGGCGAGGTACGGTAAGGTGGCGTTGGATCGATCGCGACGATCTCGTGGTGAGGGTCGGATTTACGGCGAAGATTCGTGACGCCAGCATTCGACTGCTTCAAGGTACGCTCTCGGCCGAGAAGAGTAACACCGGGTTTGTGCCTTTGCTGCATGGTGCGTTCGAGCGCCCTCTAGGTGCAGGCTGGCGAGTCGAGGGAGACATCGATGCGCTGGCCGGTGGACCCGGCTATGCCGTCGACGCTGGACTTAAGCTGATGAAGTCGATCGACGGCAACTGGTCAGTCGGCGCGAGCGCGCGGTTTCTCGATGGTGGTGTAGATAACGACGAAGTCTACGCATTCGCCCGATTCTTGAGCGTGGGGGTGTCGATTCGCTGGCGTCCGCGCTGAGGTTCGAAGGCGGCAGATCTTCCTCGAGTACGATTCTCCGACCCGCTCTGATCGAATTCGTCGCAGCGTCAGCCTTGACAATTCATCCAGCGCACTATGACCCATCAAGTATCGAGCCGCGCTCCGACCCGCCAAGCCTCGATGATCCCGAAGACCGCCCCGACCGGGTTGCTGCAGAGCGAGATAGATTTCGCGATACGCATGATCGGGACAGCCTAAACTTTGCGCCCGCACGGTCCCCAAAAATGAAATTTACTTTATACCTTTGTAGTTAAACTGATACCTTGGAAACTTCGGTCACCCTGGAAATGATCTTGTCCCGTTTCTCTGCTCTTAAGGTTTCTATGACGACCGTTCCCCGCAGTATTCTTTGGACTCTCGCTGCGCTCATTCTACTGACGGTGCTTGGGCTGATTCGCACCTTCGTGTTTTCCGGTCGTGAGGACGGGGCGATCAATCCGCCGCCGTTGGTCTCGATCACGGTGGTCAAGGCGGTGGAGCTTGCCGATGTCGTCACGTTCTCGGGGGCCATTGCGGCACGTGACGAGGCGGCGATCAGTGCTGAGGGCGAGGGTGGGCGAGTGTCGGCGCTCAATGCCGAGGTGGGCGATCGCGTAAATGCCGGGCAAGTGCTCGCTCGTCTCGATACGTCTTTAGTGGCTCCGCAAGTGGCGAGTCTCGAGGCGTCACTACAAGAGTCGAAGGCCAATGCGGCCGTGGCGGAAGCCGACTATCGACGAGCGCAAGCGGTCGCCAGCACGGGCGCGTTGTCTGCCCAAGAAATCGAGCGTCGGGGAGCCGCGGCGATCGCTGCGGGAGCCAAGGTCAAAGTCGTCTCGGCTCAACTCGCCGAGGCGCAAGCGCGTCTGCGTCGAACCGACGTGCGCGCACCCTTCGACGGTATCGTCCTCACGCGCTCGGCCGAGGTCGGCCAACTGGCGGGTCCCGGCGGTGCTCCGCTCTTTCGCATCGGCCGAGCCGGTGGAATCGAAATGCGTGGCAACGTCGCGGAGCGCGACTTGCCGAGCCTTGCGCCGGGCCAGCCCGCGCGCGTTCGCGTGACGGGCGTCGAACAGGCGTTCGAAGGCAAGGTTCGATTGATCGGCGCCGTCATCGATCCTGAGACGCGGCTCGGTAGCGTTCGAATCGATCTGCCCGCGAACCGAGATCTGCGTCCCGGCGCCTTTGCGCGAGGAGAAATCTCGGTGGGCTCAGGCCGCCGTCCGCTCCTTCCGCAGACCGCGGTGATGAGCGATACCATGGGTAACTACGTCTTCGTCGTCGACGCTTCGAACAAAGTTGAGCGCCGCGACGTTCGCGTCGAGGGTTCGCGCGTCGAGGGTGTGGTGATCGGCAGCGGTCTGCGGGGGGGTGAAAAAGTTGTGACGACTGCAGGCCCTTATCTGCGTGCCGGTGAGGCCGTGAGGGTCATGCAATGAAGAACATGTCTGCGTGGGCAATTCGTCATCCGACGTTCCCCATCGTGCTCTTCATGGTACTGATCTTCGTCGGTCTCGTGAGCTTTCCGCGGCTCCCGATCAACCTGGATCCGGATGTCAGCTTTCCTTTGATCTCGGTACAGGTGTCGCAACCGGGCGCAGCTCCGTCCGAAATCGAGACCCAGATCACGCAAAAGGTCGAGGGTGCGGTGCGCAGTATCGCCGATGTACGGAGCATCAGTTCGCGTGCGGCCGAAGGGGTCTCAAATACGACGATCGAGTTCCAGATCGGGACGCCAATTGATCGCGCACTCAATGATATCCGCGATGCCGTGAGCAAGATCCGATCTGATCTGCCTGAAGGTGTCGATGAGCCTCAGGTCAATCGTATCGACGTCGAGGGCGGGGCGATTGCCTGGTATGCCGTCGCCACGACGGGGCGCTCGCCCGAGCAGCTCAGCTGGTTTGTCGACAATACGATCAGCAAGCGTCTGCTCGCGGTGCCGGGCGTCGCGCAGGTGGCGCGCGGCGGCGGTGTATCGCGCGAGATACGGGTCGAGCTCGACCCGGCTCGCATGCAGGCGCTCGGCATTACGGCGGCGGAGGTCAATCAGCAACTTCGAGTGCTCAACCTCAATGCACCGGGCGGACGTGCGCAGGTGGGCGGCGGCGAGCAGTCGATCCGTGTCCTCGGTGCTGCGGCAACGGCGTTAGAGCTAGGTGCGACTCAGATTCGACTCGCGAACGGCACGAGTGTTCGTCTGCAAGATGTCGCCAATGTGCGTGACGCTGTAGGTGAGCAACGTTCGATTTCGCGTTTGAACGGCCGTCAAGCGACCAATTTCGGAGTCTTCAAGGCGCGCGGTGCTTCAGATATCGCAGCGCTCGATCTCGTCGAAATCGAGATCGCAACCATCCTCAAAGAAAATCCGGATATCGGAATCAAACGGGTTTTCACCACGGTCGAGTACACCCGAGAGATGTATCGCTCAGCGCTCATGGCAATGATTGAGGGATCGATTCTCGCCGTGCTCGTGGTCTTGGTATTCTTACGAGATTGGAGAGCCACCGCGATTTCTGCGCTCGCCATTCCGCTCTCGGCAATACCGACCTTCGCGTTCATGTATTGGCAGGACTTCACCCTCAATACCATCAGCCTCTTAGCGCTGTCGCTCGTGGCGGGCGTGCTCGTGGACGACGCCATCGTCGAGATCGAGAACATCGTCCGTCATATGAGGATGGGTAAGAGCGGCTATCAGGCCGCTCTCGATGCCGCCGACGAAATCGGTCTTGCGGTGGTGGCAACCTCTGCAACCATCGTTGCGGTGTTCGTACCGGTGAGTTTTATGGGCGGCTTCACGGGTCAATACTTCAAGCAGTTCGGGTTGACCGTCGCCGCAGCGGTGTTTTTCTCTCTTCTGGTAGCGCGGCTCATCACACCGCTGATCGCAGCCTACACACTTAAGCCTCATGATAAAATCCGACCTGCGGATGGCCTGATGATGACGGTCTATCTCGATACGCTTCGATGGACGTTGCAGCATCGGCGTATGACTTTGCTGGGTGGACTTGCGTTCTTCCTATTCTCGATCGGTCTTTTGGTCGTGATACCGAAGGCCTTGATTCCTCCACAGGATTTTTCGTCCTCACAAATAGATATCGAGTTACCGCCTGGAGTGCAGCTTGAGCAGACTGCAAAGATTTCTGCGCAGGTCACCTTGCTGATCGCGAAGCAGCCCGAGGTGACAGATATCATTGAGTCGATCGGTGATGGGGATGTAAGAACGGCATCGCTCTACGTGACCTTGGTTCCGCGTAAGGAGCGATCGGTCAGCCAGAAAGAATGGCAGGATCGCGTCACGGCACTTTTTGCCGATATTCCCGATGCACGCGTTTTTTTTAGTGGTAACGATGGTGGACCGGGCGGACGTCCGATCACCTTGTACCTGACCGGTGAGGATCCAGCCAAGATCGAAGCGGCGGCTCAGCGTGCAGTGGCCGCGATGCGCCAGTTACCAGAGCTGCGTGACCCGCGGGTCTACGGTGACATGCAGCGACCCGAGGTACTGGTTCGACCGCGGCTCGATCTCGCCTCCGAGCTCGGCGTGTCCGTTACGGCGATCAGCCAGACCGTTCGTATCGCGACACTCGGCGACCTTCCCCAGAACGCAGCGAAATTTTCCTTGAGTGACCGTCAAATTCCGATCCGCGTGAGTCTGCTGGAAGAATCCCGGCGAGATTTGTCGACGCTCGAAAATCTACCGGTGCGTATGGCTTCCGGTGCGACGGTTCCGCTCAAGGCGGTCGCCGACATAAGCTTCGGTGAGGGTCCTTCGGTCATTCGTCGCTACAACCAAACCCGGCGTGTCGTGGTGGGGTCGGATCTCGCCAAGGGTGTCGAAATCGGTCCGGCACTCGCCAAGGTCTATTCGCTACCCGAGATAAAAAATTTACCTGAGGGCGTGCGACTCGTCGAAGTCGGTCAAGCCGAGTTCTTGAATGAGCTCGCCTCCAACTTCACGCTCGCCATCGTCGCGGGGGTACTGCTGGTGTTCGCTGTGCTGGTGTTACTCTTTGCGCGCGTCTTTCAGCCGATCACCATTTTGTCGGCGTTACCCCTTTCGGTCGGGGGTGCGATCATCGCGCTCATGCTCACCGGCAAGCCGTTCTCGATGGCGGTCGTCATCGGCTTTCTCATGCTGATGGGTATCGTCGGCAAGAACTCGATCTTACTCGTTGATTTCGCCATCGAGGAAATGCGGGCCGGTACGCCGAAACTCGAAGCCTTGATTGAAGCGGGATACAAACGAGCGCGGCCGATCGTCATGACCACCGTCGCGATGGTGGCGGGTATGCTACCGATTGCGCTCAGTTTGGCTGCCGGAGGATTTCGTGCGCCCATGGGTATTGCCGTGATCGGCGGACTCATCACGTCGACAGCACTGACGCTCGTGATCGTGCCGTCGATGTTCTCAGTGATCGATGATTTTGAGCGCTGGCTGGCCCCCCGTTTCGGCAAGCTGCTGACCTCCAGCGAGACCCGGACGGCGTGACTCGTATCAGCTCTGCCAGAGCAGGACGAGCGCGAGCGTGCTCGATGCAATGAACACGGTGGCAAGCGCGCCGAGTGCGAGAGGCTGCCAGCCTTGAGCGATGAGTTTGCGAACGTCGGTCTCGAGTCCGACCGCCGCGAGCGCAAGGGCCAGCAGGGCTTGTGCAATCGACGCAGCGATCGGTTTGGCCTCGACCGGTACCCAGCCGCTGCTTGACAGCACCACCATGCCGAGGAAGCCGAAGACGAACCAGGGCATGGGCGCGCGGCCTTGGATTTCCGTAGAGTTCGCATCGGCGCGGCGGGCGAGTTGACGTTGCGCCCACAGTCCCATTCCGATGATGAGTGGCGCGAGCATTAAGACGCGTGCAAGTTTGGCGACCGTGGCGAATTCTCCTGCCGGCTCGCCTCGGGTGAACCCCGCGGCAACGACTTGAGCAACTTCGTGTAGCGAAGCGCCGGTCCATAGACCATACCTGCGCGCATCGAGATCCAGTATTCCGCCAATCACGGGATACGCGAACATCGCGATCGTGCCGAAAAGCGTGACGGTCGCGAGGGCGTAGGCGACGGCTTCCTCATCATCGCGGACGACCGTGTTCGCTGCGACGATGGCTGAGGCGCCGCAGATGCCAGTACCGGTGGCGATCAACGTGGCGAGACCGGGGCGAACCCCGAGTCGTGCCCCAAGACATTGGGTCAGGAAGAACGTGCTGAGCAACGCGAAGGCGAGGATGGCGAGCCCCTCCACGCCGATCCCCAGGATTTCCGCCAGGGTGACCTGCAAGCCGAGCAAGACGATCCCTGTGCGAAGGGGTCTCCGTAGGCACATGGCGATTCCCGAGCGGGCACTCTCGGGTCGGCCGACGGTATTTCGGAGCACCATGCCGATCACGATGGCTAGCATCAATGGACTGATTTCCGAGAGCCCCGGCAGTTCGAGGGCGCGGACCCCGAAGACGGCGGCGGCCACGCCCGAGGCCAGCAATAGCCCAGGGAGCTGTCGGGCGAGGTCCGAGGCCTGGGGAGAGGGGGTAACGGGGGTCATCTGAGGAAGCTTTGGGCGAGGTGGGAGCGATTCGTTGGAGAGCCGCAACAGCCATTTTGGAGGAAGATCAACACTATAGCGCGTGAAATTGTAGTGTTGCAGTCGCTTTTCGGTGTTAAACTCCCCCGAAGGTCGTTGCCTTTCTGTCTGCATCTCTGGGCGTCCTAACGCCGGTCTGCATTGCTGAATCGACATCGATCAGGAGGCCGAGAAGGCTGTCGTTGTCGCAAGGCGGCGCTGCATTCAAGGCGTTAGTGTTCC
>Ga0163212_1000789_pt1 | contig 14151 bp, 7 predicted proteins | sample Malawi_45m_30L_FD_113532 | JGI IMG/M metagenome (GOLD analysis project Ga0163212, IMG submission 113532) | Freshwater microbial communities from Lake Malawi, Central Region, Malawi to study Microbial Dark Matter (Phase II) - Malawi_45m_30L | ecosystem: Environmental > Aquatic > Freshwater > Lake ...
CGCCCCGACCTTCGTCGAAAAGGGCGGCGACCCCACCAAGCCCGCCGCCCAGGTCGCTCCCTCCAGCCTGGCCGTGCTCGACCTCGTCACGAAGCCCTACGCGCTCAAGCCTGAAGCCGACGAGGGCGAACGCCGCGTGGCCTTGGCCGAATGGATCACCCGCGACAATCCCATCACCGCCCGCGTACTGGCCAACCGCCTCTGGCATTATCACTTCGGCACCGGAATCGTGGATACCCCGAGCGACTTCGGTTTCATGGGCAGCAAGCCGACGCACCCCGAGCTCCTCGACTTCCTCGCCCAGCGCCTGGTCCAGCACGGCTGGAAGCTCAAGTCCTTGCATCGCGAAATCGTCCTCTCGCAGACCTACCTGCAGTCGGCCGATCACAACGAAGCCTCCGCCAAGGTCGACAAGGACGCCCGCTTGCTCTGGCGCTTCCCGCCGCGCCGTCTGCGCGCCGAGGAGATACGGGACACCCTGCTCGCGACCGCCGGTCAGCTGAAGCTCGAGCCCATGGGAGGCCCCGGCTTCCGCCTGTATCGCTACCTCGCCAACAACGTCTCTACCTACATCCCGCTCGACGCGCCTGGCCCGGAGACCTACCGCCGCTCCGTCTACCACCAGAACGCGCGCGCCAGCGTGGTCGACGTCCTGAACGACTTCGACCTGCCCGACATCGCCTTCGCCGCGCCCAAGCGCGCCAACACCACCTCGCCGCTGCAGGCCCTCACCCTGCTCAACAACGGCTTCACCCTCGACATGGCCAAGGCCTTCGCCGACCGACTCGACGGGCCCGACCCGATCGGTCAGGCCTACTCCCTCGCCCTGCAGCGCCCGCCCTCGGCCACCGAACGCGCCGCCGCCGAGAAACTCCTCGCCCGGCACGGGAAGCCCGCCTTCTGCCGAGCCCTGCTCAACAGCAACGCCCTGATCTTCCTCGAATGAGATTCCTCACCTTCCTCGCGACCCTCCTCGTCGCGGCCTCACCCTTCGCGGCCGAGACCTTCGAGGTCGACGGGCACAAGGCCGTGATCCACCCGGCGGCCAAGCCGGCCAAGGGTAAGCCCTGGCTCTGGTATGCTCCCGCGCTCAAGGGCGGCGTCTCGATCGTCCAGCACAAGCTCTACGCCGACGCCTGCCAGCAGGCCGGCATCGCCATCGCCGGCTATGACCTCGGCGAGGTCCGCGGCGCCCCGAAGAGCGCCGCCCAGTTCACCAAGTTCTACGACGCGATGGTGAAGCGCGGCTATTCGCCCAAGCCCATCCTGCTCGGCCAAAGCCGCGGCGGCATGATGACGCTCACCTGGGCGTTCCGAAATCCCGACAAGGTGAAGGCCTGGATCGGCATCTACCCCGTCTGCAACCTCGCCAGCTGGCCGTTGAAGAACTCCAAGCCTCAGACGCTGGCCGACTTCGGCCTGACCGAGGCGGAGCTGACGAGCCGCCTCAGGGAGTTCAACCCGCCCGACAATCTCGCCGGCCTGGCCGCCGCGAAGGTCCCGATGTTCGCCGTGCACGGCGACAACGACGTGGTCGTGCCCCACCAGGACAACACGCTGCTCCTCAAGGCCCGCTATGAAGCCCTCGGCGGCAAGCTCACCGTCAAGATCGTCCCGGGCGAAGGCCACAAGGTCGGCCCGTCTTTCTTCGCCTGCCCGGAGCTGGTCGAGTTCCTGCTACAGCAGGCAAAGTAAAGAGGCGGCGTCCTTGATTTGATTGGCGTCTTGGCGGCTTTCCGAGAAAGTCCCCCGATGCAACCCATCCCCACGATCATCGGCGCCCCACTGAGTTCGAGCCGACTAGCGGCGACCCTCAGGGCCTGCCTCGCCGGCCTGCTGCTGGCGTCGCTGGTAACGACGAGCTTCGCGCAAGATTCGACGCGGACGGTCGAGGTCGCCTCGAAGCCGGGCAGCAAGTGGGTCGCGAAGCCCACGCGGACCCTGGATGACCTGCCCGGGGCTGGGATAATTCGCCCCGACGCCGACCTGACGCGCTTCGGCGGCATGGCGTCGCGCAAAGAGAAGGCCACGGGGTTCTTCCATGCGGCCAAGCTCGACGGACGCTGGTGGCTGGTGGACCCGGAGGGGGGCCTGTTCGTCCATCGGGGCATCGCCGGCGTCAAGAAACTAAGCTCGGACGGCGCCAAGGCCGCCTGGAAGGCCAAGTTCGGCACGGACGCGGGTTGGTCAGCACAGACCACCGACCTCCTACGCGCCCACGGCTTCAACGGCCTCGGAGGCTTCGCGGAGACGGAACCGTTTCGCACGGCGCCGCAACCGCTCGTCTACACGCGTATCTGGAACTTCATGCAGAGCTACGGCAAGAAGCGCGGCGGCACTTTCCAGAAATCCGGTCACATGGGCTACCCCGGCGACTGCGTCTTCGTCTTCGATCCTGAGTTCGAGGCCTTCTGCGAGGAACACGCCAAGCAGTTGGCGGCGGACAAGGACGATCCGTTCCTGCTCGGACATTTCTCTGACAACGAACTTCCCTTCCGGGCGGAAGCTCTGAAGAACTACCTCGCCCTGCCGGCTGCCGATCACGGGCATCAGGCCGCCCTCAAGTGGCTGCGCGAGCGACACGGCGCGGCCGCCACCGCGCAGGACATCGTCCCCGCGGACCTCCCCGCCTTCCATGAATTCATGGTCGAGCGCTATTTCCGGATCGTCTCCGCCGCCATCAAGCGCAACGACCCGCACCATCTCTACCTCGGCTCCCGCCTCTACGGCAGCGACTTACGCTACCCGGAAGTGTTCCGAGCGGCCGGCAAGCATGTGGACGTCGTCTCGGTGAACTACTACAGCGCCTGGACCCCGAATCCGGAGCGGCTGAACATGTGGGCGGAAGCGTCAGGCAAGCCGGTACTGATCACGGAATGGTATGCCAAAGGCATGGATTCCGGCCTCGGGAACACCAGCGGCGCTGGCTGGCTCGTCAAGACCCAGCGCGACCGCGGACTCTTCTACGAGAACTTCACCCTCGGACTCATGCAATCCAAAGTATGCGTCGGCTGGCACTGGTTCCGATACCAGGACAACGACCCGACCGATACCAAGTCCGACCCCTCCAACCGGGACGCCAACAAAGGGATCGTGAACTACCGCTATGAACCCTACACGCCGCTGCTCGACTCGATGAAGCGCATCAACGAGCGGACCTACGGCCTCATCGACTCCTTCGACAAACGGTGAGCGGTGCCTCTCCGCACCAAGAGGAAAGGTCATCTCTGATCAAGGTCCTCGGCCGACCCCCCCTTCTCCCGACAGACGCGGCTAGAGCCCATGATAAAAGAGGGCAAATGAAGGCTTAGGCCGCAGGAAAAGGTGGAACTCCCTCGGGCGGGAGATTACCCAGATGCATCCCCATGTTACGCCGCCTCCCCCTGGGCCTGGTCCTGACGCTCTGCGCGCTCCTTCACGCCGAGAGCCGTGATCTCATTCTGGTCGCGGGGCAGTCCAACGCGGTCGGCTACGACGCCTACGCGGAAGAACTTCCCGCCGACCCGAAGGACGCCGCGACGATGTTCTGGTGGCGGGTGGGCGATCCGCCCCCCGATGAGTTCGACGGCACGAGCGCCCGGCAGTGGACGACGCTGCAGTTCCAGCCGCGCACGCCGGCCAAGCCGGCGGTCGACGGCAAGAAGCTCCCGCGCCAATACGGCAACTTCAACCTGAAGACCAAGGGAGGCTTCGGACCCGAGATCGGGATGGTCCGCACGCTCGCGACCAAGGAGTCGCGCCCACTGGCGGTCATCAAGACGGCCTTCAGCGGCACGTCCGTCGCCGGCGATTGGAACGTGGCGCTGCCGGGCAAGGCCGACCCCTGCTACCGCGCGATGGTCGACGAATCCAAGGCCGCGATCGCCGCCGCGAAGGCCAAGGGCGTCACCCTGCGGGCCCGGGCGTTCGTCTGGGTGCAGGGTGAGAGCGACGCCAACGCGAAGGACGCGCCCGCCTACGCGGCGAACCTGTCGGCGATGCTCAAGGCCCTGCGGACCGAACTGGCGGCGCCCGACCTCATCCTGCTCCTCGGCGTCAACACCCGCTTCGGCAACGGCAAGAACGCCTTCATGCCCAAGGTCGTCGACGCCCAGAAGGAAGTCGCCGCCGCCCTGCCCCGCGCCCGCTACGTCGACACCGCCGGCGCCGAGACCCTGCCGCCCTCGCACACGCACTTCACCGGCGCCGGCACGCTCGAAATCGGGCGGCGCTACGCCGAAGCGCTGTTGGCGGCGGAAAGCGTCAAGTGACGATGCGAACGCTGCCCGTCATCCTGCTCATCTCGCACGCGGTCGTCACGCAGGCGGGCACGGTCTCATACAACCGGGACGTGCGCCCGATCCTCTCGGAGAACTGCTTCCACTGCCACGGACAGGACCCCAAGCACCGCGAGGCGGACCTGCGGCTGGACGAGCGTGATTCCGCCGTGGCGGTCAGCGACGGCTCCGCCGCCATCTTCCCCGGCGACCCCGCGCGCAGCGCGATCATCCAGCGGATGCTTTCGAAGGACCCCGACGAGGTCATGCCGCCTCCGAAGTCCCACCGTTCGGTCACCCCCGCCCAGGTCGAGGTCATCCGGCGCTGGATCGCCGAAGGGGCCGAATATGAACGGCACTGGTCCTTCGTGCCCCCGAAGCGGGCCGAGGCCCCGAAGGTCAACAACGGACGATGGGCCCGGACGGCGTTCGACCGCTTCGTGCTGGCCCGCCTCGAACATGAAGGCCTGCGCCCCTCCCCCGAGGCCGCCCCGGCCGCCTGGCTGCGCCGCGTGTCCCTCGACCTCAACGGGCTTCCTCCCACGCCCTCGGAGATCGACGCCTTCGAGTCGGACGTGAAGACCAAGGGTGAACGCGCCTACGAGGAAGCGGTCGGAAGGCTGCTCGCCTCGCCCCACTTCGGCGAGCGGCTCGCCCAGGACTGGCTCGACGTGGCGCGCTACGCGGACACCCACGGCTTCAACAACGACTCCGCGCGATCCATGTGGCGGTGGCGTGACTGGGTCATCGACGCCTTCAACGCTGGCATGCCCTTCGACCGGTTCGTGACCGAGCAGCTCGCGGGCGACCTCCTGCCCGCCGCCACGACCGACCAGCGCCTGGCGACCGCCTTCAACCGCAACCACGTCATCAATTCCGAGGGCGGCATCATCGACGAGGAATACCGCGTCGAATACGTCGCCGACCGCGTGCGCACGACCAGCACCGCCCTGCTCGGCCTCACCGCCGAATGCGCGCGCTGCCACGACCACAAATACGACCCGTTCTCGACCAAGGACTACTACCGGCTGTTCGCGTTCTTCAACAACGTCACCGAATACGGCGAGGACGGACGCGTGGCCAACGCCGTGCCGCTCCTGCCCACGCCGACCGCGGAGCAGTCCGCCCGCACGAAACAGCTCGAGTCGATCCTGCGTCGCGCAGAAACCGTCGCCCGAGACCTGAAGCCCGAACGTCCCGACCTGCGCGCCCCCGACGTGAAGTCGCTGGGCGGACGCGAACTCAAGCCCGTGGCCGCTCCCACGGCTCCCGCCGCCGCGCCCGCCGCCAAGGCGCTGCGCACGCCGGCACCCAAGGTCAGCGCCCCGCGCATCGCCGCCAAGGACGTGGGCGTCGACACCAAGAAAGGCACGACCCTCACCTTCTGGGTCAAACCGACCGGCCAGGAGGCGCGTGACGTGGCCCTGATCAGCGCGCTCGACCGGTCCGGCTCTCCGGCCGGGGTCGGCTATGGCAACGGCCGCGAACTCAGGCTCGTGGACGGCGAGCTCGAGTGGATCGCCAGCCAGAAATTCCCCGCCTACGCCACCGTCGTGCGCACGCAGGGGGCCGCCATCACGGCGGATCGTCCCCGGCACGTGGCGGTCATCCTGCAGGGCAAGGAGAACCACGCCGACGTGCGCATCTTCGTCGACGGAACCGAGGCGCGCACCGTCGTCCGACACGACGGCCTGACCACCACGCCCGCCGCGCGCGACTGGAACATCGGCGCCGACGGCGTCTCGCCGAACTTCAAAGGGACCGTCGAAGGCCTGCGTTCCCATCCCTCCGCGCTTTCCGCCGGACAGATCGCCTCAGCCCGCCTCGCCGAGGCGGCGGTGCGAGACCCCAAGGGCGCCTGGACGGCCGAACTCGCCGGACGCAACGCATCCCCCGAGGCCCATGCGGCGGTCGACAAAGCCCGCACCGAACTGCTGGCCCATCTCCGCTCCCTCCCGACCACGATGGTCATGGCGGAGACGCCGAAACCCAGGCCGGCGTTCGTATTGGTGCGCGGGGCTTACGACGCCCATGGAGACCCCGTGACCGCCGGTGTTCCCGAGGACCTGCTCGCCCAGTGGCCCGAAGGGTCGCCCAAAAACCGGCTCGGCCTCGCCCGATGGTTCCTGCGCAAGGACCATCCCCTGACCGCCCGGGTGGTCGTGAACCGCTTCTGGGCGCAGCTCTTCGGCACCGGCATCGTCAAGACCGTCGAGGACTTCGGACTGCAGGGCGAGTGGCCCAGCCATCCCGAGGCGCTGGACCTCCTGGCCCGCGACTTCATCGACGGCGGATGGGACGTGAAGGCGTTCTTCAGGACCGTCACGCTCTCCGCCACCTACCGCCAGGACAGCCGCGTGACGTCCGAGCTCCTGGCGAAGGATCCGGAGAACCGCCTCCTCGCCCGAGGCCCGCGCTTCCGCCTGCCCGCCGAGACCATCCGCGACCAGGCCCTCGCCGCCGCCGGCCTGCTCACCCGGAAGATCGGAGGCCCGAGCGTGCGACCCTACCAGCCCGAAGGACTCTACAAGGGCATCGTCGTCGACGCGCCCTACCCCAGCACCACCTGGGAGAACTCCAAGGGCGAGGACCTCTACCGCCGGTCGCTGTACACCTTCTGGAAGCGCACCGTGCCCCATCCCGCGATGATCGCCCTCGACGCGCCGGACCGCGAATTCTGCAGCGCCCGACGCGCCCGCACCAACACGCCCCTGCAGGCCCTCGTCATCTGGAACGAGACCGGTTCCGCCGAGGCCGCGCGCAAACTCGGCGAGCGCATGCTGCGTGAGGGCGGAGCCGATGACGCCGCGCGCGTCTCCCACGGATTCCGCCTGCTGCTCGGCCGCCGTCCCTCCGCGCAGGAGCTCGAGGTCGCCCTGCGCACCCTCGCCCGTCTGCGGACGGACTATGCCGCCAGCCCGGCGGACGCCGCCGCACTGCTCAAAGTGGGCACCTCGCCCGCCGATTCCACCCTGCCCGCCGCCGAGACCGCGGCCTTCGCGGGACTCGCCACCGTGCTCCTCTCGCTCGACGAGACCCTCACCAAGAACTGACATGCGCTGCTCCGGATCCAGCCCCCTCGCCTCCCGGCGCGACTTCCTGGCCCGCGCCGGACTCGGCGTCGGCTCCGCGGCCCTCGCCCACCTTCTGGGCGGCTGCGCGACCGCGCCTACGACCGCCTCGGGCGGACTGCCCGCCCTGCCGCACTTCGCCCCCAAGGCCAAGCGCGTCATCTGCCTCTTCCAGTCGGGCGGTCCGTCCCATCTGGACCTCCTCGATCCCAAGCCGGAGCTTGAGCGTCAGTTCGACAAAGACCTGCCCGACTCGATCCGTCGCGGGCAGCGCATCACCGGCATGGTGGCCTCGCAAGCCCGTCTCGCGTGCCAGCCCAGCCGCTTCAAATTCACCCGGCACGGCAAGGCCGGGACTGAGTTCAGCGAACTCATCCCCCACATCGCGGGCATCGCCGACGACATCTGCGTCATCCGGTCGATGCACACCGAGGCCATCAACCACGACCCCGCGATCACCTTCTTCCAGACCGGCAGCCAGCTGCCCGGGCGTCCCAGCATGGGCGCCTGGACCGACTACGGCCTCGGGCGCATGAACGATGACCTCCCGTCCTTCGTCGTGCTCGTGTCCACGAACAAGGACCGTTCCGGCCAGGGCCTGCTCGCGCGCCTCTGGGGCAGCGGCTTCCTGCCGAGCGCGCATCAGGGCGTCCAGTTCCGCAGCGCGGGCGAGCCCGTGCTCTACCTGCGCGACCACGACGGGATGACGCGGGAGCGACGCGGCGCGCTCGTCGGGGCCGCCAACGAGCTCAATCGCATCCATCTCGCCGCCGCGGGCGACCCTGAGACCGCGGCCCGCATCGCGCAGGCCGAGATGGCCTACCGCATGCAGGCCAGCGTGCCGGACCTCATGGACCTCTCACGCGAGGACAAGGCCACCCTCGAGTCCTACGGTTCGGACGTCGACGCGCCCGGATCCTTCGCGCGCAACTGCCTCCTCGCGCGACGCCTGGCCGAGAAGGGCGTGCGCTTCATCCAGCTCTACCACCGCGACTGGGACCACCACGGCGGCCTGCACGACCAGCTGCCCAAGATGGCGCGCGACGTCGACCAACCCGCGGCCGCCCTCGTGCGCGACCTCAAGCGTCGGGGCATGCTGGACGACACCCTCGTCATCTGGGGCGGAGAATTCGGACGCACCCCCTACGCCCAGGGCGGCGCCAACCGCGAAAAGTACGGGCGCGACCACCACGGCAAGGCATTCTCGATCTGGATGGCCGGCGGCGGCGTCCGCGGCGGCATGGTGCACGGCGCGTCCGACGCCTTCGGCTTCAACGCCGAGCAGGACCCCGTGCACATCCATGACCTGCAGGCGACCATCCTGCACTGCCTCGGCGTCGACCACGAGCGCCTGACCTACCGCTTCCAGGGAAGACAGTTCCGCCTCACCGACGTGCACGGCAAGGTCGTGAAGGCCGTCCTGGCCCGAGCGACGGCGGCGAGCGATTGGGGTATTCGCCAGGGGTCGGGTCCAGTCGCTTGACCCCGCCCGGCCTCCCGTCCTACTTAAGGCAGGCCAGTCCCCGCCGACGCCCCGCCCCATGAAGTCCCCCTTCATCCTACTCGCGTTCGCCGCTTCCGCGGCCGCGGCCACCAAGCTGGATTTCAACCGGGATGTCCGGCCGATCCTGTCCGACAACTGCTTCGCCTGCCACGGGTTCGACGCCAAGAAACGCAAGGCGGACCTGCGCCTCGACACCGCCGAGGGCGCCTACGCGGTCATCGACGGCGTGCAGGCCGTGAAGCCCGGCGACCCTGAGGCCAGCGAGCTCATCAAGCGCATCCTGAGCAAGGACCCTGAGGAGGTCATGCCGCCGCCGGACTCCCACAAGAAGCTCACCGAGGCGCAGATCGACACCCTCCGACGCTGGATCGCCGAGGGCGCCGGCTACCGCAAGCACTGGAGCTTCGAGCCCCCGTCCCGTCCGTCCGTCCCCGGCGGCGGCGAAGGACTTTCCCCCATCGACGCCTTCCTGCGCGAGGAACTGGCCAAGCACGGCCTCAAGCCCTCGCCCGAGGCCGACCGTGAACGCCTCATCCGGCGCGTCACCCTCGACCTCACCGGACTCCCGCCCACGCCCACTGAGGTCGACGCCTTCCTCGCCGACTCCGCCCCGGGCGCCTACGAGCGCGTCGTGGACCGACTGCTCGGATCCGTCCGCTACGGCGAGCACATGGCGCGCGGATGGCTGGACGCCGCCCGTTACGCCGACACCCACGGTCTGCACCTCGACAACGAGCGCAGCATGTGGCCCTACCGCGACTGGGTCGTGCAGGCCTTCAACGAGAACCTGCCCTTCGACAAGTTCACCACCTGGCAGCTGGCGGGAGACCTCCTCCCGAATCCGACCCGCGAGCAGCGCGTCGCCAGCGGCTTCAACCGCTGCAACGTGACCACCAGCGAAGGCGGGTCCATCAACGACGAGCTGCTCTTCCGCTACGCCGTCGACCGGACTGAAACCACCATGGGCGTGTGGATGGGCCTCACCGCGGGCTGCGCCGTCTGCCACGACCACAAGTTCGACCCCGTCACCGCCAAGGAGTTCTACTCCCTGTACGCCTTCTATTACAGCGCCGCGGACCCGGGCTTCGACGGCAACATCCTGCTCACCCCTCCCGTGCTCCAGCTGGCGACCCCCGAACAGGAGAAGGTACTCAAGGACTTCGACACCAGGATCGCCGCCCGGCAGAAAGCCGTCCGCGACGCCATCGCCTCCCTCAAATACGTCGATCCGGCCACCCTCACCCCGCCCCCGCCCGTGAGGACGGGCGAGACCGTCTGGTTCGATGACGCCTTCCCCGAGAAGGCGCAGGTGAAGAGCACGGGGTCACTGACGCTCATCGAAGCCGGACAGGGTCCCGTGCACAGCGGCAAACGCTCCCTCAAGCGCACCGCCAAGGGCGTCGCCCAGGATTACTTCGAGAACGGCGCCTCCTTCGCCATCCCGCCCAACGGCGTCATCTCCGTCTGGGTCCACCTCGATCCCGTCGACACCCCCAAGGCCATCATGCTCCAGTTCCACGTCGGAGGCTGGAACCATCGTGCCGTCTGGGGCGAGGAAGGGGCCATCCCCTTCGGACGCGTCCGCACGCCTGAGAAGGTCAACATGGGCAAGCTGCCCGAAGCCGGGAAGTGGACGCAGCTGAAGGTCGACGTCGCCAAGCTGGGCCTCAAGCCGGCTATGAAGGTCGACGGATTCGCCTTCACGCAGTTCGACGGCACCGTGCATTGGGACCGTCTGGCGGTCACCCACCGCATCGACGAGGCCAAGGACATCCAATGGTCGTTCAAGGTCTGGTCCGAAAAGAAGCAGGGCTCCCGCGTGGCCGAACTGCCCGGCGACCTCCAGAACCTCGTGCGCGGCAAGAAGGCGGCCGAATGGACCGAGCCTGAACGCAAGCGCCTGCTCGACTGGTGGCTGGAGAATGAGTTTCAGGGCGGACGCGAGACCCTCGACGGCCTGCGGGCCGAGAAGCTCGCCGAGGAATCCAAGAAGAAGGCGCTGACCGACCAGATTCCCGCCACGCTGGTGATGGCCGACCTGCCGCAGCAGCGGCAGGCGCACGTCATGACCCGCGGCCAATACGACAAGCCGGGCGAACCCGTGACGCGCGGCGTACCCGCCGCCTTCCATCCCTTGCCGAAGAAGGAGGCGTATGACCGCCGCGACCTGGCCGAATGGTTCCTCTCCCCCGCCAACCCGCTGACCGCGCGCGTGACCGTCAACCGTCTCTGGCAGCAGCTCTTCGGCACCGGTTTGGTGAAGACCAGCGGCGACTTCGGCTCGCAGGGCGATCCGCCCAGCCATCCTGAGCTCCTGGACTGGATTGCCGTGGAGTTCCGCGAGACCGGCTGGGACGTCAAACGCCTCATCCGCTCCTTCGTGACCAGCGCCGCCTACCGCCAGACCGCCGCCGTCACCCCGGAGATGCTCGCGAAGGATCCGGAGAACCGCCTGCTCGCCCGCGGGCCTCGCGCGCGCCTCGACGCCGAGGTCATCCGCGATCAGGCGCTGTTCGTCTCCGGCCTGCTCAGCCCCCGCGTGGGCGGCAAGGGCGTGAAGCCCTACCAGCCCGACAACGTGTGGGAGCCCGTGGGTTTCACCGGCAGCAACACCGCCCGATACGTACGCGACAGCGGCGAGGCCCTCTACCGCCGGTCCCTCTACACCTTCTGGAAGCGCACCGCGCCACCGCCCTCCATGACCGCCTTCGACGCCCCCGCGCGCGAGGCCAGCTGCGTGCGTCGCGAACGCAGCAACACCCCGCTGCAGGCGCTAGCCCTCATGAACGACGTCCAACACGTCGAGGCCGCGCGCGCCTTCGCCCAGCGCATCCTCAAGGAGGGAGGCAAGGACGACGGCGCCCGTGCCGCCTTCGCTTGGCGCACCGCCGTCGGTCGACGCCCGCGGGCCGACGAGACGTCCGTGACCCTCGGGGCGCTGGCCACCCACCGCGCCCGCTACGTCGCCAAACCCGAGGACGCCCAGAAACTGACCGCCTTCGGCGACTCCAAGCCCGACCCCGCCCTGCCCGCCGCCGAACTGGCCGCGTGGACCCTGACCGCCGGCCTCCTTCTCAACCTCGACGAGACCCTCAACCGATGAACGACCCCGTCCTCGACCACGTCCGGCTGCTCAATCGACGCCGCTTCCTCGGATCCGCCGGCCTCGGCGTCGGCGGCGTCGCCCTCGCCGGTCTCCTCACCCGCGAGGCCCGCGCCGCGAACACCGTCCACCGCCCCCTGCCCGGCTTCCCGCACTTCGCCCCCAAGGCCAAGCGCATCATCTACCTCCACATGAACGGGGCGCCCTCGCAGCTGGACCTCTGGGACTACAAGCCCCAGTTGCAGCCGCACTACGACAAGGATCTGCCGGACAGCATCCGCAACGGACAGCGCATCACCACGATGACCTCGGGACAGGCCCGGTTCCCCGTGGCCCCGAGCATGTTCAAGTTCGCCCAGCACGGAAAGTCCGGCCGCTGGATCAGCGAGCTCCTCCCGCACACCGCCAAGGTCGTCGACATGCTGGCCGTGATGAAGTCGGTCAGCACCACCGCCATCAACCACGACCCCGCCTGCACGTTCGTCATGACCGGCAGCGAGATCCCCGGCAAGCCGAGCATCGGTTCGTGGCTCAGCTACGGACTCGGCAGCGCCAGCGACGACCTGCCCTCCTTCGTGGTGCTCACCCCGAAGAGCGCCGGCGGACAGGCCCTCTTCACCCGCATGTGGAGCAGCGGCTTCCTGCCGACGAAGCACACCGGCGTGGCCCTGCGCGCCGCCGGCGACCCCGTGCTCTACGTCCAGAACCCTCCCGGCGTGGAGCCCACCGACCGACGGACCACCTTGGACGCGCTCTCGAAGCTCAACGCGTCCGTCCACCGGGAATTCGGCGACCCCGAGACCGTCACGCGGACCGCCCAATATGAGATGGCCTTCCGCATGCAGGCCAGCGTGCCCGAGCTCACCGACCTCTCCAAGGAGACGCCGGCGACCCTCGACCTCTACGGACCCGAGGTGAAGGAGGCCGGCTCGTTCTCGCACAGCGCCATCCTCGCCCGACGCATGATCGAACGCGGCGTGCGCGTGGTGCAGATCCTCCACCGCGGCTGGGACCAGCACAACAACCTGCCCAAGGACATCGCGCGCCAGTGCAAGCAGACCGACCAGGCCTGCGCCGGCCTGCTCCTCGACCTCCAGTCGCGTGGCATGCTTGAAGACACCCTCGTGGTCTGGGGCGGCGAGTTCGGACGTACGGTCTACTCGCAGGGCACCCTGACCAAGGAGAACTACGGTCGCGACCACCACCCCCGCTGCTTCACCATGTGGATGGCGGGCGCCGGCGTGAAGCCCGGCATCTCCTACGGCGAGACCGACGACTTCAGCTACAACGTGACCAAGGATCCCGTCCACCTCAGCGAACTGAACGCGACCATCATGCACCTGATGGGCATCGATCACCGCCGGTTCACGTTCAAGTTCCAGGGCCTCGACCAGCGCCTCACCGGCGTGGAGGAGCGCCGCGTCATCAAGGAAATCCTCGCCTGACATGCGCCGTGTCGCCGCCTTGCTGCTGGGCGCGTTCATCGCCGCCACGGCCTCCGCACGGCAGCCGAACGTGCTCATCGTCATCAACGACGACCAGAGCTGGCTCGAGTGCAGCGCCTACGGGAACAGCTCGGTCCGGACCCCCCATTTCGACCGCGTGGCCAAGGACGGGGTGCTCTTCCGCCACGGCTACTGCTCGGCCCCTTCCTGCGCGCCGGCCCGGGCGGCTCTCCTCACCGGACGCAACTTCTGGGAATTGGAGCAGGGGGCCTTCATCCAGGCCTGGCTGCCGACGAAGTTCGCCACGCTGCCGGAACACCTGTCCGCAGCCGGATACCATGCCGGCTACACCGGCAAAGGCTGGGGGCCCGGCGTGAAGGAACCCACCGGCAAACGCGCCGATCCGGCGGGCAAGGCCTGGAACGGCGTCCGCATCAAGTCACCGCCCAAGGGCATCTCGAACATCGACTACGTGGCGAACTTCACCCAGTTCCTCGATGCCAAAGCGGAGGACAAGCCGTTCTATTTCTGGGCCGGCATCATCGAGCCGCATGGCCCCTGGGGGCCGGACAACCACAAGGAACTCGCCCTGGGCCTCGACAAGGTCAAGCTGCCCGGATTCATCCCGGACACGACCGGCGTCCGCCGTGAACGCGCCAATTACCTCTACGAGGTGCAGCACGCCGACCGCACGCTCGGCGCGCTGCTCAAGCTGCTCGAAGACCGCGGCGAACTCGCCAACACGCTGGTCATCGTCACGGCCGACAACGGC
>Ga0163212_1000796_pt1 | contig 14112 bp, 10 predicted proteins | sample Malawi_45m_30L_FD_113532 | JGI IMG/M metagenome (GOLD analysis project Ga0163212, IMG submission 113532) | Freshwater microbial communities from Lake Malawi, Central Region, Malawi to study Microbial Dark Matter (Phase II) - Malawi_45m_30L | ecosystem: Environmental > Aquatic > Freshwater > Lake...
CATCTCCCGGGAATATTTTTTAATCACTGTGCTGGCGGGTTCAAGCTGAAACAGTGCTGCGGCTGCGCAATATGCAGAAAGCAGAAGGGCCGGCAGCAGATGTCGGTAGACCCCTGGCAATTTTTTGCGGTCGGCCAGCCCCTTCCAGGATGCATGCATGCCGGAAGTCAGAGTCTCACGGTACTGGCCGTCAACATACAGCAGCCCCGTGCGATCGCGGGCTACGGTGACCAGATCGAGATCGCGGGTGGACAGTGGTGAAGCAGCGATGGTCCGCAGTTCTTCATGCTGCAGACGCAGGCTGCGAGCATCCACCACCTCGGTCCGCACCTCTCGCTGCCCGGTCCAGTACGCATAGGTTCCGGGCAGCAGGATGCTGCTGAATCGTCCGTCGATCCAGACCAGACCGCGCTGATGATCCTGCAGATCCAGTACTGCAGCCCGTCCGTTCAGCGCACCCGAGCGTACGATCTGATCCAGCTGTTCATGGGTCAGCCATGGATCGCGCTGCGAGACAATCTGCAGAGACGTTCTGTTGCGAGGGTCAAACAGACGGTGTCGTTCCGGGTTCATCAGTCCCCGGAATTCGCCATAGCGGAACAGCAGCCCCACTTCAAAGCTGCGCACATGAAAATTCTTGAGGGGAAAACACATCCTGCACCTCTCACTCGTTAAACAACCTAATCGCTCAGAACTGCCTGCCCAAAGGTCCGTCCGAAGGCATAATACTCGCGTAACCCATAGTCAACGAGCGAAGTGTGCACTGTCGATCTGTCAAACAGAACGCTTGATACACGCTGCAAAGCCGTCTTGCATGTTTGCTGCTTATTCCAGTGGTGCCTTGCGGTCTCTGGCAGGGCATGCGCGATGACCAAAGCCTGCGTGTATTCGGGAAATCAGCTGGAACAGTTCGCGCGGAATGTCTGCCTTCTTCAGGCCACTAAATGGGTGGTTGCGGGAGCCGAACCCGCGGAATCCAGGTGCAAAATCTGGTGCTCAACCGCTGAGCTACAGTCCTTGATGCGTCCCGTCACAACCCGGCTTCGGAACAGATTGGCTCAAATCACTGCGGATAAGCTGACTGCCACCGGACGGTCCACATCAGTAACTTTGCCTGTAATTTTGAACCGGGCGGAATTGTGACGACAGACAGAGTAAGCGTCGGCAGGTTTGGGGAATTTCCATAAAAACTAACTTCGCAGTTCAATGTGCTGACTGCAACTTCCATGAGCCGGGGGAGCCTCGAGTCAGCAGGATGGGGCGAGCGTTTGGAATTGTGCGGTGCTTCGCCACTTCCGGAGGACAGCCGGTCAGGGCCAAAATCAGGCAGCGAATGGTCTCACAATGTGACACCAGCAGCAGGTCGTCGGTGACGGCCGGGATCAGCTTTGAAAGGCCTGCATGAGCTCGTGCGGCGACTTCGGTCAGATTTTCGCCACCCGGTGCCTTCTCCTGGAAATCAGTACGAAACGCGCTGAGACTTGGATTATCCTTGTACTCTGGAAACTGCTGCAGCACATCGTCCTCCAGACGGCCTTCAAAGCTTCCCAGCGACCGTTCGTTAAAGGCCACATCGTCAGGAAATCTGTGTGGCTGAGGGGTGAGGTTGGGGAGCACGAGCTGGAGTGTTTCGGCGGCACGTCCCAGGGCCGAGCTGACGGCGTGAGAGATGCGGAACTTGCTGGAATCTGCCAGAATTCGTCCGACTTCGCGAGCCTGCTGGCGACCGATTTCCGTTAGGGGTGTTTCGAGCTGGCCGCAAAAGATGGATTGGGTCTGTTGGGCAGCATTGACCATGGATTGACCGTGACGAAGCAGTATCAGTTGTCTCATGCTGGCGACTTTCAGATGAAGGGTGAATGGTGACCATAAGCGGACAGATTGCGTGGCTCAACACCTGATGACCGAATTGTCGAAAGTCCTGAAAACAGTGGCATCATGCAGAAAGTCCGAGATTTTCCCGTGTTTGGGGACTGTGCGACTGCTGTTCTTTCCATTCACGATGCTTGTGATCGAAGATTCCGGGCGTCCCAGCCAGAACTCTGGCAACTGTCACGCCAGCCTGAACACGTTCGGAGGCTCCTCGGCTGGACGCCACGCAGATGTTTTCTGCGGCGAATCAGGTACCGAGCATGTTTGGGGCAACTTCAACGCACCAATTCGCTGTGCCGATCCGGACATCAGCAGTGGCGTCTGAAGACCTCCGAACATGACTGCCACGAATGACAAAAACATCATCAACAACAAAAACAATCCAAAGCGCGGTCCGGGCGACGGTGAAGTTATCGGTTAACCCTGATTGCACAATTTGAGCTGACCTGAAACACTTCGCAAAGTGGTGGCCTGCAACCGCGACTTTTCTTCTTTCAGGAATTGCACTGTCATGAAATCCGCGCGGGGCTGGTTCGGCTGGTTGTTGTGCTTTTGGGTCCTGCTGTTGCAGGCTCATGCCGGCACAGACGTGCTGGTGCAATCGGACTCTGCTAGTGAGCGGTTTAGTTTTCCCCTGATTGCTCGCCCCGCTGTCGACGATTTGGCGGCGGAAGGTACGTGGCGGGTGATTGCCGGACGACCGGACCGGAATTCCGGAGGTTCAGGCTGTTTGTCAGACGGTCGAATTCCGCGAAACTCAGACGATCCTCGAGCCAATTTTTTCTTCGCGGCCGGGATGGGCGAGGGTTTGCTTGTGCTGGAACTGCAGCAGCCCGCTGAAATCCGGCAAATTGTGAGTTATTCGTGGCATACCGGTGGCCGTGCTCCGCAGGTGTACACGCTTTATGGCGCTACTGGAGAAGAACCTGGTTTTCGGTTTCCTGCTGCGGTGCAGGACCTTGCCGGGCTGACCGGGTGGAGCAGGCTGGCGACAGTTGACAGTCGTTCGGCGGGCATTGCTGGCGGGCAGCATGCCGTGCAGGTTTCTGATGCTGCCGGTTCACTGGGGCGTTTTCGGCATTTGCTGTTTCACATTCTGGCTGTGGATCCGGCCGACCGCTTCGGTCAGACTTTTTTCAGCGAGATTGATGTCGTATCGGGCGCAGCCGACCGGTTGCAGCGGGTGGAACTGCCGCAAGTCCGGGAGTTGACATTTGCGACAGAGAACAGCGAGTATCAGTTTACGGTGGACACGACTGCAGCGCAAGAGCTGGAATTGTGGACGGACCAACAGCTGCGGCCGGTGATTTTAGAGTGGTATCCCCGAATTGTGCAGTTGCTGCCCGGCCCCGGCTTTCAGGCTCCGCGGAAGGTACGATTTCGGTATCAGCCTAATGCCGAAATGCGGGGTATTCCGGCTTATGCGTCGGGTAATACGATCACGCTAAATGCCGAGTGGTTCCGTGGCCAGTTGCAAAAGGAAGCGCGAGGCTGTGTTGTGCATGAGCTGGTGCATGTTGTGCAGCAGTATTCCGCTCTGGGGCAAGGTTCGGGCCCCGGAGTTGGGGCTCCGGGCTGGCTGGTGGAGGGAATACCAGACTATATTCGCTGGTTTTTGTATGAGCCGGAGTCTGGTGGTGCGCGCCTTTCGGCCGACCGGCTGCGGACGGCTCAACACGACGCCAGTTACCGGGTCTCTGCCAATTTTCTTGACTGGGTTATTCGGAGCCAGCCGGCGGAGTCGCAGATACTTGAGAAACTGAATGTTGCTTTGCGTGCGGGGCGGTATACGCCAGAGTTATGGCAGCAGTTGACGGGTCGGACAGAACAGCAACTGGCGGAGTCGTGGCGGCAGCAACTGCAGGAATAGTTCCCGGGCTTCAGACCGATCTGGACGTCGAAGCGGTCAAGCGACGCGATTGGTTGATTGTTTCGGGGTGTCGGCAAAATCTGTTCTGGACGTGGAGGTCTGTCGGATGAATTCTTCCAGAGTGAGTCGACATGTGCCCACATTGAATCGCCGTGGCCTGCTCGAGGTCGGTTGTCTTGCTTTTGCTGGAATTTCGGCTGCTCAGGTAAGGCCCAAGAAGTCTGTGATTCTGCTGTGGATGACCGGTGGTCCCTCCCACATCGATATGGTCGATCTGAAGCCGGACATGCCATTGGAAGTCCGTGGCCCGTTTCAACCTGTCAGCACAACTTTGCCTGGACTGGAAGTTTGCGAACTGCTGCCCGGGCATGCCCGGGTGGCGCGGCACTTGACAGTGATTCGATCTTTAACGCACACGTGGAGCGTGCATGATGACGCTCAGCATTTGGTGCAGACCGGCTATCCGCAGATGAATGCGCGGCAGGCGGGCCAGCAGCATCCGTGTCAGGGTTCCGTTGTGTCGTGGCATCGTGGTTCGTCGTCGTCCGGGGGCTTGCCAGCATATCTGTGCGTGCCCGAGGACTATCGGACTCACGTGGGCTTCTATCAGACAGCCGGATTTCTCAGTGCCCGTCACAATGCACTGAATTCTGGCGGTGATCCGCGAAATAAAAACTACCGGACACCTGATTTTGAGTTGCCGGGCACAGTCGACAGTCGTCGTTTCAGGGATCGCCAGGAGTTGACCGCTGCTCTCGATCGATTGCCTGCTCAGGTTGGGTTTCCGATCGCCATTCAGAACTCGCTGGATGTGCAGCGGCAGGCCAGTGAACTGGTGGTTGGTGCCGCCGCGAGAAACGCGCTCGATCTTTCTCATGAATCCCCGGCATCACTGCAGCATTACGGCAGTCATGCGTGGGCACGATATATGTTGCAGGCTCGCCGACTTGTTGAAGCCGGAGCGGGGTTCGTGACCGTCAATTTGTACGAAAAGGATGTTGACTGGTGGGATGATCACTTCAACATCGAAGCGAATCTGCGAAAGCGACTGCCAGTTTTTGATCAGGGCTTTGCGGCACTGATTGAAGATTTGCAGCAGCGAGGGCTGCTGGACGATGTACTCGTTGTTGCCTGTGGTGAGTTTGGAAGAGCTCCCCGGATTGACTCAGGGGCGGGCCGAGGTCATTGGCCTCGGGCGATGCATGCTGTTCTGGCGGGTGGCGGAATTCAAGCGGGTCAGGTCATCGGCAGCACGACTCGCGATGGAGGGGAGCCGTTCCAGCGTCCGCTGAGCCCAGGAGATTTATTAGCCAGCATCTATCGGGTTGCCGGCGTGGATTCTGCGCAGACTATTCCGAACCGACAGCAACGGCCAATCCCAATTTTGGCGGCAGGACAGCCGATACGGGAATTGTTCTGAGTGTGGAGACGGATCCCAAAGCCTGGCCTCTCGCCCGCGATTCCGCGGCAAACCTGCACTTGGTTTCAGCCTCAACTGTTTACATTCCGACGAGCGTGACACTGGATCAAGACACCAGCCATAGGAATGTCGCCAGTCTTTCCGCGAGATACGACAGGCCGACACACAGGTGATCGATCAGAGCCAATGTTTTCCAGACAGGAGGTCGATCCCGGCTCTTTTCACCCACGTCCGAAATCTTCCAAATGGACCGGTCTGATCCACCCAGTCGGTTCAGTGGGATTGACTGTTCTATGGACATCAAACACCGTGCACAATCCCCGGGCTTGAGTCTGAACCGCCGGCTAATTTCCCCGGAGCATTTCGACCATGGCTTTGCCCATGGCCTCACCAGTATCCATGTAGACTTCGGCTTTGCCGCCATAGTGCCCGTTCCCGCTTCCTCCCTGGGCCAGCGGATGGGTATAGATCGTCCGGACGTTGCCCTTGAATTCCGGATACTTTCCCGTGTTTCCGTCGACGGCCAGATGGCCGTCCAGAACAAGTCGCGGTGGTCCGTCGGATTCTGTCGTCGTTTCGCCCAGAGTTCCGCAGACAAATTTGGCATCAGGTGTCTTGAATTCTTTCCGCAGTGCTCTGATGAATGCTGCCAAGTTGGATTCGTAGTGAGTTGCATGCCCGGCATTTCCGGCATCGCGTTCTCCCTGCCAGAAGAAGAACCCGGCGACTTCAAAGCCATTGGCCCCGGGATAATGCTTTTCCAGATTCGCCAGTGCACGCTGAGCGTCACCGATGTCTGAGTCCCATTGCTTGCCGGCATACCAGTCGATGGGTTTGCCATTCTTGTCCAGCCACGGTCCAGGCTCAGTTGCCAGCCCTGTTGCCGGATCCATTTCCCAGAATTCAGGCTTGTCACCGGAGCCCGCATACACCAGCCGTTTTTCCACCCCGGCTTTATCGGTTGCAACAAACTCCCGACGCGGACTGCCTGGCGGCAGGAGGTCCCAGCCAAGAGCGCGGTTGCCGATGCAGCATTTCAGGATCAGCACTGGGGCATCAATAGCGGTGCCCAGAGTATGGCCGATGCCGTACTCGGGCCCGAGATTGCCATCACTGACCGTCATCCATTCATTTCGTAACGGCCCGCGCCCCGACATGTACTGAACATACCGTACATCCTGCCGAACAGACCACGCTTTCGCATCGTCCAGGAGATACGGATACTTCTGCTTCTCTCGAACAGCGTACTCCAGTGAATTCTCACCGCCCTTTACCTTGCCGAGGCCAACCATGTTTGACTGTCCGAGCAGGATAAAGACCTGCACGGGCTTCGTCAGATCAGCCGGCTGCCCATCGGGACGAGCAATCGCGGCGCTGGTTTCCTGAGAGAAAACAGGGCCGGAAAAACAATTTGCGGCGAGAAAAGAAGAGCATATGAGCACGCTTGCAAAGTATCGCATCGGGACTTTCACGGATGAAGTCTTAACGGCGTGTGGCAGGAGTCATGATTTAGGTATACAACCTTCCGCAAGTATGTGAATATGAGGACTGAATTGCAATTCAGCAGGGCAGGAATCGAGTGTGTCTATGGGCGGCAGAATACTGGCAATCGGGGACATTCACGGCTGCAGCGATGCTCTCACTTTGCTGCTTGATACAGTTCAAATTCAGTCAGCCGACACCGTGGTGGTCCTCGGTGATGTGATCGATCGCGGGCCAAATTCTCGTGGGGTCATCGAGCGATTAATGGAGCTTTCGCGCACGACGAAGGTCATCGGAATTTGCGGTAACCACGAAGAAATGCTGTTTCAGTCTGTGGCTCGCGGGACACCGCGGATGCTTTGGCTGGGCAGCGGTGCGCGTGCAACACTCGATTCATATGGCGGTCAGCTTGCCGGAATACCCGAATCACACCTTGCCTTTCTGCAAAGCTTTGTTGATTTCTGGCAAACTGATTCGCACATCTTTGTGCACGGGAATGTCGCACCGGATGAGCCAGTGGAACTGCAGGGATCGTCGTATCTGAGGTGGAGTGGGTTCTCTGGGAGCGAGCGTCCGCACTGTTCGGGAAAGATTATTGTTTGCGGACACACAGGGCAGGTCCAGGGCTTGCCGGTTCACGTGCCGGGTTACGTTTGCATAGATACTCGGGCGTGCAGCGGGCAGTGGCTGACCTGTCTTGACGTGCAGCAGTCAGTTTTCTGGCAGGCTTCCGAAGCGGGTGAGATCCGCGGGCCGTTGTCTCTGGATGCCTGCTGATCTGCAGTCGAACGGTTTCCATCGACTCGGAACTGCGGTAATGTACCAGGAACCGTCTGATGAGGACTGCAGCCCCTGGGAGCTTTCTGTGTCTAAAGCAAGCCGTTTATCAGTCATTCTGCTGCTGTGGATGATGCTCTCCAGTAGTTTGGTGCCAACTGTCGCCAACGACGTTCGTGTGGGCATCCTCGGCATCGACAATTTCGGTTCAGTGGCCTATACCGAGTTTTTGAACCGCCCGCGGGCTGAAGGTGATTTTGCCGGTGTGCAGGTTGTGGCTGCGTATCCCGTCGTCAGCCCCGACTACCCGGACAGCGAAAAACTGCAGAACCAGTGGAAGCAGCAGCTGCTGAACATGTATCAAAGTCCAAAAGATCCGCTGGATGCCGTGCCCCCGATCGAAATGGTGGGATCAGTCGAGGAGCTGCTGTCCAAATGTGACTGCGTGATGATTTTCAGTCTGGACGGCCGGCTGCATCCTGAGCAGGCGACAGCGGTATTGAGAGCCGGCAAGCGACTGTTCATCGGGCGTCCCGTGGCCGCTTCACCAGAGGATGCGGTGCGGATTTTCCATGTGGCTGCTGAAACAAAAACACCCTGCTGGAGCAGTTCGCAGCATCGCTACAGTGCCGGCTTCAGCGGCATGAGAAATCATCCGGAAGTGGGTAAGGTTATTGGCTGCGATGTCTATGGCGGATGGACGGCAGATGCGCCTGATGCCGACCTGTTTACTCGCCCGCTGCACAGCATCGAAACTTTGTACGCAATCATGGGCCCCGGTGTTGTTTCAGTCAGCAGTACCGGTACTCCCACAGCCGAGTTCATTACGGCGGTCTGGGGCGACGGACGCGTCGGAAGCTATCGGGGTATCAAGACAGGTGCCGTCAAGTACAGTGCAACGGTTTTTGGCGAATCCGGAGTATCGACGGCCGGAATATACGGGCACGGTGTCCCTGTAAAGGGAGTGGTACCAACGGATGATCGCTACGTGGGCTACGAGGGCCTCGCTGTTGAGATAGCGCGTTTTTTCAAAGGAGGCCCTGTGCCGGTCACACCCCAGGAAACTTTGGAGATCTTCGCGCTGCTGCAGGCAGCAGAACTGAGCCGTGCTCAGCAGGGGGCAGTGGTTCGGCTGCCCGACCTGACAAAGCAGCTGGCTCAGGAAAGATGATCCTGTCGGCACTGGTGTCGCAGTCCCGTCCAGATTCGCGCCATCACATCGCCTGGGATGACTCGACTGTCACCGTTCAGACGATGCACAAGCGGATGTGGAAAAGTACTGATAAGTGCAGATCGAACGCCCGGGTTTTGATCGAATTTCGCCTTGCAGGCGCGGTTCATCAGGTCCCAGTGGGCAAATGATCCCACCAGAATTTCGGTCCCGAGGTACCATACCGTCTGTGAACAGGGAAATTCGCGTGACGCAAGCTTTGCAGCCGCGCTCGTCAATTGCGCTACTTGCAGCCGATCATCTTCATTACGGCACTTCAGGCTTTGCCAAAATGACTCCACACTGGCATAACTGTGTCCGTCGAGTTCGAATGGTGTGTCCCCAAAGTTGCCGATTCATTGGATTTCTTTGGATGGATGGCGGGACGTCACGTTGATCGGCTGGTTTAAACGAGGATCTCCGAGATCACGGAACATGAGTCCGGAACCCTGATCCGTGGCCAGAATGAAACTGCGACCGGCATGAGCCGACTTCCAGTCTGCCAGGGCTGTGCTTTCTTCCGCCTGTGCCGGCACAAGAATCAGCATTTGTTCGCGAAAGATGACATTTTATGTTTTCCGTCCGATCGTTTGCGTTGTGCGTTCGGCGCCAATGACACGAAAAGAAATGCGGGGTTCGGTGGAATTTTTGTGTGTCTGGTAAGTGGCATGTCACGAGTTGCAATCTGCTTCGAACGAGGTACAACCACTGGTGGCCGATGTTATGGTTTCCGCCTGTGCACCTGTCGGCCTGATCTGCTCCGATTTTCAGCCTGCTTTTCAGTGCCTGTGTTATGCCGAAACGACCGATCCACCATCAGTACCAGGATCCCGTGGACCTGATCTGGCTGCAGGCCGCCAAAGATCTGGGGCTGACAGTGCATCGATCCACAGACGCCTACGCTGCATACGATGGGCAGGGCACTTTGACAATTTCTGTGCCCGCGGAATTCGACGCCGACGATTCGCTGGCGCAGATGATTTTTCACGAACTTTGTCACTGGCTGGTTTCGGGCCTGGAGGCTCGAGACTTGCCGGACTGGGGTTTGTCCAACACCAGCCGCCGTGATTTGGTTTACGAGTACGCCTGTCATCGACTGCAGGCGGCCCTCGCTGCTCCGTATGGCTTGCGGGACTTTATGGCTGTCACCACGATGTGGCGTCCGTACTGGGATGCTTTACCGGTGAATCCACTTTCGGAAGGGGCAGATCCGGCCATCGCCATCGCCCGCAGTGGCTATCAGTTGTCTCGCACAGTCCCGTTTCATGACGTATTGACTCGCGCTCTGACTGCCACGGCTGCGATTGCCGATGCCGTACGGTTTGCCGTGCCCGCGTCATCGCTCTGGAGCACAACGAGACCGCGGCATCGGCTGGGATCTTTGCTGTCTCAAACAGTAAACGAAACCTGCGGGACCTGCGCGTGGGCGATTTCCGGCAGCAGTGGCCTGCGCTGCCGACAACACAGGTCGCCGGGGAAGAATGCTCCTGCGGTACAGTCGTCAGAGCGGGGCTGCGAACGCTGGGAGCCGCAGTTGAAGATGGAAAACTGTGGTGACTGCGGGGCCTGCTGTCGGCAGGGTTTTGATCTGGTTCAGGTCTCTGCCCGCGATCCGTTTGTGCGACAGCACCCTGAACTGGTGCAGCTGAAAGATGGAACACAAATTGTACCGCGTCCAAATGGACTGTGTGTGGCGCTGACCGGCGACGGCACGGCTGCGGCCCCTTACCGCTGTCAACACTACGATTCAAGGCCTAAGAACTGCCGTGATTTCGAAGTTGCAGGCGACGCCTGTCTGCAGGCACGACGACGCGTGGGGCTAAGTCGTTAGCTTGCACGTGCACCGTGGTAAGCGTCACTGCGAATCGCTCATGTTAAGCACGCCCCAGCCGTGCCCGTCCAGATCAACAAAGCGGTGGGAATATTAAATCCGAGATCCTCGGGCTGATCGTACGTCGTGCCAACAGTTGGCAAAGCTCGGGCTGCCAGTGTATCGACCTGTACACGAGTCTCGCAGCTAACTGAAATCAGTACCTCCACCGCGCGGCTGGTATCACACATTTCTTTGGGGTGAAGCTGCGGAATTTTCGTGAGTACCCAGCATGACGCAGGTGGACTCATTAATCAAAATTTTGGCAGCAGTGTCATCGCTGAAAACGGGGCTGATGTGAGAATTCAACGGCCTTAAAAAAGGCGTTTCATTTTTTTAAGTTCAGCCACAGGCAGCGTTAGAAAGATGCCGTTGATCACGGTATTCTCGATTTTTTATGTTGCTGACTTCAGGGGGCTCAGTCTGCGTGCAGGACCGAGCATTGCGACTTATCGCCCGATTTCGACACAGAGGTCGCTGTGGCCGATGTCTCAAAGGACAACCCCCCATATTTGTTCTGGCAGTGGTGCCCTGAATCAGGTGTTGCTGCGGCAAACGGTAACCTCGCTATGGGGCCGCAGTACGGTACCCGGTCGTGCACAATTGGCTGGCAACGCAGCGGTGCAGGGAGTGTGCTTGGGCTGGAAAGCACGAGTTACTTTTTCGCTGTTGGTTGATTGACTAAAGTGTCGGCTATTTGAGAGATTTCAGCTCCGGGTGATCATCGGAGGATCGGATGCGGGCAATCGCATCACGAACGGCTTTAGCCTTCTGGCGACTCAGATTCTTTGGAAAGTTGGTCTCGCCTTTGTCGAAGCTGGCTGCGGCAGACTCAAGCTGCGGAATCATCGGCTGAGCTGCCGCACCATAGGTTGTCAGCACTTCAAGGATCTCAGGAGTCCGGTGCTCGCTGGCCCACGGGTTCTGGGTTCGCAGATAGTCTGCGGATGCCTGCATGCCCTCCGCGATGTGATGTGTGGCCAGCACCTTTAGCCCATTGAGACGCACGCTGTCAGCAAACATTTCGCCGCTTGGTGCAGGAGTCCTGATTGCCTCAAGAATCACGGGCAGCAGTGGCCGAATCTGAGTGTAATCCAGACGTCGCCAGATTTCACTAATTTCTCCTCGAGCAAGTCCGTCCTGATTCTGCAGCCCCTGTGCGATGGCGGCCTGCAGTCGAGCTTTGTCAACGTTTTCCAGTGAATCCAGCCGCGGCAGCAACGTGCTGAAAACTGCCATCGCCACAAATCGCTGCTCCATGGCACGCGGATCATCCGCTGCGGGTGCCCGAGCGATCTGGTCCAGCAGGTCCGGAAGTGCGGCGGCGGCCGGCTTGCCTATCGCCGACAGTGCCGCAGCAGAACGAATTCGCAGCCACAGGTCCCGGTGCTGCAACAGCCGCTGCAACTGCGGAACTGCCGGGGCTCCGTCCCCCCGCAGCTGTTCGAGGGCAAGGCAGGCTCCAGTTTGAGCATCGAGGCTGTCCGAGTCCAGCAGAGCCGTCACACTGGTTAAAGGTGGCTGCTTCCGCCACGAAATAGCCATTGCCGCGCGCTCGCGGACAATTGGGGACCACGATCCCAGCCGCCTGACAAGCTCCGCATCCGCCAGTTGTTCGTAGAAACTTTTGCGGTCTTTGTTATTCCATCCGCGACCGTCCTCCACCACGGCCCGTGCAGTGTCTGCGGAAAATGGAGGCATCACCGACGCCTGCCTGCCTGTAAGGCGAATCTTTTTCAGCGGCAGGGCATAGCCCAGCAGATAAGCTCCAGTGGCATCCCAGCCATGATAGCTGTCATAATCCGGCTCCGGGGGTCCCTGATGGGTAAATGAGCCGTCCGACTGACGCGCCAGATCGTGATACCAGCTGCCAAATTCCTGCATCCACAAACCTGTGGCCTGCGGTCCGGCCTGAGCGATCGCCGGCAAAGACCACAGCAAATTAAAAAAATTGCCCGTGTGACCGCAGTCCCGTTCGCTGCCATGTGAGGCGAGGGCCATCCTCGTGAAATACTCGGTACTGCCCGATTCACGCAGCGCATTAAACAATACTGCAGCCATCCCGCACTTGCCGTTGTCCTCGTGAGTCTCAGTCCAGGCGGCGTGATCTCCGTAAGGCACTGCTCCCTTGCCAGTGTAGAACCGCAACAGGTGCGAACTGAGCTCAGTCGCCCGCAAGATCTCGGGATCCTTCACGCCGGCATCACGAGCCATCACCATGCCGATGGTTAAAGGCAGCCCGGGGGAATTCATCATGCCGTAACCCTGCAGCCGACCGTCCGGCAGCGCGAACGTATGCCCCCACGAGCCCACAGCGCTTTGCCCGCGGGCCGCTTCCAGTGCCACTCGACGCAGCCCCGGAAGCACCGTCCGATCGCCTGTCGCTTCGACATACTCCGCCAGAAAAATCATCACATATCCGTAGTACCACGTTTTGAAATCCGACGCTGTGAAATCAGCAGCCCAGCGAGCTTCCCGCTGCACCAGTCCAGCCTGCTCAGGTAATCCGCCCGCCAGCATCGCCAGAGCATTCAGGCAACGGGGAATGGGATCTGTCCCGGAAGCATAGTCAGCACCAGCTACACGCTGCGACAGCGACTGCAAACCCCGCCAAAGAATCCACTGCGACTTGGGACAGTCGAACGGAGCCGTGCGACTGAACGACCCTGCCACCGGCAGCGTCAGAGTCACGTTCTCCGTGTTGCCGCTGCGCCAGCGAGTCAGCACGAGCCGACCGCCACCGTCAGCAGTCTCGGCCACCGTCACTGCACGACCAAATTCCGTCCGCGGGTCGTACGAAAATTGCGCGCCCCCAACCCCCACAATCACGTCACCGACGGTGATGATACCGTCCGCCGGCGATGCCGGAGCTACAGCGGTGATGGCGATCTGTCGGGCGTCGGTGGTCACCAGCTTGTCACAGAACATCCAGCCGCGCAGTCCCGTGGGGCCCAGATTCCAGTCATGTCTGGCCTGAGGCGGAATGGAGGCCCCGCGAGTCAGGTCCGGGACCTGCACGGACTTTTCGTCAGCAAACGCTGTAAGACAGAAGAACTGCCCTGACCACAAAACGCAGATCAGGCCTGCTGCCAATAGCTTGCTGCTCATGGAGCCGGTTCCTTGTTGCAATGAGTCGATCAGTCGCCTGGTGGCAGTCAGCCGGTCAGCAATAACGCAGGGCAAAATGTAGCTTGGGCTTTCCAGCCCGAGATCTGTCCCGAAAATTTGTCAGCGGTGAGCCTCGGTGGAACCCCCGGGCGTCTTCGAGTGAGCATGCTGAGGGAAGTCGAAAGTCAGCACCAGAGGCTCAGTTCCTGTATTCTCGATCACGACACCACCGCTGGAAAGGGCAGCCTGAGTAATGAAGCCAATCTCAGGGTAAAGCTGTCCGAGATGCATATCCCGGTGGTAACGTACTTCCAGCCCGCCAACTCGGCCACTGCCGCCATTGGTATGGAACAGCGCTGGACTCTCCGGACGGAACCTCGTCGTTCCGCCCGGCTGCACTGTCAGCCGCAAGATGGAACACTTCTGATCGCCGAGGAAATCTCCGTAGATGATCCACTGAGCCGTGACACCTGCACCGCTGAACTCATCGGCGGAAATTGCCG
>Ga0163212_1000807_pt1 | contig 14035 bp, 9 predicted proteins | sample Malawi_45m_30L_FD_113532 | JGI IMG/M metagenome (GOLD analysis project Ga0163212, IMG submission 113532) | Freshwater microbial communities from Lake Malawi, Central Region, Malawi to study Microbial Dark Matter (Phase II) - Malawi_45m_30L | ecosystem: Environmental > Aquatic > Freshwater > Lake ...
GAAGAACGGCGGTCATTCGGTCCGCCAGCGGTCCTCGACGATGGTCTTCGGCGCGCGTCCCTTCTTCCCGTCCCGGAAATCCCGGAGGTCGGCCTCGCGCTGGGCGGGATCGAGCCAGAGGAGCCCGTACTGGCCGGGGTCTTCGGCGGCGCGGACGTCGAAGCCGGCGGGAAACTTGACCCAATTCCAGTGGGCGATGCGGTACCCCGGCACCTTGAACCCGGGGATGAAGTCCGCCAGGTCGTGGATGCGGCCTTGCATGGCGAAGGAGAGCCGCACCATCTCTTCCTCCTCGGTGGCGTTGCGGAACTGGTCGATCAGCTTCGACAGCTCCGGATCGTCGACGCCGGTGATGTTGTTCGTCTGGCGTTTCGGCACCTTGCGTCCGTCGGCCAGGATCTCCACGGCGTTCTCGGAGTGGTGCGATTCCCAGAGCTGCGGGATCCGGCTGGAGACGGCCCAGGCCCAGAAGACGATGTCATGGTTCTTCTCCATGACTTTGCGGTACATCGTCGTGGGCTCGAGCGTCTCCGGGCGGAGCTCCACGCCGCAGCGGCGGGCCGACTCGACGAGGGTAGCGAGGTATTTGCGGCGGTCGGAGGTGTCGAAGGTGAGGCGGAAGGAGAGGCGCTCTCCGGTGACGTTGCGCAGGATGCCGTCGGCGTCCTCGGTGGTGAAGCCGGCCTTGGCGAAGGCGGCCCGGGCGAGCTCCGGCGAGTAACGGCGGGCCCGGATGCCCGGGTCGGTGAACTTGCCCAGCCCTTCGCTGAACTGCTGCAGGCGCTCATAGTCGCCGCGGTAGAATCCGTCGATCACGCGCTGGAAGTCGGTGGCGTGCTGGAGGCCGACGCGGACGTTCACGTCGGACAGCAGCGGGCGCTGCGTGTTGACGTACAGGCCGTAGGGCGGACGGGGGATATCGTTGAAGAACTGGACCTTGGTGAGGTAGCCGTCCAGGTAAGCCCGCTTCTCGTTGGTGCCGTACCAATAGCGCGGCATCATGATCGACATGAAGTCGATCTCACCGGCGAGCATCGAAGAGTAGGCGCTATCGAGGTCGCGGATGACGCCGTACTGGATCGCGTCGGGGTTGTAGCGATGGCGGTAAAACCTGCGCCGGTCGCCCCACCAGTCGGTCACGCGGGTGAGCGTGATGGACTTCTCCCGCCGGAAGTCCTCCGGCCTCACGTGATAAGGCCCGGTCGTCGGGTGGAAGCGGTCGTTGTAGGCCTTTTCGTAATTAGGGCCGAAGTCCTTGAAGAACTGCCGGGGCGTCGGCCGCAGGCCGCCGAGGAGTTCCAACTGGTAGGGCCGCTTGCGCGGGGCCCTCACCGCCAGCGTATGGTCATCGTATTTCGTGACGCCGCCCCATTCCCGCGTGTAGTGGTCGGCGTACCAGTCGTCCTTGGCCCACGGTGAGCGGTGGAAGTAGAAGGTGTAGAAGAAGTCGTCGACCGTGACCGGCTGGCCGTCGGTGAACTTCGCGTTCGGATCCAGACGGAAATAGGCCGTCATCCCGTCGGCCGACATCGCCCAGCTCGTCGCGAGGGCCGGGATGGTCTCGTCGGTGTTCGGGTGTTCGCCGAGCAGGCCGAAGTCGTTGTTGTCGTAGAGCTCGCCGCGGAAGCCGTTGTTGGCGTTGGTCCCGATGCGCCGCAGGGTCGGCGGCGTCCCCGTGATGAACTGTCGGAGCATGCCGCCGCGGACCGCGCGGGGATCGGCGAACTCGGCCTGCTCCGAGCCGTCGCGCCAGACGAGGTCCTTCGGCAGGTCGGCGGGGGTGGCGAAGCGGAAGAAGTCCGGGTGCGCGGCGTAGAAGGCGACGGCCTTGGGATCCTGATAAGTCTCGGCTCGCGCGATCCCGAGCAGGCAGAGGCAGGCGAGGAGGATTCTCATCGTTGTTGGCGGCGGAGGTCGAAGGCGTCCTGGAGCGCCTCACCCATGGAATTGATCATGATCATGGTGCCGACGAGACAACCGAGGGTCGGGCCGAGGATCCACCAGGCGTGCCAGTTCTCCTTCGCCTGGTGGAGGAGGTCGCCCCAGGAGGGTTCGGTCGGTGGCAGGCCGAAGCCGAGGTAATCGAGCGCGGAGAGCGAGAACACCAGTCCGTGCAGGCTGAACGGCAGGGTGGTCAGGATGACGGTCGCGCAGTTCGGCAGGATGTGGTGCCAGATGATGCGGGCATGCCCGGCGCCCAGCGAGCGGGAGGCGGTCACGAAATCACCCGCGGCGACCTGGTAGGCCGCGGCGCGCAGCTGCTGGGCGAGTCCGATCCACGAGAAGGCCACGAGGATCAGGATGAGGATGGCGAGCGAAGGCTCCAGCAGGCTCGCGAGGAAGATGACCGCGTAGAGGAACGGGATGTTGGACCAGATTTCCATGAGGCGCTGCAGCACGAGGTCGAACCGGCCGCCGAAATAGCCCATCGCGGCGCCGAGCGCGAGGCCGACGCCGTAGACGCAGGGCAGGAAGATGGTTGCGGCCAGGAGCAGCGACCGGAAGCCGCCGAACAGCCGCGCGACGATGTCATGTCCGGATTCGTCGGTGCCGAGCCAGTGGCCGTCGAGGCCGGGCGGGCAGGGCGACGGGATCAGGGTCCGCAGGCCTTGGCCCGGCGTCCAGTCGGTCCGGTCGGCGGCCAGGGTGCGGCGGACGAGCTCGCCGCCGGCGAACTTGGCGCGGGCGACGATGGCGCCGTCGGCGAGGAGGCGGGCGTCCCCTTCGGTCCGGCCGCTGATGACCGTCCAGACCTGACGGCGGGTGCCGTCGGCGTTCAGCGTGAAGATGCGGCCTTCGGCGATCACGCCGCGCGGATCCAGCCAGCGGCCTTGTTCGTCGCGCGAGACGGCAGGCATGACCTCGCAGACCTCCTCGGGCGCGAAAGGCACGGGCGGCATGAGGAGCCAGCCGCGCCCGTCTTCCTTCAGCTCCTCGGCGAGCAGGCGGTAGTTGGGTTCGCCTTCGATCTTCAGCCCGAGCTCCCGCCCGGAGACATAGCCGGCGAAGACCGGGAAGCGCGTGACGCCGTCGACCCGCAGGATGAGCGGACGGTGGCCGACGAGCAGCGGGCCGAGCAGGGCGAGGACCGAGAGGGCCAACAGCATGAGCAGGGACCACCAGCCGGCGCGGTGCCTTCGGAAGCGCGCGAAGCGCTGCAGGGTGATGGGGTCGAGCAGGCTCAAGCGGATTTGTCGAACCGGATGCGCGGGTCGACGGCGGCGACGCAGAGGTCGGAGACGATGTTGCCGATGAGCATCGCCAGGCTGGAGAGCGTGAGGAGGCCGAGGAAGACGGGGAAGTTGCGGTGCGTGAGGGCGTCGTAGCCGAGCAGGCCGAGGCCGGGGATGTTGAACGTCACTTCGATCAGGAACGAGCCGGTGAGGAAGAAGCCGAGGTTGCCGCCGAAGGTGGCCGCGAGCGGGATGAGCGCGTTACGCAGGGCGTGGACGAAAACGATGCGTCCGTGGCTCAGGCCTTTGGCCTTGGCGGTGCGGACGTAGTCGGCGGCGAGGTTGTCCAGCAGGCCGTTGCGCGTGAACAGCGTCAGGGCGGTGAAGGCGCCGACCATCTCGCAGGCCAGCGGGACGACGGTATGGTGGAGCCGGCCGCCCCAGGTGAGGGAGTCCCAGTCGAAGCCCTTGGTCGGGAACCAGCCCAGCTGGAAGCAGAGGAACTGGAGGGCGGCGACGGCGAGGATGAAGCCCGGGATAGAGTAGAGAATGAACAGCACCTGAGAGGAGCCGCGGTCGAACCAGCCGTCGCGCTTCAACGCCTTGGCCACGCCGAGCGGGATCGAGATGCCGTAAGCGAGGAGGAGCGACCAGGCGCCGAACCAGGCCGAGATCGGGAGGCGCGCCTTGATCTCATCCCAGACCGGGCGGTCGCTCGAGGTGGAATCACCGAGCTCGCCTTGGAGGAGTCCGGCGTAGGCGCGGCGATAGACGAGCACGCGCGGCGCCTTCTCGGGGTCATCGGGCAATGGGGCCGCCTCGGCCTGCCAGTCGGGTCGGATCAGCTTGGCGTCGGCGGGCGTGACCACGTAGCCGCCGTCCGTGGCGCGCACGGAAAGCTTCAAGGGCGCGCCCGCGGCCAGGTCATCGGCCACGTCCGCTTCGCCCGGGCCGTCCTTGTCCAGCCGGATGGTCACCCAGTCGGCCGGCCCCGGCAGGGCGCCCAGCCAGATCCCGTAGGCTTCGGGCAGCGGCCGGTCGAACCCGTATCGCCGACGAAGGTTGTCGAGTTCTTCCGGCGAGGCCGGGCCGGACGGGCGGGCGGCGGAGGTCTGCTTGCGGTTCTCGGCCTGCTGGCGCTCGGCCATGGCCTGTTCGATCGGGCCGCCGGGGACGAACCGGGTGAAGCAGAACGCGACGAAGGTGATGCCCACGAAGGTCAGTGGGACTAGCAGCAACCGTCTGAGGACGTAGTCGCGCATCGCGGATACCCTCAGGGCATGCAGGGCGGGGAAGAGGTCAAACCGAAAGGACTCGGCTTGCGCCGGTCCTGTCGCTCGTCAAGTTGGTTGCGTGCCGCTGCTTTCCTCGTTCGCCTCGATCCTGCTGATGCTCTTCGGGGCGGTCGCCGCGGTCGTCGGCGCCCTCTTGGTCGTCTTCCTGCTGGCCTTCGCGTGGCGGGCGCCCCGCCGACACCGCGCGATGTCGCTCGGCTATTGCGCCGTGCAGACCGCCAGCTGGCTGTTCGTGAAGTGTTCCTACCGCGTCCGGCTCAAGGGGCTGGCGAACTTGCCGGACCAAGGAGGCGTGCTGCTCATCGCCAATCATGTCGCTTACGTGGACGCCCTGCTCATCGGCGTGCTGTCGCCGCGGCCGGTCCGCTTCCTGTCCTGGGAGGGGTTCGAACGTCAGCGCCTGATGCGGTTCCTGACCCGGACGATGGGCACGATCCCCGTCGCCGAATCCAAGGCGAAGGACGCCATCCAGAAGTCGGCCGACGCCCTCAAGGCGGGCGAGGTCGTCTGCATCTTCCCGGAGGGCAGCATCACCCGCAACGGCGGCATCCTGCCCCTGCGCAAGGGCTACGAACTGATCGCCCGTCGCGCCGAGTGCCCGATCCTGCCGCTGGCCATCGACGGCATGTGGGGTTCGCTCTTCAGCTTCAGCGGCGGCAGGTTTTTCTGGAAACTGACGAGGTATTTCCCTCGGCCCGTGAGCGTGGTCGTCGGGCAGGTTTATCCGGCGTCCGAGCATGCGACGACCCGCCTGCGGCTGCTGGAGCTGGCGTCCGAAGCCTTCGCGCTGCGCGCGTCCCTCGAAGGGCATCTCGGACGCGAAGTCGCCGAGGGCCTGGCGAAGAAGGGCGGGGCGGTCGCCTTGGTCGACCGGACCGCGGCGCGGCGCGAATTCGGCGGCGCCACCTTGCTCGCCTTGGCCTGGGCTTTCGCCGGTGAGCTCAAGAAACGGACGTCAGCCAAGCGCGTCGCCATCGTGCTGCCTCCGGGCGTCGCGGCGGCGGTCGCCAACCTCGGCTGCCTGCTCGCCGACAAGGTGCCGGTGAACCTGAATTTCTCCCTCGGACGCGAGCAGGCCTCGTCCTGCCTGCAGCGCGCCGACGTCGAGCTCGTCGTGACCGCGGGCGCCTTCCGGAGCAAGCTGACCGAGAAGTTCCCCGATTTCCCGTGGGGCGACCGCGTGCTCGATGTCGCCGATTTCCTGACGACCTATCCGCGGGCCGGGCTGGCCTGGAGGATCGCGCTCATCCGTATCCTGCCGGCGGCCTGGGCGCCCGCCTGCATGGGGCTGCCGAAGCACGGCGGCGAAGCCGAGGCGGCCTTGCTCTTCACCAGCGGCAGTTCCGGTCAGCCGAAAGGCGTCCGGCTCTCGCATCGCAACATCCTCGCCAATCTCCGCCAGATCGAGGACGCCGACATCCTCCCTGACGACGCCGTGCTGCTCAGCAGCCTGCCGGTCTTCCATAGCTTCGGTTTCACGATCGGCCTGTGGTATTCTCTCTCGCGGGAGCCGCGTCTCGTGAACCTGCCTTCGCCGTTCGACGCCGCCGCGGCGGTCAAGGCCATCAAGGAGGAGAAAGTCACCGTCGTCGTCGGCACGCCGACCTTCCTTCGTCCGTATCTCCGCCGTGGCACCGCGGCCGACTTCGCCTCCCTCGAGTGGGCCGTCGTCGGCGCCGAGAAATGCCCGGCGGACCTCGTCGATGCGTTCTCCGCTCAGCTCGAGACGCCGATGCTCGAGGGCTACGGCCTCACCGAGACGAGTCCGGTGCTTTCCGTCAACGTCCCCGACCGCGCGGACCCCGAGGCGCCCGGCGGCGTCTGGGTGGGCAACGTCCGCGGTTCCGTCGGCCGCCCGGTCGTCGGCGTCGCCGTCCGTTTCCTCGACCCCACGAGCGGCGAGGTCTTGCCGAGCGGTCAGGTGGGCCTGCTGGAGATCCGCGGGGCCAACGTCTTCATGGGTTACCTCGATCCGGAGCAGACCGCCGAGGCGATGACGCCGGACGGCTGGTATCGTACCGGCGACCTGGCCCGCCTGGACGACGACGGCTTCCTGCATCTCGCCGGCCGGCTTTCCCGCTTCTCCAAGATCGGCGGCGAGATGGTCCCGCACGGCACCGTGGAGGAAGCTTTGCGCAAGGTCATGGGGCTCGCCGACGCGGTCGAACTCAAGGTCGCCGTCGCGAGCACGGCCGATCCGCTCAAGGGCGAGCAGCTCGTCGTGCTGCATACCGAGGACGTGGACGTCGAGGCGATCCGCGCCGCGTTGACCGCCGAAGGGTTGGCCAACCTATGGATTCCCAAGGTGTTCAAGAAGGTGCCGGGCATCCCGATTTTGGGCACGGGCAAGCTGGATTTGCACAAGTTGCGGGAGCTGGCACAGGGCTGACGCGGTTTTGGCTCGCTTGTGGCTTAGGCTCGCTTGTCCTCACCTCTGATCATGCTCAGGAAAAAGAAGCTCGCGAAGAAGCCCGTCAAGGGGGTCAAGGTCCGCAAGCCGGCCCCCAAGGCGAAGACGAAAGCGCCGGCCAAGGAAGCGGTCACCGCGCCGGTCGCCGTCTTCCGCGCCGCCGTCCTGCACCATCTGAAGAGCACGTTCGCCCGCGACCGCGTCACCGCCACCCGCAACGACTGGTGGATGGCCACGTGCATGGCCGCGCGCGACCAGATGCTCGAGCGCTACATCGACACCCAGTCGCAGCACGCCGGCAAGAACGTCCGCCGCGTCTACTATCTCTCCCTCGAGTACCTCATGGGCCGCGTGCTCACGAACAACCTCGTCAACCTGCGGCTCCGGGACGTCGCCTCGCAGGCGCTGGCCGAGCTCGGCCAGGACCTGGAGACGATCGCCGATGAAGAGGCCGACATGGGCCTCGGCAACGGCGGCCTCGGCCGCCTCGCCGCCTGCTTCCTCGACTCCTTGGCCACCATGGACATCCCGGCCATCGGCTACGGCATCCACTATGAGTTCGGCCTGTTCCGCCAGACGTTCGTCCAGGGCCGTCAGGTCGAGGTCGCCGACAACTGGCTCGCGAACAACAATCCCTGGCTGATCCGTCGTCCGAACTTCCGCGTGAGCGTGCCGCTCTACGGGCGCGTCAAGCACGGCACCGACGATCGCGGCAACCATTCCGCCGAACTCGTCGAGACGCGTGACCTCCTCGGCGTGCCGTGGGACATCCCGATCGCCGGCTTCGGCGGCAGCAGCGTCAACTTCCTGCGCCTCTGGGAATCCAAGGCCGCCTCCGAGTTCGACTTCCGCGCCTTCGACCGCGGCGGTTACGTCGAGGCCGTCCGCGACCGTACGTCGAGCGAGACCGTCTCGAAGGTCCTCTATCCGAACGACAGCACCGAGAGCGGCAAGGAGCTGCGCCTCGTCCAGCAGATCTTCTTCGTGTCGTGCTCGTTGCAGGACATCCTGCGCCGTCACCGCCGCCTCAACCCGGACTTCAGCAGCCTGCCGGCCAAGGCCGCCATCCAGCTGAACGACACCCACCCGTCGATCGCCGTCGCCGAACTCATGCGCCTGCTCGTCGACGGCGAGCGTCTGGGCTGGGACGAAGCCTGGTCGGTCTGCACCCGGACTTTCAGCTACACCAACCACACCTTGCTGCCCGAGGCGCTCGAGACCTGGTCGGTGCCGCTCTTCGCGAAGGTCCTGCCGCGCCAGCTCGAGATCATCCACGAGATCAACCGCCGCCACCTCGGCGAGGTCGACCGCCGCTGGCCGGGCGACGACGCCCGCAAGACCGAGCTCTCGATCATCGAGGAAGGCTCCCCGAAGCGCGTGCGCATGGCGCACCTCGCCGTGGTCGGGTCGCACCACGTCAACGGCGTGGCCGAACTGCACACCCGCCTCCTGCGTGCCCACCTGTTTCCCGGCTTCGATGAGCTGTGGAAGGGCAAGTTCGTCAATGTCACCAACGGCGTGACGCCCCGTCGCTGGGTCCGCGGCTGCAATCCCGAACTCAGCGCCCTCTGCGACGAGGTCGCCGGCGCCGGCTGGGAGACCGACCTCGGCCGCCTGCGCAAGCTCGACGCCGTCGCCGACCGTCCGGCCTTCCAGGAACGCTTCCTCGCCATCAAGCGGGCCAACAAGGTCCGCCTGGCCGCCCGGATCAAGGAGCTCGTCGGCGTGGACGTCTCGCCCGCCGCGCTTTTCGACGTGCAGATCAAGCGCCTGCATGAGTACAAGCGCCAGCACCTGAACCTGCTGCACATCCTCCACCTCTACCGCCGCATCCTCAACGAGCCGCACGGCCGGTTCACGCCGCGCGTCTGCGTCTTCGGCGCCAAGGCCGCTCCCGGTTACGCGCTGGCCAAGCATATCATCCACGCCATCAACCGTGTCGCCGCCGTCATCAACGCCGACGAGCGCGTGCGCGGCCTGCTCAAGGTCGTCTTCCTGCCGGACTACCGGGTCTCGCTCGCCGAGCGCATCATTCCGGCCGCCGACCTGTCCGAGCAGATCTCCACGGCGGGCAAGGAGGCCTCCGGCACGGGCAACATGAAGCTCGCCCTCAACGGCGCGGTCACGATCGGCACCCTCGACGGCGCCAACGTCGAGATCGCCGAGGAGGTCGGCGACCAGAACATCTTCATCTTCGGCCTCAAGGTCGAGGAGGTGCAGCAGATCTGGGCCGACGGCTACGATCCGCATGCGGTGCTCGCCGCCGACCCGGAGCTGGCCTCGCTCCTCGACTGGCTCCGCTCCGAGACCTTCACCCCGGAACAGCCGGGCGCTCTCGCCCCGGTGGTGGATTCGCTCGTGGCGGGCGGCGATCCCTACCTGGTGCTGGCCGACTTCCGCAGCTATGTCGCCGCCCAGGAGAAGGCCTCCCAGGCCTTCCTCGACCGCCGTCGTTGGGCCGCGATGGCCATCCGCAACGTCGCCCGTTGCGCCAAGTTCTCCTCGGACCGCTCGATCGGGGACTATGCCAAACTGATCTGGAAGACGAAATCCCTGCCGATTCCCCGTTAAGAAGGGGTTGAGGTCCGTCGCCGGGTCGCCCATGATGGTCCGCCTTGCGACCCGGCGTTACCATCCCTCTGCTGCTCGCCCTGACCGTAATGACGGTCGCGGGCGCGGAGCCTCCGCCCGGCGGAATCAAGGCCGGTGTCGTCATCACCGCCGAGGGCGGACTCGAAGGCACGCAGGTCTACCGCTACGACGCCGAAGGCAAGCCCCTCGACGGCACGCCCGCCAAGGCCCGCTCCGCCAATGCGCCGCCGGCTCCCGCGACGTCGGGCAACGCCGGGCCCTCGCCGGCGGCCGCCGCGCCCGCCGTCCCGAAGGTCGACCAGACCATCCGTACCGCCGACGGACGGACCGTGCCGTTCTCCCTGCAAGGCGAAGGCGCCGCGAAGACGCCCGATGGCTCCGTCGACTTCAACGCCGGACTGAAGCGCGCCTCCAAGGCGAGCGGCCTGCTCGAGCAGCGCTTCGAGGCCGGTACGGCCCCGATCGGCAAGGAACAGGTCTATAACCGCAACAACCTCGTCACCCTGGACACCTGGCATGGCCGCTACGACACGATCGGCCGGATGAAGGCCGACGTCGAGCTGACCGACGGCCTCGGCGCCGCGGTCCGTCCGAAGGACACCATCGAGGTGAAGTCCGTCGCCCGCACGACTGCTTCCGCCAACGGCGCCAAGGCCGAGATCCAGGCCTGGGAGGAGCGCATGGGCGTCGTCTCGGATGAGCGCTACGCCGGCGTGAAGTCCGACTGGCAGGGCCGTCTCAACCCTTCGCCGAAGACGGTCGAGCAGCTCTCGATGCAGGATATCAACCGCTACCAGTTCCGGCGGAACCGTTCGGATGAGCCTGGTCTACCGGCCGTCAAACCGGGCTCGGAGGCGGTGCGGAACACGGGTGCCGGCAAGTAATCGGCGGAATATGAGGCGGTGATCCTGCGTTTTTACCTCGCAGGTTAGGCCGTGAGATTTACTCCTAGACACTCATTTCATGAGCGAAGCTCAGCCCAGAACCGCCCCGAGCGGCATCAACGACCTCGAGGTCAAGGATGCCCAGATCATCTTCGACTCGGTCTGGTCCAGTCTGGAGCGTGAATTCGGCCGCGAGAAGCTGGCCTTCCCGCGGGAGATCTTCTGGCTCAACGGCGCCCCGGGCGCCGGCAAGGGCACGAACACCGCGTTCATCCTCCAGTATCGCGACTATGCCGCCGACCCCATCGTCGTCAGCGACCTGCTCTCGAGCCCCGAGGCCAAGAAGCGCATCGACGCCGGCATGCTCGTCGGCGACCGCGAGGTGGTGGAGATCCTCTTCCGCAAGCTGCTCTCGCCGGAGTATGAGAGCGGCGCGATCGTCGACGGCTTCCCGCGCTCGATGGTCCAGGTGGAGTGCCTCAAGCACCTCTTCGCCAAGCTCAACGACCTGCGCACGGAATTCCGCGGCACGCCGTACGGACCGCGCTTCCCCAAGCCGCATTTCCACATCCTCGTCCTGTTCGTCGACGAGAACGAGTCCGTCCGCCGTCAGCTGAAGCGCGGCCAGGAGGCCCGCGCCCAGAACGAGAAGGCCGCCCGCGAAGGCGGTCCGCTCGCCGAGATCCGCAAGACCGACCTCACCGCCGAGGCCGCCCGCAACCGTTACCGCGTCTTCAAGGAGCGCACCTACGAGCCGCTGCAGTCGCTGCGGGACATCTTCCACTACCACTTCATCAACTCGCAGGGCTCGCTGCCCGAGGTCCAGGCCCGCATCATCAAGGAGCTCCAGTACCAGAGTTCGCTCGAGCTGTCGGAAGAGACCTATGACCTCATCTCGCCGATCCCGCTGGCCTCGCAGATCGTCCAGCACGCCCGCCAGGACCTCGTCCGCCGCCTCGACGACTACGCCGAACGCGACGCCGAGGTCTTCCGCCAGGTCATCGAACTGATCCAGACGAAGTTCCTGCCGATCATCCGCGCCCACGCGATCTCCGGCCAGGCGCACGTCAACATCGAGACCCCGGTCTTCGACGACCCGCTCGCGATCTCGATGTTCATCGACATCTTCTCCGAGCGCGGCTTTCACGCCGTGGTCGATCAGCACCGCATCGAGATCCCCGAGACCATCGTCGCCGGCACCGGCAAGGTGATCACGCGCGTCAAGAAAGTCTGGCGCGTCTCGATCCGCTTCGAAGGCTCCGAGATCCGTCGCGGCGGCGCCTGAGGTCAGCGCGCGATCGTCGGCCCGGCTTCGATCCGGTTGGCTTCGCCATCGCGGACGACGAGGAGCGAGCCGAGGTCGCGGAGGCCCGCGGGCCGGTCGTCGCGCAGGAGGTTGCCGCTCACGAGGCTGCGGCTGAGCCGGGTGAGGCGCAGGGCGGCGCCGTCGCAATCCAGGATGCTGTTGTCGGTGATCCGGAGACGGGCGCCGTCCTCGACGTCCACCGCGGCCTCGTGGCCGTGCACGCCGACCACGACGTTGCCCGAGAAGGCCGAATCGGCGACGCGGCTCAGGCGGACGCCGTTCTTCTCGGCCAGCCCGTTGCCGTTGACGAGGTAGCGCGGGTTCCGGTCGAAGTTGTTGCCGGTGACGACGATGTTCTGGCTGTCCTCGACGAGCAGGTCGTGCCCGAAGCCTTCCCAGAACGTGTTGGCCGAGACGGTGACCCCGCGGGCCTGCCGGATCTCGACGTTCACCTGCACGTCGCTGAAGACGTTGCCGACGATGGTCACGTGCCCCTCGCGGGTGTGCGCGCGGCCCTCGCGGCGGAGCAGGGAAGGGTCGTTGCCCGCCCCGAGGATGCGGATGTTCGCCGAACCGGGCGCCTTGTGGGTGTGTTGGAGGGTGCACCCCGTGATCGCGACTTCGGCGATCGAGCCACCCGTCGAATCCAGGAGGACGTTGGCCGAAGGCGGGCCGTTCTCGTCGTGGTTCGCCTCGATGTCGCAGGTCCCCACGTGCAGGTTGCGCACTTCGCCGCCGACGGCGACGATGCCGCCGCCAAGGTTGTAGCTGATGTGGCAGCCGTTGACGTTGGTCTGGTGGAGGTTCACTTTGTCCAGGAACAGGCCGACACCGCGGTTACGATAGAGGTGGCAGTCGGCGACGACCACGTTGCGGTTACGTTCGGTCAGATGGATGCCATGGCGGCATTCGCGGATGGTGAGCCGGGACAGCGTGAGCTGCATCGTGCCCGTGGCTTCGATGCCGTCCGCCTCGGCGTGGGTGCCGAGGATCTCGAGGCCATGGACGGCGGGCGTACGTTGAGCCCAGGTCTCGGGCTTGAACGACTTCGGGGCGGCGGTGCCGCCGTGCGTGCCGATGAACTTCAAGGCTGGTCCGGGCCCCGCCATGATGAGCGTCGCCGTGCCGTCGGCGGAGAGCGCCGCCGCGCCGAGCTTGGCGAGGTCGACCATGACCGTCTTCGTCAGGCGGTAACGACCCTTGGGAAGCGTCACGCTGCCGCCGGTATCGACGAGTTTCTGGAGCGCCGCGGTGTCGTCCGCCTGCCCGTCGCCGACGAGCGTCTGGGCCGAGAGGACGGTCGTGAACGTCAGCAGCGGGAGCAGCAGACGCATCGTCTTATTTGGCGGCCTTGAGGAAGCCTTCGGCGCCCATCCATTCGGCGGCGACGTTGGTCCAGGCATCGACCGGGAACTTCGTCTGGCGCGTGCCGAAGCCGTGGCCGCCCTTGGAGTAGACGTGGAGCTCGGCCGGGAGGTTCTGGCGCTTGTATTCGAGGTACAGATGGGCGGCTTCGATGGGATTGGCGCCGTCGTTGTGGGTGACCACGAAGAAGCAGGGCGGGGCGGCGGCCGGGACGCGGAAGCCCTCGCGGAACTTGGTCTTGTCCTCCTTCTCCAGGAAGCCGCCGCCGTAGACGAAGATCGTGAAGTCCGGTCCGCGCGGGTCGTCGACGCCGGGCTTCTGTTCGTAGGTGCGGGGCGTGCGGTCCCAGGAGGCGTGGCCGACGAGGTTGGCGCCGGCGGAGAAGCCGATCACGCCGACGCGCTTCGGGTCGATGTTCCATTCCTTGGCGTGGGCGCGGACGAGGCCGAGCGAGCGCTGCAGGTCCTGGACGGGGAAATCGTGCGGCAGGGTCTCGTCCGCGGTCGGGGTGCGGTAGCGCAGGAGCACGGCCGTGACGCCGATGCGGTTGAGCCATTCGCAGACGCCGGTGCCTTCGTGCTTGGTCGAGAGGAACCAGTAACCACCGCCCGGGCAGACGATGACCGCGGCGCCGTTCGGGTTGGCGGCCGGGTAGACCGTGATCGAAGGCTCGTTGATGAACGTCTCGCGGCCCGGCTGGTTGCCTTTCGGACCGATGCGCTCGAGCACCGTCTTGGACGGAGCGACGCGCTTGCCCGGGACGCCTTCGGGCCAGAGGGGCAGGACGGTAGCGGCGGCGCCGGCGGGGGTCGCCAAGGCCAGGAAGAAGAGAGTGAGGAAGCGCACCGGGGTAAGGCTAAGACAGCATACCTCGGCCTAAGTGCCAAACAAAGAAGCGGCCGAGGGGCCGCTTCTTAAGACCGATATGGCGAGACGCCTCAGGCGACGGCCTTGACGTAGATCTCGTTGGCCTTCTTCCAGTCGACGACCTTCCAGAAGGCGTCCACGTA
>Ga0163212_1000809_pt1 | contig 14032 bp, 10 predicted proteins | sample Malawi_45m_30L_FD_113532 | JGI IMG/M metagenome (GOLD analysis project Ga0163212, IMG submission 113532) | Freshwater microbial communities from Lake Malawi, Central Region, Malawi to study Microbial Dark Matter (Phase II) - Malawi_45m_30L | ecosystem: Environmental > Aquatic > Freshwater > Lake...
CTCGTCATCACGCTCGTCCTGGGCACCGCCATCACGAGCATGATCGGAATGCGCTGGATCCTTCGGCTTCGTCGCGATCCACCGATCGACGATGCACCGATGCATGAGCCGATAGTCGGTGTGCCCGGAGCGGGCGCTGCGCTGGCCCGGTCGTTCCCCTTTGCAGTGCAGGGGTTGGCGTACCTCGCGGTGCTGCAGGTGGGCACGATCGCGCTGGGATCGGCGAAGCTTGTCGAGGAGGCTGGCTACTTCTCCGTGGCCATGAACATCGTGACGGCGATGCACCTCCTGCCGAGCGCAGTCTTCGCACGGGTCTTCGCTCCGCGCTACTTCCTCTGGGGCAACAGCGATCCGGCACGCCTTGCGCGCACGGCGCCGCGCGTGCTTGGCTGGGTCATGGTGGTCTCCATCGTGGCCTCGATCGTTGCATGGATCATGCTGCCGTGGGCGATCCCGCTGGTCTTTGGGCCCCAGCAGCAGGGGGCCATTGCGCCCGCACGCATGCTTGCACTGGCGTTCCCGGTCTGGTGCCTTGCGGCCGGTCTCGCGGCGCACCACACCACGCCTGCCGAGGTGCGGTGGCGCACAGCGTGCTGGATCGGCCTGGCAGCCATCACGATCGGCGGCTGCATACTCGAGGCACCCTTGGCCGGCTTGGATGGCGTCGTACGGGCCGTCATCGTCGGGCAGGTCGCGTTCGCGATCATGGCGATCATCGGCCAGCTCCTGTTCGTGGGTCCGCGCTGGCGTGCGGCTTCATGAAGCCTTCACCACATCGTCCCGCGCGCTCCTAGGATCAGTTCCATGCAGCAGCAGCCTCAACGGGTCTCGGGTCGTGCGGTCGGTGCGGTGATGTTCCTCGCCGCGCTTGCCGTGACTGTGGCCTGGATCGTGATCAGGATCTTCTTCACGACACAGCCAGCCGAGGACGAACCAGATGCAGACGCGACGTCTGCAATCGCACCTGCGGTGGCTCCCCGCGCGATCACCGCGCCCTTCGATCATGTGGTCGTCCTGAGCATCGATGGACTGCGTCCTGATGCCATCGAGGATGCCATGCGACGCGGATGCCCGGGATTCACCAGCTTGTTGAAGGGCCCCCACACCCTTGAGGCACGCACTGATCCGGACAGCACCGTCACCCTGCCCAACCATGTCGGCATGGTGACGGGCCGACTTTTCAAGGGGCCACATGGCCACAACTGGCTGCCCAACGACCTGCCAGCCACGATCGCCGAGGGGGGCACGCTGCATGCGGCGCATGGCTCGTATGTCCCGAGCATGTGGGATGTGGCGCATGACCATGGCCTGATGACCGCCATGCTGGCCAGCAAGGGCAAGTTCATCCTGTTCGACAACAGTTTCCGCGAGGAGCAAGGGCGACCGGATGGCACCGGGGTCGACGATGGTGCGCGCAAGATCGATCTCGTGGGCTTCGCCCTGCGCGGCGAGGGCGTGGCGCGCAAGACCATGGCCTTTCTGGATGAGGTAGCCGCCCAAGGACGGCGATCGCTGTTGTTCATCCATTTCGCCGACACGGATGTGACTGGACACGGGCGAACGTGGGACATGACGCCGGGCTCGGCGTACCTCGCCTGCGTCGATCGGATGGATGCGCTCGTTGACGGGTTGGTGCGGCACATCGATGCCAATCCCGCCCTGCGCGGCCGAACGGCCATCGTGATGACATCGGACCACGGCGGCGGCGCGCCAGCGGGCTCGCACACGGTCACGGACTCGCCACTGAACTTCCGAATCCCGTTCGTCGTGTGGATGGGCGATGGCGCTGCTGCTGATCTGTACGACCTCAGTCCCATGCGCGCACGGCCCGCCGCGAGCGAGCGCATGACAGCGACCGGCGGACTGCCCATCCGCAACGCCGATGCGGGAAACTGCGCGCTGTGGCTTCTCGGATTGCCGTCGATTCCCACAAGCACCGTGGGGGCGGAGCAGGATCTCCTAGCCGGTTGGTCGCGGCATGCGTCCTGAACGAAGCGAGACAGCGCCCAGAATCACACAGTCCCGTGCAGACTCGCGCTGAACGCTCTACGAGCGCTTAGCGCCTGACCTTGTAGTACTCGCAGTACCAGTCGATGAAGCGCTTCACGCCGACCTCGACCGGTGTGCCAGGGCGGTAGCCAGTCGCCTGCGTCAGGCTGGTCGTGTCGGCCCAGGTGTCGGGGACGTCGCCCGGCTGCAGGGGCAGCAGTTCGCGCGTGGCCTTGCGGCCGAGGTTCTCCTCGATGAGTTCGATGTACCGCGAGAGTTCGACCGGCGTACCGTTGCCGATGTTGAAGAGCCGCCATGGCACATTGCTCGTGGCGGGATCAGGATGCGCGCCGCTCCACTGCGGATTCGGCTGCGCGACCTGGTCAAGCGAAGCGACGACGCCGCCGGCGATGTCATCGACGTAGGTGAAGTCACGCTTGTGGTGCCCGTGGTTGAAGACCTTGATCGGCTCGCCGGCAAGGATCGCCTGCGTGAAGAGGAAGAGCGCCATGTCCGGCCGGCCCCACGGACCATAGACCGTGAAGAACCGCAAGCCCGTGCACGGCAGGCCGAACAGCGCCGCATAGGTGTGCGCCATGAGCTCGTTGGCCTTCTTCGTGGCGGCGTAGAAGGAGAGCGGGTGGTCGCACGACTGCCCGACGCGGAACGGCATGTCGGTGTTCGAGCCGTAGACGCTGCTGGTGCTGGCGTAGACCAGGTGACGCACGCCGCCGTGGCGGCATCGCTCGAGGATGTTGGTGAAGCCTGTCACATTGGCTTCGACGTAGGCCATTGGGTTCACCATCGAGTAGCGCACGCCGGCCTGCGCGGCCAGGTGCACGACACGGTCGATGGCGTGATCCTTGAAGACCCGCGTGAGTGCGGCGCCGTCGGCCACATCCACGCGCTCGAACGAGAAGCCCGCACGGGGAGCGAGGCGCGCAAGCCTCGCCTCCTTCAGCGTCGGGTCGTAGTAGTCGTTCAGGTTGTCGAGGCCGACCACGCGGTCGCCGCGGTCCAGGAGGAGATGCGCAACATGGCTTCCGATGAAGCCTGCGGCCCCGGTCACGAGGATCGTTCCAGCGCTCATGCCCGGAGCGTATCGGCCTGCGTGCGCACGAGGCGCCGCGCATGGATCACCCATGAATGCGCCGTCGCGATCGTCCACGCGGTGCTCGCCACATCCGGCACGCTGACCTCGAGCCGTGCCGCGATCGAGCGCACCGCACGCGCATCGAAGAGGCCGCAGCGCGAGGTCGTGGCATCGCTGAGCATGTCGCCGGCCCAATGGCGCAAGGACCCCGACATCCATGCAGCCAGCGGAACGGCGAAGCCACGCTTCGGAGCGCGCAGCACGGGCTCAGGCAGGAGCTTGCGTGCCAGCCTGCGCAGCACGAGCTTCGTGCCGCCCGGGCCGAGCCGCTCGTGCGGCGGCATGCGCATGCTCAGCGCCACCACGTCGCGGTCGAGCATCGGGCAGCGGGCTTCGAGGCCAACGCTCATGCAGGCCCGATCGACCTTCACGAGCAGGTCATCCGGCAGGTAGGTCATCAGGTCAGCCAGCATGAAGCGCGCCTCGAACGTATCGAGCTGCGGCACCGCATCGAACTGATCGAGCAGCGTCGGGGCCTCGTCAATGTCGGGAACGAGAGCAGGTCCATCCTCCGACACGGTCATCACGCTGCGCGGCAGGGCATTGGCGCTCTCGGCGGCAAGCGCTTGCCGGCCGCGACGGATCGCGCGCGCAGGATGCGCACCAAGCATGCCGCTGGGCAGGATCGAGCCGACGATCCTCCAGAATTCTGCCGGCGGCGCGCCGAGCGCGGCCACGACCGCGTTGCGTACGGGAGCCGGCAGCGACTGCGCGCGCTTCCAGAGCCGATGCGCATGCTCGTAGCGCTGGTAGCCGCCGAAAAGTTCGTCGCCGCCGTCGCCGGTCAGCACGACCGAGACCTGCGAGCGTACGGCTCGCGCCAGCAGCAGGCTGGGGATCGCACTCGAATCGGCGAAGGGCTCGTCCCAGACGGCACCGACATCCATCGCCGCGTCGAGCGCATCGTTGGGACTGATGAGCCAATCGGCGTGGTCGGTGCCGAGGTGTTCGGCGACCAGCCGCGCGAGCGGGCGCTCGTCGTACTCCGCCTGCGCGAAGCCGATCGAAAACGTGCGCACGCGCGAGGGCGCCACGCGAGTCATCAGCGCCGCGACCACGCCGCTGTCGATGCCGCCGGAGAGGAACGCCCCGACCGGCACGTCGCTCAGGAGCCGCTTGGCCACCGCGCCCTCGAGTGCGGACTCGAGCATCGCTGCAAGCTCATCGCCGCTGCCGGTGAGCCGATGCCGTTCGCCGTCGACCGCACGTTCACGCGGATCCCAGAAGACGCTTGCCGAGGGAAGCGTGCCCGGACGCGCCACATCCTCAGGACCGAGACGAAGCAGCGAACCCGGCGCAAGCTTCACGAAGCCCTGGTGGATCGTGTGCGGTGACGGCACGCACTGGTAGCGCACGTACGTGGCCAGCGCGCGCCGATCGATCGGCGGCGGCCACGAGGGCAGTGCGGCCAACGCATGCAACTCACTGGCGAACGCGAGCACGCCGCCATGCCAGCCGACGCTCATGGGCTTCTTGCCCAAGGGATCCCGAGCGAGCCAAAGCACGCGTGGCCCGCGCTCCCATGCCGCGATCGCGAACATGCCACGGAGCTTCGGCAGCGTCGCGGCAACGCCCCAGCACTCAAAGCACGCCAGGATCGTCTCGGTGTCCGAACTGCCGCGCCAGGCGATCCCGTCGCCCAGCTCGCGCCGCAGCTCAAGGTGGTTGTAGATCTCGCCGTTGTAGGCGATCACGAAGCGCTGCTGCGGCGACTCCATCGGTTGCGCGCCGGCAACCGAGCGATCGAGGATCGCCAGCCGCGCATGCGCGAAGCCGAGGCCATCGCCCTCCCAGTGCAGCCCGAACGCATCAGGTCCTCGATGGCGCGAGAGCGCTGCCATGCGCGCGAGCGTCGAGCGGGGATCGGAGATCGTCCCGCGCGGATCGAGGAAGCCCGCCACGCCGCACATGCGATCAGTGTAGGGGGCGCGGCCATGCTGCCGAGTGCGGCATAGCATCGAGGCCATGCAGATCCAGGTCGAGCCGACGACGGTCAGCATGCCGAGTTTCCTGCTCGTGCACGCAGTCTGTGCGCTCATCGCGGGCGTGCTGGCGGTGGCGATCGTGCGTCGGGTGGCGCTCGTCAACGGCTGGATGGCCAAGCCCCGCGAGGATCGCTGGCACCGCGAACCAGTGGCGCTGCATGGTGGCGTGGGCGTGCTGGTTGCGCTGCTCGTGGCGTGCGTGCTCGTGCCCTCGACCCCGAGCGCGCTCGACCTGTCGCTGGTGGCAGCGGTCCTGCCCGGCGTGCTTGTGCTTGCGGTCACTGGACTCGTCGATGACCTGCGCCACCTCAAGCCGTGGTCGAAGCTCGCATGGCAAGTGCTTGGCGCCGCGGCGGCGGGCTGGGCGTTCGCAAGTGCGCGTGGGCTCTCGGGCGTCGACGCCGCGGTGATCGCCATGTGGGGCCTCGTCTTCTGCAACAGCGTCAACATGCTCGACAACATGGATGGTGCGTGCGCGACGGCAGCGATCCCCGGCTTCGTCGGGATCGGGCTCGTGACGAGCGATCCGCGCGTGGCGTCCATCGCCGGTGCAGCAGCCGGTGCGATGGCGGCGTTCTGGATCTGGAACAGGCCGCGCGCGCGCATCTTTCTGGGTGATGCTGGCGCGCTGCCGATCGGCGTGCTGTTCGGTGCACTGGCCGCGCTCGTGGCGATCGAGCTCGATCGGGGCCAGTGCGAGCAGCGCCGACCGTGGCTGCCCTGGGTGCTGCCGGTCATGCTCGGGCTGCCCTTCATCATCGACACCGGCTTCGTCTGCCTCACTCGCGCGGCTCGCGGTCAGAACCCGATGATCGGCGGCACCGACCACCTGACACACCGCGCGTTGCGTAAGGGTTGGTCCCCGTGGGGCGTGCTCGGTGTGATCGCCGCGCTCGGCGTGGGCGGCGTGCTTCTGGTGGGCGTGGCGGTCCTGGGCTGGGGCTGATCGTCGTGGCGACGCGGTCGCGCAGCGGCTGCCCGGTCGCGAGCGCCGCGGAGCATGCGCGCGACAGGCCGCGCCCGGCTCACTACGCTTCGCTTCATGCATCACGTGATCACGGGCGGCGCCGGCTTCATCGGCAGCCATCTGGCCGAAGCGCTCGTCGCCGGCGGCCATGCCGTCACGGTACTTGATGACTTCTCGACCGGCCGTCGCGCCAACCTCGCTGCGCTCGAAGGCCGCGCCGGCGTGACGGTGATCGAGGGCAGCGTGCAGGATCCGGCGGTCGTGGCGCGTGCGTGCGAGGGTGCAGAGGTCGTCGTGCACTTGGCTGCCACCGTGGGCGTGAAGCTCGTCATCGATCGACCGGTCGAGACGCTCGTGAACAACGTGCGCGGCACGGAAGTGGTGCTCGAGGCGGCGTCGCGGCTCGGTGCGCGCACGCTCATCGCCAGCACCAGCGAGGTGTACGGAAAGCTCATGTCGGGAGCATCGAGCCAGGCGTCGCTGCGCGAGGACGACGACATCCTGATCGGCCGGACGAGCGTGCGCCGCTGGGGCTACGCGTGCAGCAAGGCGCTCGACGAATTCCTGGCACTCGCGCATGCGACCGAGCACGGCCTGCCGGTCACGGCGATCCGGTTCTTCAATACGGTCGGCCCTCGGCAGCTGGGCGAGTACGGCATGGTGCTGCCGCGATTCGTCGAGGCCGCACTCGCAGGTCGACCGATCCGCGTGCATGGCGATGGCACGCAGTCACGCTGCTTCCATCATGTTGCCGACAGCGTGCAGAGCCTGCTTGCGATCCTCGTTTCGCCGGCCACGCACGGACAGGTCCTCAACCTCGGCAGCGATCGCGAGATCACGATGCTCGATCTGGCCACGATGGTGCGCGAGGAAACCGGCAGCGCGAGCGCGATCGAACTCGAGCCGTATGAGGCGGCCTTCGGGTCGGGCTTCGAGGACATGCGCCGTCGCGTGCCGGACCTGGGCAAGCTCCGAGCGCTGCTGGGCCCTCAGCCCGTGCGCGGTGTGCGATCGATCGTGCGCGATGTTGTCGCGTGGCAGCGTTCGCGCACCTGACGGACCCGGCCTGCGCCAGCCTCGCCCGGCGCGGTCCCTCCGTCACGCCGTGATCATCGACCGGCGGCCTTCGCTGCCTGCCAGACCGCCATCGCCTCGGGCATCAACTCATTGAGCCGCTGGATGCGCGTGCTCTCGCTCGGGTGCGTGCTCAGGAACTCCGGCGGGGCCTCGCCACCTGCAGCGGCCATGTTCTGCCAGAGCGGGATCGCCTCGCGCGGATCGAAGCCCGCATCGGCGGCGATGAGCAGGCCGAGATGGTCGGCCTCGCTCTCCTGGCTTCGGCTGAAGGCCAGCGTGCCCAGGCCGAGCGCGTTCATGATGACCTCTTGCGTTCCGGCGTCGGCTTCAGAGAGCTGGAAGCCCGCAGACATGAGCACGTTGAGCGCCGCCTGCTGCGACATGCGTTCGCCGCCGTGGCGCGCGATCGCGTGCGCGGCCTCGTGGCCGATCACGACGGCGAGCTGGGCATCGGTCTTCGTGACGGGCAGCAGGCCCGTGAAAACCGCACTCTTGCCGCCCGGCAAGGCCCACGCGTTCACGGTCTCTGGATCATCGATGACGGTCATCTCCCAGTTGAAGCGCTGCGCGATCTCCGGGTGCATGCGATTGGCGGCATCGAAGATGCGTCGGCTCACGTTCATGACGCGGTCGTACTCGGCGCCGCCCGTCAGGACGCGATGACCCGCCTGCTTGGCTGCATCAAGCTCCTCGACATAGGCCTGCTGGCCAAGATCGAGCTCATCGTCCACCGAGAGGATGTTGAACTGGCTCCGTCCGGTGCCGCTGACCTCGGTGCAGGCCGGCTGCAGCAGCAGGGTGGCGATGGCTGCGGCGATCACGACGATGCGTTGCACATGCATGCGCGCAAGGTAGGTGTCCGTCATGGGCCAAGCAACCAACCCCAGCCCGCACAGAGCGCGATCGCGATGGGGATGGGCACGCGCAGCCGCACGGAGGCCACGATGATGAGGACGCAGGGGATCGTCACGACGCTGCGCCAGTCGAGCGTCGTGGCGATGGGATTGATCCACGCCGCGGCGAGCAGGCCCGTCACGGCAGCGGCGACGCCCGCGAGCGAGCGTGCCGCACCGCTCCAGGCTGCCAAGCCATGCCAACTCCTCATCGCCACCAGCAGCATGAGCATGCCCGGCATCATCAGCGCGGCGGTGCAGATGGCGCTCCAGACCAGGAGCGACATCGTGCCGCCCGGGAGCCCATGCGTCGCGCCCAGGAATGTGGCAATCGAGAACAGGGGCCCGGGCACGGCCTGAGTCATGGCGTACCCACCTGCGAAGAGCGATTGATCGAGCAATCCCGAATCCACCACGCTGCGCTCAAGCAAGGGCAGCACGACATGGCCGCCACCGATCACAAGCGAGCCGGCCTGGATGAGTGCTGCCACAAGGTGGGCACCGCGATCAGGCATGGCCGAAAGCACGAATGAACCCACAGCCAGCACCACCAGAAGCAACCCTGCCGTGGCCGTCACCACACGCGATGGCAGTCGTATGCGGGGGGCGTCCTCGGCAGGGCGTGCATCAGGCGACAACAGCTGGCCAAGGCATGCTGACATCGCGATCGTCGCAATGGGCAACCACGGAGCATGGCATGCCAGCGCAGCGAGGGTGGCCGCAGCGGCAATGGCGGCACGACCCGGACCGACGAGATGAGATCGCGCCATGCCAATGACTGCCACCATCACAACCCCTGCAGCCGCTGCATGCAGCCCGAGCATCCACCCGGCGGAGCGTGCATCGGCAGCATGGGAGAGCCCGACGACCACACCGGTCATGAGCAGCATGCTGGGCAGCGTGAAGCCGATGACGGCTGCGAGTGCGCCAAGCATTCCAGCGCGCTGGTGCCCAAGGGCGAAAGCCAGTTGGCTGCTGCTTGGTCCCGGAAGTGCGATCGAAAGCGCCAGCAGGCTCGCGAAGGCCGTCGGGTCCAGCCATCGCCGACGAACGACCAGCTGACGCTCGAAGAGCGCAATGTGCGCGGTCGGCCCGCCGAAACCGATGCAGCCGAGCACGAGAAATCGACCGAGCACGCCGAGCGCGGTGCGCGCATCGCTGGTCGGGGTCGCTGGATCGGTCGGCGCCATCAGGCGCGTCAGCCTACGCGTCGGGTGGCCGCGGCATGCTCGCGCGCGCGGATTGCCGGAAGAGCGCGGGCGATGTGTGCGCCGGCGATCGGCGTTGCGGTGCTCCGGGCCTTCGATTGCATGGCTGCGAGTGCCGCGGGATCCGCCAGCAACCGATCGATGCGCCAGGCGAGCGTGCCCGGCGTGTTGCAGCGAATCGCGCAGCCCCATTCAAGGAGATGTGCAGCGTTGCGCTCTTCCTGGCCGGGCACCGGCGCCACGATCACCAGCGGAAGGCCCATGGCACGCGCTTCGCTGCTCGAAAGCCCGCCGGGCTTGCCCACGACTAGGTCCGCCGCAGCCATGAACTCGTGCATGCGATCCGTGAACCCAAGCACGCTGAAGGTGAGTGGTCCACGATGCTCCGCGGCGATCGCCTCGAGCGCCATGCGGGCCGACTCGTTGCGCCCTGCGATCGCCACGATGTGCGCCGGCGTCTGCATGCGCAGAAGATCGCGGAAGAGATCGCGCACGGGGCCCGTGCCCGCACCGCCCCACGCGAAGAGGATCACCGGTCGGTCCTGCGACAGGCCATGGGCCGCGCGGCAGGCGGCGCGATCGAGCGGTCGGGAGAAGACCGGGTCGATCGGAATGCCGGTCACCGTGATCCGCGACGAATCGATGCCGCCAAGCTCAAGCATGCGCGCGCTCTCCTCGGCGGCGACGAAGAAGTGGTCGCATGGATCGCAGAACCACATGCCGTGCACATCGATGTCGGTGACGACCGTGACCAGCCGTCCGTTCCATTCGCCGCGCGTGCGGAGCTGGGCCAGGTACTCCGACGCCAGGAAGTGCGAGCAGAGGACCGTGTCCGGCTGCTCGCGCGCGAGCAGCTCGCGCAGCGGCGACAGGCAGGGGTGGTTCACGCGAAAGCGCGCCTCGCGGCCGTGCCACGGTCGATCGAGCTTGTCGTACATCCAGCCCAGGAGCGTGGGCATGCGCTGGATCATGCCGAGGTAGCCGCCGCGGTAGATCGAGCGGAAGAGCGGGTGCGCGTGCGCGAGCACGTCCTCCACACGGATCGAGTCGATGGCCATCGATCCCTCGCACGCGAGCTGTTGGGCCCACGCCTGCACGGCTTGCGCGGCGCGTGTGTGGCCGCTGCCCACGCTTGCGGTCAGGCAGAGCACGCGGCCGGCGTTCGGCCGCTGGTCAGGAGCGTTCGGCATCAGCGCAGCACTCCACCAAGGCTGGTCACGATCGGGCAGGTCATCGGTCGCACCGGGGCGACATGGTCCAGCACGACTTGCGCGCAGTGCCGCCAGTCAAGCGAGCGCGCGTGCTCGATGCACGACGCGCGCGGCACGTCGAGCGCTCGCATGGCGGCCGTGGCCAGATCCTCGTCAAGCGCGCCGTTGATGCCCGGCTTCACGACATCGATCGGTCCCGTGACCGGGTACGCAGCGATCGGCAGCCCGCACGCGTTGGCCTCGAGCATCACGATCCCGAAGGTGTCGGTGCGGCTGGGGAAGACGAACGCATCGGCGCTCGAGTAGTGCGCAGCGAGGTCGTTGCCGAACCGGTAGCCGGCCCAGTGCACGCCGGCGTAGCGTCGCTCGAGCCGCTTGCGCTCGGGGCCGTCGCCCACGACCACCTTCGTGCCCGGCAGGTCGCAGCGCAGGAACGCCTCGATGTTCTTCTCGACCGCCACGCGGCCCGCGTACAGGAAGATCGGCTTGGGCAGGTCTGCAAGCGCGGGTGGCAGGGGCCTGAACTGCACGGTGTCCACGCCGCGGCACCACTCCTGCGCGCGAGCGATGCCGTGGCTGCGCAGTTCACGCATGACGCCCGGCGTCGGCGCGAGCGTGGCCTCGGCCGCGCCGTGGAACCACTTCATGAGTCGGTACGTGATCGCCGGCGGGATCGCGAAATACTGCTTGAGGTACAGCGGAAACTGCGTGTGGTAGCTCGTCGTGAAGCTGAGCCCGCGCGCGAGGCACCAGTGTCGTGCGCACAGCCCAAGCGGCCCCTCGGTCGCGATGTGCACGTAGTCCGGGTCGAAGGCATCGATGCGCCGGCCGACCGCACGCGGCGTGCACAGCGCCAGCCGGATCTCCGGGTACTTGGGTGCGGCGACCGTGCGGAAGAGCGACGGGTGCACGACCTCCGTCTCGATGCCGAGTGCAGCGAGCTCGCGCAGGACGTGTCCCCATGTGCGGACCACGCCATTGACTTGGGGCTGCCACGCATCGGTGACGAGCAGGAACCGGCGCGTGTTCGAGGCCATCATCACGCCACGCCCTCAAGCCGCGGTGCAGCCGGGCGCGCGGGCACCTCGGGCAGCGGGAACGGCATCGCGGGCGGTGTCCACTCGTCGTCGGCTTCGTGCAGGGCTGCGTCGGCCGCGCTGGCGGCGCGGACCTTGGCGTTGAACGCCAGGCCGTCGATCACTTCGATGCGACCGTCGTCATGCTCGACGAGCGCCGTGCAGCTTTCGACCCAGTCGCCGCAGTTGTAGTAGGCGATGCCCGCGCCACCGAGGTCGGCCTCGCAGGCACTCTTGTGGATGTGGCCGCAGACCACGCCATGGAAGCCGCCGCGCCGGGCTTCGGCCACCAGCTCCTGCTCGAAGTTGCTCACGAACTGGCAGACCTTCTTGACGGACTGCTTGATGTCGGCGCTCAGCGAGTAGTACGGCTGGCCGCGGAAGGCGCGCCAGCGGTTCCACCAGCGGTTCACCACGAGCAGCAGGTCGTAGGCGATCGCTCCGGCCTTGCTCAGCAGCTGGTGGTGCTGCACCACCAAGTCGTACTGGTCACCGTGGCAGACGAGCAGGTGGCGACCATCCGCCGTGGTGTGCGTGGCATTCAGCGCGATCTCGATCCCGCCAAACTCATGCCCGGCGAACTGCCGCGCGCCGTCGTCGTGGTTGCCCGGGATGAACACCACGCGGGTGCCGCGTCCGGCCATCTTCATGATGCGGCGTACGACCGTGTTGTGGGCGGCCGGCCACCACCAGCGCTGCTTCAGCCGCCACATGTCGATGATGTCGCCCACCAGGAAGAGCTCGTCGCACGTGATGTTCTTCAGAAAGAACGCGAGCTCGTCGGCCTGCGCACCCACCGCACCGAGGTGCGTGTCGCTGATCCAGACCGTCCGGTATCTGCAGCGAGGGGGTCCGGATCGGGGCATGTCGTTTTGTCGGCATCTCACGTCAAGGCGATGTGAGGCCTTGGTGCAGGAAGCGCAAAGTGTGGGTTCGCATCGTGCAGTCCCTGGTCTACCCTTCGCCGATGCCTTGCCGGACGACTGCCGCCCTTTGCACGACCGCACTCGCCGGGACCTCGTTCATCGCGTCCGCCGCGATCGCCGAAGGCGTGCACTTCACGTACCTCTGGCATCTTGAGCAGCCGATCTACTGGCCCGACCAGCAGGCCGGCGGTGCGGACCGCTACGAACGCGCGTGGCAGTCGATCCTTCGCCGCGATGGCGGCGCCGCGAATCCCGCGAACGACCTCCGGTCGATCTTCGGCCTCGATGATCGCGTGGCCGCGTACCAGTACCGCCCGCGCGACACGGTGAACTCGATCGCGTGGACGGCCGAAGGCGGCGCCCAGGTCAGCTTCAGCGGCGGCCTGATCGCCAACATCCAGTCGTTCGCCGAAGCGGGCGGCCAGCTCGGGTACAGCCCGTTCTGGGTCGACCCGTGGCGGCAGGCCCGCAACACCTTCACCAATGCCGGCGCGCCCGCTCGGCCGCGCATGGACATCGTGCAGTTCTCCTACCACCACGCGCTGCTGCCCCTGTGCGATGACGACGCGGTGCGCATGGACATCCGGCTCTACAAGGAGGCCTACGCGGGCGTATGGGGCGCGAACCCCGGCATCAGCAAGGGCTTCTTCCCCAGCGAGATGGCCTTCAGCGAGCGGCTCATCCCGATCCTGCAGCAGGAAGGCATCGAGTGGTCGCTCGTGAGCGGCGAGAAGATCTCGCGTGCGTATGCGAACTTCCCCGTTCAATTCGGCTCGGGCGGCGTGAACTGCGATCCGCCGAACAAGGCCGACCAGCTGAACGGTTCGTCTCCGGCCTTCAATCGCATCTCGATCAGCCGTGGCTGCGGCCCGGCCGAGGCACTGCCGGGCTCCTACGTTCCGCATCGCGCGCAGTGGGTGAACCCCGACACCGGTGCCACGAGCTCGATCGTCGTGGTGCCCTGCAGCCAGAGCTTGGGCTGGGAAGATGGCTACGCGCCGCTGAGCGTGCAGCGGCTGCAGCAGCTGTCCACGTCGAACGTCCCGTCGCGACCGATGCTCGTGGTGCTCGCGCACGATGGCGACAATGCGTGGGGCGGCGGCTACTCCTACTACAACGAGGCCGTGCCGAACTTCGTGGGCCAAGCCGTCGGCGCGGGCTTCGTGCCGAGCGTCGTGCAGAAGTACCTCGATGCGCACCCGGTGCCTGCGAGCGATCTCGTGCATGTGGAAGACGGCGCGTGGGTGAATGCCGAAGGTGACTTCGGTGCGCCGCAGTTCCTGAACTGGAACTGGCCACCGGTCAACGCGCAGGGCCAGGTCGACATCGCCAATGGATGGGCCGAGGACGTGCGCAACTGGGCCGTCATCACCGCCGCGCAGAACTGGGTGAGCACCGCCGATGACCTGAGCGCTGCAGCAGGCAGCCCCGTGCGCACGGCGCAGGTCCTCAATCCCGGCAGCGCGACCACGCCGGCCGAGCGCGCGTGGCACTTCTTCCTCGGCTCGCTGAACTCGGGCTACATGTACTACGGCACGGCCCTCGAC
>Ga0163212_1000813_pt1 | contig 13970 bp, 10 predicted proteins | sample Malawi_45m_30L_FD_113532 | JGI IMG/M metagenome (GOLD analysis project Ga0163212, IMG submission 113532) | Freshwater microbial communities from Lake Malawi, Central Region, Malawi to study Microbial Dark Matter (Phase II) - Malawi_45m_30L | ecosystem: Environmental > Aquatic > Freshwater > Lake...
GAACGGGCGGGTGTAGACCATTAGCACCGCCACGGAGGCGAAGGCAATGGCGGCGACCGCGAGGGCGCCGGTTGCGCCGCGACGGCGGTAACCGAGGCCCGCGAGAGCGGACAGGGCGAGCCAGCACGCGAGTTTCACGAAGAGCCAGCCGGGCCAGCCCACCTTGAGTTTGGCCTGTAGGCCGAAGCCGCCGAGCACCACCAGGAAACTGGCAATACCGGTGATTATGAGCACGCGCCTGCGGGTCTCGGGCGGGGCGGCGAAGGCGTAGAACGTGTAGCCGGTCAGCACGAGGACGGACACGAGGTGCAGGATCTGGTAGAAGGTGACGCTCATGGGTGGCTCGGAAGTGTACCCGGTTCCGCCGGGCGTCCACTCTTTTCCCGCCGGCGCAGGGAAGGCCGCCCGGCCTATTCCACGTTGGCCATCTGCTCGCGCACCCGCTCGAGCTCGTTCTTCAGCTCGAGGACGGCGCGGGAGATGGTGAGGTCGTTGGCCTTGCTGCCGATCGTGTTCACCTCGCGGCCGATCTCCTGCAGCAGGAACTCGGCCCGGCGGCCGACCTCACCCTCAGCGCGCAGCAGGCCAGCGAACTGCTCGAAATGGCTCCGCAGGCGGGTGAGTTCCTCGGCGACGTCGCAGCGGTCGGCGAAGAGCGCGATCTCGCGCAGCACGCGTTCGTCCTCCAGGTCCAGCTCGAGTCCCGCCTCGCGCAGGCGGCGGTGGAGCTGCCCGCGGTACAGCACCGGCACCTGCGGCGCCCGGACCGCGATCACCTCGACTTGCCGGTGCAAGTTCTCGGCCCGCTGGATGAAGTCGACCAGCAGGGCCTCACCCTCGCGGGCGCGCATTGCCGCGAAGCCACGCAGGGCCTCCCCGAGGGCCTCCCGCACCACGGGCTCAGCCACCTCCGGCGACGGCAGCCGCCGCGCGCGCCGCTGCGAACTCAGGATCGACCACAGCAGCTCCGCCGAGGGCCGGAACTCCACGCTCTCGCGCAACGCGAAGGCCTGCAGCCGGTCCAGCGCCGCGCCGGCCGCCTCGTCGTCCCACGCCGCTGTCTCCGCCGCAGGGTCACCCGTGACCTCGACGTCGACGTGCACCTTGCCGCGGCTCGCCGCCCCGCGGACCAGCTCTCCCATCGCGGCCTCCAGGGAGGACCACGATTCCGGGAGCGCGAACGTCAAATCGAGGCTGCGGCGGTTCACCGAGCTGACCTGCACGGTGAGAGTGTGGCCCTCGAGCTCGGCGGTGGCCCGCCCGTAGCCGGTCATGCTCCGCATCGCGGGTCAGCGCCGGCCGAGGAGGGCCTGCACCTGTTGGACGTCCTTGTCGCCGCGGCCGGAGAGGTTGATCACCAGCACCTCGTCGCGCCGCATCGCGCGGGCGCGCTTGAGGCCGTGAACGAGCGCGTGGGTGCTCTCGAGGGCCGGGATGATGCCCTCCAGGCGCGAGCAGAGCTGGAAGACCTCCAGCACCTCGTCGTCCCCCGCGTGCGCGAACTCGATGCGACCCTGCTCGCGGTAGAAAGCGTGCTCGGGCCCGATCGCGGCGTAATCGAGGCCGGCGCTCACCGAGTGGGTCAACTCGATCTGGCCGTCGTCGTTCTGGAGGATGAAGGTCTTGCAGCCCTGAAGGACGCCGAGCTTGCCGCCCTCGAAGCGGGCGGCGTGTTCGCCCCGGCGGATGCCACGGCCGCCGGCCTCGACGCCCACCAGCCGGACGCCGGGCTCGTCAAGGAACTCGAAGAAGAAACCCATCGCGTTGGAGCCGCCGCCAACACAGGCGATCATCTCGTCCGGCAGGCGGCCCTCGCGGGCGAGGATCTGCTCGCGCGTTTCCTGGCCGATCACCCGGTGGAAATCGCGGACCATCATCGGGTACGGGTGGGAGCCGAGGGCCGAGCCGAGGATGTAGTGCGTGCCGCGAACGTTGGTCACCCAGTCGCGCATCGCCTCGTTGATCGCCTCTTTGAGGGTCTTCTGGCCGGCCTCGACGCCGCGGACCTCGGCGCCCATCAGGCGCATTCGGAAGACGTTGAGCGCCTGGCGCTCCATATCGACGGCGCCCATATACACCACGCAGGCGAGGCCGAACTTCGCGCAGACCGCGGCGGTGGCGACGCCATGCTGGCCGGCGCCAGTCTCGGCGATGATGCGCTGCTTGCCCATCCGGCGGGCGAGGAGCGCCTGGCCGAGAGCGTTGTTGATCTTGTGGGCGCCGGTGTGGAGCAGGTCCTCGCGCTTCAGGTAGATTTTCGCGCCCCCGCAGTGGGCGGTCAGTCGCTCGGCGAAGTAGAGCTCGGTCGGGCGGCCCGCGAACTCCTTGAGGTGGTGGCGCAGCTCGCGGTAGAAGGCCGGGTCCTCGCGGGCCACGGCATAGGCCGCGCCGAGGTCGTGGAGCGCGGTCATCAGCGTCTCCGGAACGAACACGCCGCCGTAGCGGCCGAAATGGCCGCCCGGGTCGGGCTGGCGGAGACGGGGGGGGGGCGCTTCGGCGACGGCAGACATCTGGGGAGACGCAACGCCCGGCGCGCTGGATGGCAAACTGTTTCCCGCCTTCAGCGGACGGCGTGGGCGCGGATGTAGTCGCGGATCGCGCCCGCGTCGGCCGGCAGCCGGTGGCGGGCGATCGGGCGGGACTTGAGCGCCTCGAGGCTCGGGTGCACCGGCTCAAGGCCGATCGCGGCGCGGAGCGTGTCGGGAAACTTGGCCGGGCTGGCCGTCGCGAGGACGACGCTGGGCCGGTCGGCCGCCAGATCTTGGAAGCCGCAGGCGGTATGCGGGTCGGCGACGTAGCCGAACTCGCGGTGGACCCGGGCGATGAGCCCCGGGATCTCGGCGTCCGTGGCGCGGGAGGCGCGGAGGCCGTCGGCGCGGAAGCCAGGGAGGCGCACGGCGCCGTCACGGCGGAAGGCGGCCATCACCTCGCGCACCCGGGCGGGGTCGCGGTCGACGACGTAATACAGGAAGCGCTCGAAGTTGGAGGCGACCTGGATGTCCATGGAGGGGGCGAGGCTAGGCTGGACGGCGCCAAGCCGGTATTCGCCGGTGGTGAAGAGCCGGTGGAGGATGTCGTTCTGGTTGGTGGCGACGCGGAAGCCAACGAGGGGCACGCCCATCCGACGGAGCAGCCAGCCCGCGAACACGTTGCCGAAGTTGCCCGTGGGGACGACAAACTCCGCCGTGGCGCGCTCGGCCGGCGGTAGGCGCAGCCAGGCCCAGAGGTAGTAGACGCACTGGGCGAGGATACGCGCGAGGTTGATCGAGTTGACCGCTGACAGCCGGTGCCGGACGCGGAAGTCCTGATCGGCGAAGATCTCCTTCAGGGCGGCCTGGGCGTCGTCGAAGGTGCCGTCGACCGCGAGGGCGTGCACGTTGGCGGCGCCGGAGCAGGCCATCTGGCGCTCCTGCAGCGGGGAAACCCGGCCAAAGGGATAGAGAATGAAGATGGCGGTACCGGGACGTCCGAGCAGACCGTGGATAGCTGCGGCTCCGGTGTCGCCGGAGGTGGCGCCAAGGACGTTGATTGCCTCGCCCCGGACGCGGCACTGGTGGCCGTAGAGCTCGCCGAGCAGCTGGAGCGCGAAGTCCTTGAAGGCGAGGGTCGGCCCGTGGAACAGCTCGAGCACGTGCAGCCCGGGCCGGAGCGTGCGCAGGGGGGCAATGTCCGGGTGCGTGAAGCGCGGATGGCTCGCAACGACGAGCGCGCGCAGCGTGGCGGGAGGGATGTCAGTGGCGAAGTGGCTGAGGAACTCCGCGCAGAGCCCGGGGTAATCGAGCGCGGCGAGGCGCGGGAGGTCGCCGGAGAGGTCCGGGAGCGATTCGGGCAGGTAGAGTCCGCCGTCCGGCGCAAGGCCGGTGGCGACGGCATCGCCAAAACCGAGCGGCGGCGTCTGCCCGCGGGTGCTGAGGAACCGCATCAATCGGGTCCTCAGCCGGCGTCGAGGCCGAAGGCAGCGTGGGCAGCGCGGGCTGCCTCGTCGGCGCGGTCCCGGGCGATGATGACCGAGATCTTTATCTCCGAGGTGCTGATCAGTTCGAGGTTGATGCCGGCGCGGGCGAGCGCGTCAAAGAGCGTGGCGGCGACCCCGCTGTGGGTGCGCATCCCGACGCCGACCACCGAGAGCTTGGCGATGTGCTCGTCGAAGCAGATCTCCCCGCCAGTCTCACGGAGGGCAGGCGCGAGGGCGGCCACGGCGCGGTCCTTCTCCGAAAGCGGGACGGTGAACGACAGGTTCGCCAGCCCGCCGCGGCCGACGTTCTGCACGATCATGTCCACGTTGATGCTGGCCTCGGCCAGCGCGCGGAAGACGCGGGCGGCGGAGCCGGGCTTGTCGGCGATGCTGCTAACGACGACCTTGGCCTGATCCTTGTCGACCGCGACGCCGCGGACGACGACCTTCTCCATATAGGCGACTTCCTGTTTCACGATGGTACCTGGGTTTTGGTTGAAGGCGGAGCGGACCTCAAACACGACGCCGTACTTGGCTGCGAACTCGACCGAACGGGTCTGCATCACCTTGGAGCCGAGCGAGGCAAGCTCAAGCATCTCGTCGTAGCTGATCTCCGGCAGCTTGCGGGCGGCAGCGACCACGCGGGGATCCGCGGTGTAGACCCCGTCGACGTCGGTGTAGATCTCGCACTTGTCGGCCGAGATGGCGGCGGCGAGGGCGATGGCAGTGAGGTCGGAGCCGCCACGGCCGAGAGTGGTCACCTGGCCATCGTCGTTGATGCCCTGGAAGCCGGCGACGATGGCGACGTTGCCACCGGCGAGGTCCTTCTCGAGCGGGGCGGCGTTGATCGTGCGGATCTTGGCCTTGGTATGGACCTTGTCGGTGAAGATGCCGGCCTGCGCACCAGTATAGCTCACGGCGCGGACGCCGATGCCGTGGAGGGCCATCGCAGTGAGGGCGATCGTCTCCTGCTCGCCGATGGCGAGGAGCTGGTCGAGCTCGCGCTCGCTCGGCAGGGGGCAGAGGGCCTTGGCGCGGGCGATGAGCTCGTTGGTGACGCCGGCGCGGGCGGAGACAACGACCACCAGCTCGTTCCCGGCGTCGCGGGCGGACTTGATGCGGGAGGCGACGTTCCTGATGCGGTCGACGTCACCCACGGAGGTACCGCCGTATTTCTGGACGATGCGAGCCATACAGTGAGGGTCAGGCGCCGAAGTCGCCGATGCGCAGCAGCACCGGGTCCTCGAGGACGGAGGCTAGCGCGCGGAGCCCGCGCAGGGTGCGCCCGAGCGCGCGTTCGTCGCTCTCGTGGGTCGTGAGCACGAGCGAGGCGGCGCGCGCGCGCGCGGAGGGGCCCTGGGTGACGGTGGCGATGCTCACCTGGTGCCGGGCCATCGCGGAAGCGATCCGGGCCAGCACCCCAGGTTCATCGCACACCGTGAGGCGCACATAGTAACGACTACGGATGCGCTCGGGCGGGGCCGGGCGGCAGGCCGCGGGGGCCGGCGCAGGGGCGAGGGCCGCCGGCGCCGGGCGGCCGCCGCGGAGCAGCAGGGCGGCGTCCGCGAGGTCCGCCAGCACCGCGCTGGCGGTGGCGTCGCGGCCGGCGCCACGTCCGCTGTAAAGCGTGGTGCCGACGACGTCCCCGGTGACGGACACCGCGTTGAAGACGCCACTCACCCGGGCGATCACGCTGCCGGCGGGCAGCAGCGCGGGGTGGACGCGCACCGAGAGCTCGTCGCGGGTGTGGTCGCGGGTGATGACGGCGAGCAGCTTGATCCCGTAGCCGAGCGCCGCCGCATGGCGGAAGTCCGTGGGCGTGAGGCGGGTGATGCCCTCGACGATCATCCGATTCGTGGGCACCCAGACGCCGTGGGCGAGCCAAGCGAGAACGGCCGCCTTGTGGGCGGTGTCCCAGCCCTCGACGTCGAGGGACTCGTCGGCCTCCGCGTAGCCCAGCCGCTTGGCCTCGGCGAGGACTTCGGCGTAATGGGCGGCCCGCTCCTCCATCTGGGTAAGGATGTAATTGCAGGTGCCGTTGAGGATCCCGTAGATGAGCGGGAAGCGGTTGGCGACTAAGCCCTCGCGAAGGGCCTTCACGATCGGGATACCGCCGGCGACGGACGCCTCGAACAGGAATTGGCCGCCGTGACGGCGGGCGGTGGCGAGGAGCTCGGGCCCGTGCTCGCAGATAAGGGCCTTGTTGGCGGAGACAACCACCTTACCCAGCCGCAGCGCGGCGAGCGTGACCTCGCGGGCTAGGCCAATGCCCCCCATCAGCTCACAGACCACGGGCACGGCGGGATCGCGGGCGATCGCCAGCGGATCGGTGCCAAGCACGCCGCGCGGGAGGCGGACATCGCGACGGCGCCGCGCATCCCGCACGGCCACGCGGGTGACGCGGAGATCCACCCCGAGGCGGGCGCGGAGGAGGGCGCGGTTGGCCTCGAGATGCTGCCAGACGCCTTGGCCGACCGTGCCGAAGCCGCAGAGACCGAGGGGAAGGCTGGGCAGGGAGCTCATCGCCGATTCAGGTCTTGGGTCCGGAGCCCAGCCGCGGCTCCGAGCCGGCGAGGAGCCGGGAGATGTTGGTCCGATGGCGGAGGATGACAAAGCTGGCGGAGCCGCAGGCCAGGCCGATCAGGAGGCCGGAGCGGCCCAGCACGATTGAAGCGGTGGCGAGGGCGACGGCGCCGAGCATCGAGGAGAGGGCAACGTAGCGAAAAAGCGCCAGCGTTAGTCCGAAGACGACGACCGCGCACCCCGCGCCCGCGGGGAGCAGGACGGCGAACCCGCCGGCCGCTGTGGCAACGGACTTGCCGCCGCGGAACCCGGTGAAGCAGGAGAAACTGTGGCCGAGCAGCGCCCCCACGAGGCAGATCGTGCTCAGCAGTTCGAGGGCCCCCGCGCCGAACGGGCAATGCTCCGGTCCCAGCCAGTGCAGCAGCGGGAACAGGCCCGCCGCAAGCGCGCCCTTAGCGGCGTCGAGGAACAGCACCAGCGACCCGGGGCCCGGCCCCAGCGCCCGGCGGACATTGGTGGCGCCCGCATTGCCGCTGCCCACCTTGAAGATGTCGACCCCCTTGGCGCGCGCCACCACGTAGGCGAACGGCAACGCCCCCAGCAGGTAGCCGGCGCCGGCGGCGAGGAAGTGGACGGGACTCATCGCAGGGAGCGGGCGCTCAGAGCTGCACGAACTTCGCCATCCGGATGGCGGCATGCCCCTTGATCTCGCGGCGGGCGGCCTCGCCCGGCTCGGTGTCCACGCGCACCACCATGTAAGCCGTGCCGCCCGGGGTGAGGCGCGAGAGCGACATATCGGCGATGTTGACGTCGGCGCGTCCGAGGATCGAGCCGACCGTGCCAACCATCCCGGGCTGGTCGATGTTCTCCAGCACCAGAAGCTTCCCCTCTGCGGCGACCTCGACCTCGCGGCCGTTGATCCCGACGATGCGTGGCACGTTAGCCTTCCCGATCAGCGTGCCCGCCGCCGAGTGCACCTGCCCCTCCGGGGTGATCGCCTCGACCTGGATCAGCTCGCTGTAATCCGCCTCGTCGGCGGACTGCGTCACCTCCGCGCGGATGCCGAGGCGCTGGAGAAGGACGGGGGCGTTGACGAAGTTGACCTCCTCGCCGCTGATGCGGCGCAGGAAGCCCCGCTCGATGGCGCGGGTGACCCCGTTAGTGTCGTGCTGGACCAGCTTGCCCCAATAGGTGATGCGGAGCTGGGCGATCTGCGGCGGGGCGATCTGCTGGACGAGGGTGCCCAGCTTGGCGCCGAGGTCGAGGTAGGGCCCGAGCACCTGGAGCGTGGCCGCGTCGATCGAGGGCACGTTGACGGCATTGCGGATCACCCCCCCCCGCAGGACGTCCGCGATCTGCTCAGCGATCTCGATGCCTACAGACTCCTGAGCCTCCGCGGTGGAGGCGCCGAGGTGGGGCGTGAGGACGACGTTGGCCAGCGCGCGCAGCTCGCTGTCCTTGGCGAGAGGTTCGTCCTCGAAGACGTCGAGCCCGGCCGCCGCGACCTGGCCAGACTTGAGCGCGGCGATGAGAGCGCTCTCCTTAATGATGCCGCCGCGGGCGCAGTTGAAGATCCGGAGCCCGCGCTTGCAGCGGGCGAACGCCGCCTCGTCGATCATATACCGCGTGTCCTCGGTCAGCGGCATATGGACCGTGATGTAGTCGGCCTGCCGGAGGACTTCGTCGAGCGAGACGCCTTCGACCTGCATCGCCTTGGCGCGGCTGGGGGCGAGGTAGGGGTCGTAGGCGAGAACGCGCATCCCGAAGGCCAAGGCGCGCTTGGCGACCTCGCCGCCGATACGGCCGAGCCCGACAATGCCGAGGGTCTTACGGAAGAGTTCGATGCCGGAGAATGACTTGCGGTCCCAATGGCCGGCCCGCATCGAGGCGCAGGCTTGGGGCACCGGGCGCGCTCCGCAAAGCAAGTGGGTGAAGGTGAGTTCGGCGGTGGCGATGGTGTTGCCCGCGGGCGTGTTCATCACGACCACGCCGTGGTTGGTCGCCGCCTCCACGTCCACATTGTCAACCCCTACCCCGGCGCGGCCGACCACCTTCAGCAGAGGCGCCGCGGGGAAGACCTCCGCGGTGATCCGGGTCTCGGAACGCACCGCGATGGCATGCACATCGCGCACCAGCTCGAGCACCCTCTCAGGAGAGGAGCCATAAGCCTCGACCACCTCAAAGCCCGGCTGCTGGCGCAGCAAGGCAACTCCCTTCGGCGAGATCTTGTCGGCAACGAGGACTTTCATCAGGAAAAATGGCTTTGAGCGAAATCCCGGCCGACGACCCAAGCAAGGAAAAGGTTTGGCCGCGGGCGGGTGAAAAAAAACTCGGAGCGATGCGCTCCGCCTTTGACAACCGCGGGCGCACGCGGCCATCTCAACCGTCAATCGCCTTGGGCCGTCACGCCCCCGCCGCCAGCGTTAGATGATGATGAGTCCCTCACCCCTGCTTCGCCTTCGGTTGGCTCTCGCGCTTGCCCCCGCCCTCCTGCTCCTCGTCGGCTGCGGCGGCCAGGCTCCCGCCAGCGGCGGGGGCAAGGCGGGCAAGGGCGCCAAGGGCGGCACCGCCCCCGTGCTGGTCGCGACGGCGGAACGCAAGGTCGTCCCCCTCGCCATCGAGGCGATCGGGGCGGTCGAGCCGATCCGCACCACCGCGGTCCGCTCTCAGGTCACTGGCACCCTCCTGAAGCGGGTCATCCGCGAGGGGCAGGACGTCAAGCAGGGCGACCTGCTCTTCGAGATCGATCCCCGCCCTTTCCGCAACGCGCTGCAGTCGGCCGAGGCCGAGCTCCAGAAGGTGCGGGTGCAGCTGGAGACCGCCCGGGCGCAGGTGGCCCGGTACCGGGGCCTGACCGCGGACCAGATGGTGTCGAGGGAGCAATTTGAGAGGATCAACGACGCCGCACGCGCGCTCGAGGCCGAATCGCTGTCCGTGGAGTCGCGGCTCGCGACCGCCCGGATCCAGCTCGAGTACTGCTCGATCCGCGCCCCCCTCGCCGGCCGGGCCGGCCAGATCACCCTCCACGAGGGCGACATCGTGCGCGGCAATGACACCGGCGCGCCCCTCACCACCATCCATCAGCTGAGCCCGATCAATGTCACCTTCGGCGTGCCCCAGCAGTACCTTGGGGCCCTGCAGCGCTACCGCGCGTCCGGCCAGCTCGCCGTCGCCGCCACTCCGCCCGGCGCGGACGAGAAGCCCGAGCAGGGCGAACTGACCTTTCTGGACAACGCGGTCGAGTCCGCCACCGGAACCCTCCGCCTCAAGGCCGCCTTCCCCAACGCCGCGCAGCGGCTCTGGCCCGGGCAGTTCGTGAACGTGGCGCTGACCCTCGCCAACCCCGAAGTGATCGCGATCCCCGCCAGCGCCCTCCAGACCTCGCAGGCCGGCCAGCACGTCTTCGTGGTGAAGGCTGACCGCACCGCCGAGCTCCGGCCCGTGACCGTCGAGCGGACCGTGGGTCTGGAGGCGGTCATCACCAAGGGCCTGGCGCCGGGCGAAACGCTCGTCACCGAGGGCCAGCTGCGGGTGGTGCCGGGCCGCGCGGTCGACATCCGCGACCCGGCGGGCGGCCCCCGCCCTGCCACGAGGTCCGCCAAGGGCCCGAAGGAGGGCAAGGGCGGGCAGGAGGCGACGCAGCCGTGAACATTCCCGAACCCTTCATCCACCGCCCGGTGATGACGACCCTCGTCACCGCCGCCATCACGATCTTCGGGTGGATGGCCTACCAGAAGCTGCCGGTCAACGACCTGCCCAGCGTCGACTTCCCCACCATCTCCGTCTCGGCGAGCCTGCCCGGGGCCAGCCCGGAGACGATGGCCGCCTCGGTGGCCACCCCGCTGGAGCAGCAGTTCTCCAGCGTCGCCGGCATCGAGGCGATGACGTCCGTCAGCTCCCTCGGCAGCACGCAGATCTCGATCCAGTTCAACCTCGACCGGAACATCGACGCAGCGGCCCAGGATGTTCAATCGGCGATCGCGGCCGTCCAGCGCCGGCTCCCGCGGGACATGCCGAACCCGCCGACGCTGCGGAAGAACAACCCGGCGGAAGACTCGATCATGCTCCTTTCGCTGACCTCCGAGACGCTGATCCTGTCGGAAGTGAATGAGTACGCTGAGACGGTCCTCGCCCAGCGAATCTCGACCGTCGACGGCGTCTCGCAGGTGGGCGTGCTCGGCGCCCAGAAGTACGCGGTGCGCGTGCGGCTGGATCCGCGGGCGCTGGCCGCGCGGGGCATTGGCATCGACGAGGTGCGCTCCGCCCTCGACAACAACAACGTTAACCTACCGGCCGGCACGATCGACGGCGCGCACAAGGCGACGACCTTGCTGGCGACCGGGCAGCTGCGGAACGCGGAAGGGTTCCGGCAGGTAATCGTGAGCTACCGCAACGGCGCGGCGGTGCGCTTGGGTGACGTGGCGCGGGTGGAGGACGGGGTGGAAAACGAGAAGTCAGCCAGCTGGTTCGACCAGCGCCTTCGCGAAGACGGCACCGCGGATCCCGGCTTAGCCACCGGGGTGAACCCGCGCCGGGCCATCCTGCTCTCCGTCCAGCGCCAGCCGGGGATGAATACCATCGCGGTCGTCGACGGGATCAAGGCGCTGCTCCCAGCGTTCCAGGCGCAGCTGCCGGACTCGATCAAACTGGAGGTCTTACTCGACCGCTCGGAGGCGATCCGGGAGTCGGTCCGCGACGTGAAGTCCCACCTGCTGATGGCGATCCTCCTCGTGGTGCTGGTGATCTTCCTGTTCCTCCGCAGCCTCTCGGCCACGATCATCCCGAGCGTCGCAATGCCGATCGCCATCATCGGCACCTTCGGGGTGATGTACTTCTGCGGCTTCAGCATCAACAACATCTCCCTGCTGGCCCTTACCCTCTCGGTGGGCTTCGTGGTCGACGACGCCATCGTGATGCTGGAGAACATCGTCCGCCACATTGAGGCGGGCGATCACCCGATGACCGCCGCGCTGAAGGGCTCCCGCGAGATCAGCTTTACCATCGTGTCGATGACCATCTCCCTAGTGGCAGTGTTCATCCCCGTGCTGTTCATGGGCGGGATCCTCGGCCGCCTGCTGCACGAGTTCGCCGTGACGATCGGTGCCGCGATTTTGGTCTCCGGCGTGGTCTCGCTGACGCTCACCCCGATGCTGTGCAGCCGCTTCCTGCGGCCCCGCGCTCACGACCACCGGCCGGGACGTTTCTACGTCGCGATGGAGCGGGTCTTCGACGCCAGCGTTCGCCTCTACGAGCGCACGCTGCGCAACTCCCTCCGCTTCCGAGGCACCGTGCTGGCGGTAGCCGCGGCGACGGTCGGTCTGACCCTCTGGCTGCTAGCCATCGTGCCCAAGGGCTTCATCCCCACGGAGGACGGCGGCCGCCTGATGGTCTCGATCGAGGGCGCACAGGACGCCTCCTTCGAGGCAATGGTGCGCAACCAGCGGGCGGTGATCGCCGCGGTGTGGCGCAACCCCCACGTCGACAACGTCTCGGCCTCAGTCGGCTCCTTCGGGCGCTCCGGTGGCGGCAGCGGCAACACGGGACGGATGTACATCGGTCTCGTGTCGCGCGACCGGCGGCCCCACGCCAGCGTCGTGGCGCAGCAGCTCCGTGCGGAGACCGCCGCCATCCCGGGCGTGAAGGTGTTCCCGCAGGTGCCGCCGGCCATCCGGCTGCAGAGCCGGGGCGCCTCCTCGGTCTTCCAGTACACGCTTTTCGGCAGCGATCTGCAGGAGCTGTACAAGATCACGCCGGAGATGCTTGACCGCGTGCGGGGGATACCGGGGGTGATCGACGTCAACTCCGACCTCCAGATCACCAGCCCGCAGCTGATCATCGACATCGACCGCGACAAGGCCTCGTCGCTCGGGCTCAACGCCCATCAGGTCGAGGACACCCTCTACAGCGCGTTCGGCTCCCGGCAGGTCTCGACTATCTACACCTCGACCAACCAGTACGCGGTCATCCTTGAGCTAGACTCGAAGTACCAGCGCGACCCCGCCGCGCTCTCGCTGCTCTACCTGCGTAACCGCGAGGGGCGCCTGATCCCCTTGGAAGCGGTCTCGCGCCTCCGGCCCAGGGTGGGGCCGCTGACGGTCGCCCACATGGGCCAAGTGCCGGCGGTGACGATCACCTTCAATCTCGCTGACGGCACCGCGCTGAGCGAGGCAACAAACGAGATCGAGCGGATCGCCCGCGAGGTGCTGCCGCCGACGGTGTCCGGTACCTTTCAGGGCGCCGCCGCCGCGTTCACCAGCTCACTTAACGGCCTCGGCTGGCTGCTGCTGGTCGCCGTGCTGGTGATCTACCTCGTCCTCGGGATGCTCTACGAGGACTTCATCCACCCGATCACGATTCTCTCCGGCCTGCCGGCGGCGACTTTCGGGGCGATCGCCACGCTGCTGGCCTTCGGGCAGGAGCTGAACATCTACGGCTATGTCGGGCTGATCATGCTGATCGGCATTGTGAAGAAGAACGCGATCATGATGATCGACTTCGCCCTCGACGCGCAGCGCCACCACGGCAAGGCGCCGGCCGACGCCATCTTCGAGGCCTGCATCGTGCGCTTCCGGCCGATCATGATGACGACCTTCGCGGCCCTCGCCGGCACCTTGCCGATCGCGCTCGGCTGGGGAGCCGGCGCCGATTCGCGCCGCACCCTCGGGCTCGCCGTCTGCGGCGGGCTCGTCGTTTCCCAGCTGCTGACCCTCTACATCACCCCGGTCTTCTACCTCTACTTAGAGCGCTTCGCCCGCCACCTCACCCCGCGGTCCGCGGCCGACTACGAGCGGGAAGCCGCGGCCGCCGCCCAGCCCCGGATCGCCAAATGAGCCTGCCCCGCCGCCTGCTCCTGCTCGCCTTCCTCGCCGCCGGCGCCGCTGCGGGCGCCGCGCCGGCTAAGTGGGCCGCGTCAATCGACGCCTTCATCCGGGCCGACGCCGCGAACCCGCCGCCGCGCGAGGCCGTGCTCTTCGTGGGCAGCTCCTCGATCGTGCGCTGGAAGAGCCTCGCCCGGGATTTCCCGGACGTGCCGGTGATCAACCGCGGGTTCGGCGGCTCGGAACTGGCCGACAGCGTCCACTACCTCGACCGCCTCGTGCTCCCGCACCAGCCGCGCGTGGTGGTACTCTACGCTGGAGAGAACGACCTGCAGGCCGGCGCCACCGCGGAGGAGGTGCACGCGCGCTTCCAGGCCTTCCGTCAGAGGCTCCACGCCGCCCTGCCCCAGACCCGGCTGGTGTTCATCGCGATCAAGCCCAGCCCATCCCGCGCGAAGATCCGCGCCCAGATCGACCGGGCCAACGCGCTCATCGCGGCCACCTGCCGCGAGGATCCGCGGCTGGCCTTCGCCGACGTCGTGCCCCCGATGCTCGACGCCGCCGGGCAGCCGCGCCCGGAGCTGTTCGTCGCGGACCGGCTGCACCTCAGCGAGGCCGGGTACGCTCTCTGGCGGCCGATCGTCGCGCCCCTCCTGCGTTGAGCGCGCGGCCGC
>Ga0163212_1000818_pt1 | contig 13934 bp, 7 predicted proteins | sample Malawi_45m_30L_FD_113532 | JGI IMG/M metagenome (GOLD analysis project Ga0163212, IMG submission 113532) | Freshwater microbial communities from Lake Malawi, Central Region, Malawi to study Microbial Dark Matter (Phase II) - Malawi_45m_30L | ecosystem: Environmental > Aquatic > Freshwater > Lake ...
ACGTTCATCGGAAGATTGCGCTCGCATCCGAAGGCATCGCTCACTTCCAACAGGTAAGGACCGGGAGTGGTCAAGGTGATTTCAGGGGTTTCAGGACCGGGTTTCCAGTTGTAACTGTACAGGGGGTTGTAGGGAGCGGTATAGGTGATTCCCACACAAACCGTGGTGTCTTGAGGAATCTGCACCGTGGGTAATTCCGCTCCAAAGGGGGCCAAGGTTTGGTCGATCCACGTGAGCCGCTGGTACATGAACACCTTCAAATTAAGCACTTGCTGGGAGTAAGGCACACCGTTCAACGATTGCCAAATCGCAAAATTACGCTCAGCGGGTCCTTGGTACAACAAGTCCGCAGTGCTGTCGATAAAGGCCATGAATTTCCCGTTCGATAATTCATTTTCCCGTAGGCTGAACCATCGGCAGGCCAGCTCATGCCGGTACACGCTGTCGGTGTACATTTTCGACCACCAAAAAGGGAAGGGCCAAAGTGGATGGCAGTTTTGCCATACCCAACCCGAGGCTGGAGGAGAGTCCATCGCGCGGTCATAATCCCATGGCGGACCAATGCATAATTTCCCTCCGTCGGTGTCTTTTTCTTTGTACATATAGGTACTGCGTCCGTAGCTGTCGTAGTTCATCGTGAATTCGTTGACAATCAAAAAGTCAATGAAGGTGCTCACATTAATCCAAGCCCTGTATCCCAATGAATCGTTGGTGAAATTCACACCGTTCAAGGCATTTTCAAACGAATCAACGTAGGTTTTGATGTAATTTCCTTGCACCGGTAAAATGCTGTCGCTCTTGGGGTAAACGTATTTAAATTCAACGGTATGAGGGGACGTGGCATTGTTAATGGGAGGATAGGCTGAATTCCAAGCACCGGGATCTCCGTTGATGTTCATTTCAATGATGTACCCGCCGGTAAGGGCACTTCCAACCGTATCGGCTGAGGTCATTTTTGCGATATCCACTCGATTATTGTCGCGTTTGACTTTTTCGGTGAGTGTGAACACTCCAATATAGTTTCCGTCGAGGAAGATTTCACAATGCTTTGTTCGAGGAGCGTAGCGTCCCATTTTTCGGGCAAAGTAATAGGCAACGCTGTTTTTTAGCAGGGTGTTGTCCAAATATTCGGCCTTGAAAATCCAATCGTTCTCGGCAGGTAAGCCCAAAAGGGAGGTGTCAATTTTGTTGCCTTGTCCATCAATGAGGTCGAAATCGAAATTTTTCTTAGGGTAATAAGGCCCAGTAAATCCTTGCCACTCCGCCAGGATGTTTCCTTCGTAGGAGTAGATGGTATCGTTGCTGTAATTTAATTGCCCCAGCCCATGGTCAATGATTTCCATCTTCACCGGAACTTTCACATTGTTGTTGATGGGGTTACTCAAGGTGGTTAACTTGACTATGGGTAGCACACTGCTCATGGCTCCAACGTAGGTAATCATGAAAGGAATATTTCCGGCACATGCGGTATCCGCCCAGCTGACTTTTACCCTTCCGCTCCCCGTATTCCCAGTCATGCTTCCACCGTTGGGATTTGGCATAGTTGCATTTCCTGCGATCGTCACGCCATTCATTACCCCGCCAATATACGAAGAGCCACCGCCACCGCCATCGTCGTTATAGGATGCTCCACCGCCGTAATATCCACCACCGCCACCGCCACCGTCACCTGACTTATGCCCGCCCTGACCTAAGCTGCCAGCACCTTGTCCTGCTCCTCCTGCATTTTGGGTTCCTCCAAATCCGCTCCCGTTATTTCCGTTAAGTCCCCCCCCTTCTCCGGCAGGTGACCCACAGCAACCCGCTCCGCCACCGCCTCCGGCCACTAAAATGCGATCGCCCAGGGCGTTGCCTCCAAAACGTACATCGCTGGCACCACCACCACCACCTGAGCAGCCAAGGTCGCCTGCATTTCCACCTCCGTTCCAACCGCCACCTCCAGCCGCCGCGCAATTCGCCCCTTCACCGCCAACAAAAATGGATAAGGTTTCTCCAGCGTTCAGGTATTTTGATCCTTTGGAATAGCCCCCCTTGGCACCGGTTTGACCATCGTCACCGCCTTGCGCACCCCAGGTTTCTAGGGTGTAGGTTCCCGAGGTAGGCGCTGTAAACGTTTGAGGACTTCCCGTGTAGGAGTAGGTTTGAGCGTTGCCTAAATTCTGACCGTAGTCAATTCGAACCACGTAAGGAACGCCAGCCGCCAGGAGTACTTCCAAATCGGCTTGTTCTCCGCAATTCAAGTTGTTGTCGTCGTAGTACATGGCTCCGTTGCTTGAGCCGCTGTAATCGACGTTCTGACAGGAGTTGTAAATCCATAATCGGGTGTCACAGGTCGTGATTCCACAGGTGCTGAACGAATAAATCCCGGTAGAGTCGGGGGTAAATGCAAAAAATCGCTGGTTATTAGGGGAAAGATTCAATCCCAGATTCGCGCTCAACGGATTCTCACAAATCGTTCCCGGGCCGCAATTGAAGGAATGCGATGCTAGAGTGGCAAATTGACCTCCTGAAGCTACTTGATTACCATTAAGAGTGATGACATACGAACCCAACCCATAACCGCAGCAGATTCCGTCGCCGTAACTGTCGTGAATGTCGAAGCGGATGCACGCGCTACTGTCCACACAAACGGTGTCGCTAAGGTAGGTTCCTTGCGCAATTTCAGTCCCGTTGGCCAACAAATTCCACGTTGTTTCGTTGGGGTAGCTATCCGGTACGATCGTAATCTCTAAAGGCCATTCTCCTGCAGGGCATTGCGCTAGGTTCCGATGCATCCCAAGCAACACAAACACTAGCAGTAGGAACAGGTGGTTTTTTTTCATGGAAAGCCCTTTTCACCAAAGATACGATTATTAAACTATTGTTAACTTAGAGGCCGTAAACTCAAAACCTCATTTCATGCGATGGATTTTATGCTTCTTGCTACTTTCCGTGCAACTTGTTTTGGGACAAAACACCTGGAAAATGTCCTACGAGCGTCCGAAGTGCTTCATTGAAAACCAAGGGCAGTTTGACGCCTATCAAAACCAACAAACCGGCCCCATCAAATTTGCCGCGGACTTTGGCAACGCGAAGGTGTTTTTTGGGGAAAAAGGCATGAAGTACTTCTTCATGGATGCCGATAAAATTTCCTACAATGAGGGAGACTCTTTCAAGAATACGCAGGAAGTTAAGACGTTGAAAGATCACAAACAATGGGAACGAAACATCGGTAAATATCGCTACCAATACGATGAGATTAATGCGTCCTTCCTCGCATCCAATCCTACCTCCATCCAAGGAATAAACCCGCAGCAAGCCTATTTCAGTTACACCTTCAAGTCAGCCGATGGAACCTATCACAATAAGAACGAAATCCTCGGATACGAGCAAATTGTGTACACCAACATCGTTCCGGGCATAGATTTGAAGTATTCTATTCATCCATCCTCGGGATTAAAATACGCGTTAACGGTGCATCCCAAGGCCGATCCAAGCAGCTTTCAGCTCTTGTTCGACCGTGACCTAGCGCTCGTCAACCAAGAATTAACCGTGGAAACCATGTTCGGAACATGGGTGGATCACGCCCCGATTTCGTTTTATGAATGGGCGGACAATGCCACCATTCCGTCGTCGTTCAAACTCCTTAACGAGCGAACCATGGGATTCTCGTTGGGGGAGTACGACGCTTCGCAAACCTTGATCATTGATCCTTGGACACAATTGCCCAGTTTCACGTCGAATTGGGATTGCGTTTGGGAATGCGACAAAGACGCTGCAGGAAATATTTACGCCATCGGTGGGGTCATGCCCATGCAATTGTTGAAGTATAATTCCGCTGGAAACCTCCAATGGACCTACAACACACCCTACGACACCTCCAACGTTTGGTTGGGAACGCTTGCCGTGGACAATCTAGGGAATTCCTACATTACGGCCGGTTCCGTGGCCGCCATTCAAAAAATTAACACCTCGGGAACCTTAGTGTGGGACAATCCGAATCCGGGCGGTTTCTTGAGTAACGATGAGTTTTGGAGCATTTCGTTCAATTGCGACCAATCGAAGTTGGTGGTAGGGGGCACTGGAGGCTCAGCTTTTACTTTGACGGCTTCCATTTACAATATCGATGTAAATACGGGAAATGTCACTGCGAGCCAAGACGTTGCCCAAGGGAGCATCTTCGGGATTCCGCCTTCGATTCAAGAGGTACGCGCTATTTGTGCTTCTCCGAATGGGAAATACTATTTCATGACACAAGACACCGTGGGTGCAATCAACCAGAATTTGAACGCCTGCGGCGGAAATCCCCTTTTCTACAAAATCGACAACAGCTATGATTTGGGTTACAAATGCGAAAATTACCGCTACGATAATGCGGGCATCTGTGCCATTAAAGCCAACAATGCCTTTTATTACACGCAGAACGGTACTAATGTCGCCAAGCGCAATTTACAAACCGGTGCCATTTTAACCACCAGTCCTATTCCCGGCGGGGCCAATACGTCAGCTCTCGGTGACTTTTCCGTAGCCAATAGCGGATTGGACCTCGATAACTGCGGCAACGTGTATGTAGGTTCCTCTACGGGAGTGGTGAAATACGATGCCAACCTCATACAACTGGCGACCTATCCCACCAATTTTAAAGTGTATGACGTGCATGTCCTGAACGGAGGAGATATCGTCGCGGTGGGAAGTACCGGAACGTCCTCGAGCAACGTGCGAACGGGTTATGTGCAAACTTTTGCCGCCGCAGCATGTTCACCTTTGGCCACGAGCTGTTGCGACGCCTCAATTTGTTCTGTACCAAACGTGTGCATCACCGATGCCCCATTCCAGTTAACTGCGGCTACCCTAGGTGGAACGTGGAGCGGTCCAGGCGTTTCTGCTGCTGGAGTATTTACCCCTGCCAATGCCGGCGTAGGCAACCAAACCATTACCTACACTTTGGCGTGCGGTTCGGAGTCGGTAAGTATTGTAGTGAGTCCTTGCCAGGGTTTGACCGCCTGTGTTGAAGCGAACGGTTCGATTACGGTGAGTGGGGGAGTGGCGCCCTACACGTGGGCCTATTATCAAGCAGCGCAAAATACGCCCATTACCAACCAAACCGAATGTCAGAATTGCGGTTACACGTGGTTTTTTGGACAGTGTTTGAACGGACTTACTCCGGTTAATTCCTGTAATTCACCGGCACAGTGGGTCAATTTTGCCAACGGCAGCAATGCGGTTGCTCCCAACGGCGCAGCCCAGGTGCAAGTCACTGATGCTGGAGGTACAGTGCAGGTATTTACCCTTGCCAATTTGGCGCCGTGCAATCCAAACCCTTGCCCGAGCATTACCTTGACTCCTTCGAATATCGTCAACGCAACCTGTTTCGGACTGATCGATGGTTCGGCGAATGTTAGCGCCTCAGGGGGAACGGCTCCCTACACCTATCAATGGATGCCTGGGAACCTTTCGGGGGCTTCACAATCAGGTCTTGCGGCCGGTACCTACACGGTCACCGTTACCGATGCGAACCTTTGTACGGGCGACACCACCTTGGTGATAACCTCACCACCGCAAATTCAAGTGAATACCTTAAATGTCACGGGTACGCAATGCGGAAGTGCCAATGGGGCCATCGAAATTTCTGTAAGCGGTGGCAGTGGAAATTATTCCTACGCTTGGAATCCAAACGCAGGATCTTCCGCGAGCATTCAAAACCTTGCCGGTGGAAATTATTCGGTGGTGGTAACCGATTTAGCCAACGGTTGCACCAGTACCTTGCAAATCAATGTTCCAACCTTGGGAGGTCCGGTGTTGAACAATCCTGTCCTAACGCCAGCCTTGTGTTTTGGTGCTTCCAACGGCTCCATTCAAGCAAGTGCGGGCGGTTCTACGCCACCTTACCAATACAGCTTAAACAACGGACCTTCGCAAGCCTCTGGTCTTTTCAGCGGATTAGCTGCCGGGCAATATACTGTTACCGCGACGGATGCCAACGGCTGTCAAAATTCCCTCAACGTTACGGTAGTAGAACCCTCCCTGTTGACAGTAAATCCTATGGCAGACGTTCAAATTTGTTCGGGTGATTCGGTGCAATTGACGGCCTCTGCTTCGGGGGGTACGGCTCCTTATGCCTATGCTTGGATGGGCAGTGCGGGAACTTCTAGCTATTGGGCGGCACCCTTGGTATCATCAACGGTGAATATTACGGTGACGGATGCCAACGGTTGCACAGCAGGCGACTTGGTCACGGTGGCCATTGTACCTTGCGGGAACATCGAAATTTTCATTCCCAACGTCTTTACACCAAACGGCGACGGTCAAAACGATACGTATGGCATTCAATCGATTAACGCTCTAAACCAAGAAGCGGTTATTGTCAACCGTTGGGGCGAAGTTATGGCCGTATTGAATCAGTTGAATCAATTTTGGGATGGCACTACGGTCAACGGCAACGAAGCTTTGGAAGGGGTGTATTTCATGAAGTACCGCTTGACTGGATTAGGCAGCGATGAACAACAGGGTCATGTGTTTTTTCACCTAAAACGTTAATAATAAATGAACTTTCTTCCTCACTTAGGGGTTAATTTTGCATTGAGTATGAAGAAATTTTTAGCAGTAGTGGTTCTGGTTTCGATGACTACCTGGGTTGTTGCTCAAGACGTATATGAATTGGCAAGAACCGGAACCGTTGAACAGATGAAGGCTTGTTTGGACAAAGACTCTACGGCGCTTGACCGTCTATCGGATCGGGGGATAACGCCCTTCATTTTGGCCTGTTACCGGGGGAATAATGAAGTAGCGAAGTACCTGATCAAAAGGGGAGCAGACGTAAGCTATTGTGCGGCCGAAGGATCGGCGATTTACGGCATGATTTTCAAAGATAATGTGGAGATGTTGGACCACATTTTAGCCCTTGGATACTCTCCTAACGACACTTGCCAATTTGAGCAATTCGGAACGCCTTTACACATGGCTATGAGTCTTAAACGCTATGAAATTGTTAGAAGTTTACTCCGTTACAAAGCGAATACATCAATACCGGATCAACAAGGAAGAAGCTTGAGAGAGCTCTTAAAATTCTATAAAGATGAACAACTTAGCCAACAATTTAAACCTTATGAGAAAGAATAATTTCCTGTTATTATTTACGTTTGTAGTCGGTACCTTTTTGGCCCAAAACTACACTACCGGGGTCGTAAATCTGTCCTCAACCGCAGGATTAGCGATGACCGCTAAATTGGACCTTGGACCCAACGTAACACTAACTTTGACAGGGCCTTCAACGCGTTGGTTTTCTCTTGGATTCAATGCAGCCTCCATGGCAGCCGGAACCGACGTAGTTGGAGTCCATACCGCCGGAGCATTGACGTCTTTTGACGCGAATCTTACCGGATATAGCGCGCCTGCAACAGACGCACAACAAAATTGGACGATTACTTCAGATCAAGTCGCGGGTGGGGTGCGAACCATCATAGCAACGCGAGCTCTGAGCACCGGCGATCCCAACGATTACACGTTTACGGCAGCAGCGGGTACCCTCTCTTTGATTTGGGCTCGTGCCAACAACAATTCCTTCAATTATGCCTACCATGGTAACACCAATCGGGGAATAACCACGGCAACTTTGACGCTGGTTCCTGTAACCCCTCCACCCACAGGATCAGCGAATCAAACCTACTGTGCCGGTGCAACGGTTGCTCAATTGGCAGCGGTTGGGTCGAACATACAATGGTATGCCAACGCTTCGGGAGGAAGTCCACTGGCTGGAGGAACTTCTTTGGTCAATGGGGCCACTTATCACGCATCTCAAACTGTTGGAGGGCTCGAATCGCAAAATCGGCTTGCTGTCACGGTCAGTATTATCAATCCCCCTGTTCAGGCGCCCATCTTTATCAACACGCCAGCGAGCGTGTGCAGCAATAGTACTTCCATTATCTTTAATGTGAGCAACGTCAGCGGTGCCACACAGTACAATTGGTCCAATCAAGGGGTACAAGGCACCACGGTACAGCCAAGTATTTCTTACCCCGTCATCCCGGGTGTGAACTCCGTAACGGTAACGGTCAATGCTTCGAACCAGTGCGGCCTGGGGCCATCGGCTTCGCAAACGGTGTTGATCAATGAGGCTTTTAACAGTTTGTTGGTGGAAACGGCCTGCGATACGTTTATTTGGAACAATCAAGCCTATACAAACAGTGGAACGTATACCTATCAAGGAACAACGGTTGCCGGGTGCGATTCAGTGGTCAACTTACAATTAACAGTGTTGAATGGAAGTACTATTCAATTTGAAGTTTCTCAATGTACTCCTTTTACCTTGAATGGTATAACATACAACCAAACGGGCACATACCAACAGACACTTACCTCAGTTTTAGGTTGCGACTCAGTGGTCACCGTTGATTTTACACTAGACCCTTCTTATGATACAAGTTTCGATACGACCGTAACGGGAAGTTTTGTGTGGAACAATCAAACCTACATGCAAAGCGGTGCATACACACAAAATCTGATAACGATTAACGGGTGCGACAGCACCGTTACGGTGAATTTGACGGTAGTAACGGGATCGCTTGACGAAAGCGATGCGCCCTTGACAATTCCTACCTTGGTGCAGCGTGGCTCAGAAATGACCTTACCTGAAGGAGCGTGGAATTTATGGGATTATAACGGTTGTTTAGTTTTGGAGGTTGATCCTTCAACCAATAACCTAAGAATGAACGTGGCTCCGGGTTTTTATTTGCTTCGAAGTTCGAGAAAAGCGATAAAAATTATGGTAGTGGAGTAGTATGAAATTGCTCGTGCTACTTTCAGCGGTAACATTACTTAAATTGAGCTATCAGAAAATTATCACAAACAACCTTGGAATGGAAAGGTTTTACTCATCGCATTGGATGGAATAATTGGTTTTGAGGTGATTTCGCACACAATCGGCCCTTCTGCCAGAATAAGGATGAGTATTTAATAGGGATGTAATACTTTGATTTTCTTTTCCTTCTCTGGCTTGCATACGTTTCCAAAGTGAGATGGTTTGGCACGTTTGATAGCCCGTATTTCTGGCTAAATCTACTCCCCACATGTCGCAATGTGCTTCATTCTTTTGGTTGAAAGAAAGGGTTAAAATATTTGCAACGAATACGCTAAACTTACCAAAATGTTTACCGATATATTTATCGTATGTTTTACTTTTTGCGATATTATCACGAATATGTCCTAATTCGTTGTGGGCTATTTCGTGCGCTAAGATAGCCGCCATTTCGTGTTTATCTTTGCAAAATTTATACATTCCTTTCGTAAAAAATATTTTACCTCCTGCTGTAAAGGCATTAACCATGGGATCATCGATGTAATAAATTTGATAGGTAAACCCTCTTGGTTTCTGAATTTTAAGTTTCAATTTATTGAGGATTCCACGAAGTAAGTCGATTTCAACTCCCGATGAAATTAAGGTGTACTCCTTTTTGCATTCATCCAAAACTTGAACCCCAGCATCAACCTCTTCCGAAAAACTTGCTTCAACTCCAAGCGTTGAAATAATTTCTTTTTCCCAATCCGCAAACCAAATGGTGGTAGAACTTTCCAAACACGAAAAGTCATAGGTAATCTTTTTTTTTGTCTGGCCGATGAGGGCAGTACTCCACAAAAAAACACTGGCGATAAGGGCATACTTCATCGATGGTAAAATTAGAAAACTTTGTAGAATTCAACTCTAGCAATTTTTAGTGTTTTACAAACCTGACCTTAAAAGGACGCTCTTCGCTGCCAAACACTAAGAAATAACTTCCCGACATGAGTGACCGAATGTCCACCGATGTGATGGTGGTGCCGTTCTTCCATGAACTTGTAGCATGTTCAACAGGAATCGTGGTTCCATCTGATGCAACAGCGTAAAACGTTTCGAGAGGAATCTGATGCGTTTGCAGTTTAATGAGGTCGGCACTTGGATTTGGATATAACCCCAATATAATTCCTTTTGTCGCTTCGTCCTTTCCAACAAAAAATCGGCTGCAAGGACCTGCCAAGGCTTGAGGGAAAGTCCCATGACCTGTGGCGGGGTCATTGGCTAAGGTCAGTGCATTGCTACCCGCATTCGTAACATACGATTTATCGCGGCTGCTGGTAGGATCCATCTGGTAGATCTTACACTACCAACATTTCATGTCGGAATAAGGATCTCTGAAAATCAATATCTATGCGCCCGAGGAATAACCCTGCCCATCCTGTTTGGTTGATCAATACCGGCTGTTTATCGCGGTTTTCCGTGAACAAGGGTTTTTCCAAAAAGGTATGGGTGTGTCCGCCAAGGATGAGGTGAATGTTGCTGCTTTGGGCAGCCAATACCTTATCCGATACTTGATTCGAAGCATATTCAAACCCTAAATGCGACAAACATACGATAAGGTCACAGCGCTGTTCCTTTAAGTGCTTTGCCGTATCGTTGGCTACCTGCACCGGATCAAGGTAATTCATTCCTCCGTAATTGGCTTTTCCTGCCAAGCCATCAAGATTTACCCCAACGCCAAATAATCCGATACGAAGCCCACCTTTCTTCAGAATTAAATGAGGTAAGGTTGCGCCTTCGAGGAGGGTGTTGTTAAAATCGTAGTTGCTGCAGAGGAAGGGGAAATTGGCATGTTGCTGTGCCTTTTTAAATCCGTCTAATCCGATGTCGAAATCGTGATTACCCATGGTCGAAGCATCGTATTGCAAGGCGCTCATGAGTTTCATTTCGAGCACCCCGTGGTATTTGTTGAAGTAGGGTGTGCCTTGAAAAATATCGCCTGAATCCAAGAGCAATACATGCTCCTCTTCCGAGCGAATTTTTTCAATCAAGGCGGCTCGTTTTGCTACCCCACCCATTCCCGGATACTTCGAATGCGACATCGGAAAAGGATCGATATTCGAATGCGTATCGTTGGTGTGGAGGATAGTTAGTTTTTTACCCTTTGCGATGGTTTGAGCCCGTAAATCTAGGCTTCCGCTCAAAACGCCCAGAGTGGCCAATCCTGTGGTTCCTATAAATCGTCTTCGGTTCATGGAATGTAGCGCTTTTCGGTTCGGTTGGAAAGGGTTCCTTGCTGTTTTACTGCTTGGATGAAAACGTCGCGTAGGTTGTGCTGACTAACGCTTACCGACTCCGGTTGCAGGAAAAAGGTCATTTTATCGCCTCCATTAGCCAGATAATCCGAGGTGATGAAGGTAATGTGGGTGTGTTCCGGTAATAGGTTACCTACCATTAATTTGCCTTTTTCGAAACGTGCATTGGATAGAGCAACGCCTTTGGCTTGTTGCGATAAGTTTTTTTCAATATCGGGTATCCGTTCCACAGGTAATCGAACCCATGCTACCACATTATCGAAAGGCATGAGCTTGTAGAGATCTCCGACCGTTATGTCTCCGCGGTTAATGCTCGACCTTAATCCTCCGGCATTCAGCAGTACCACTACTGGCTCCCGCATTTTAACTGCCTGAGTTTCTTGCTGCAATAGGGCATCTGCCACCCAGTTCATTAAATTCGAGTTGGGATAGCTCAGGTCAAAACTCGTGTCTGCGCGGCCAATGACCTCTCCCATTTCTGCGGTTAAACTGTCGGAATAGGGCTGAATGAAGGAACTTATCTCCAGTTTGGTAGGGTAGCCCTGATCTAAACCTACGTTTTTGGTGCCGCCTTGCAAACTGATTTTTTGGGAGCATGCTCCAAGTACTAATAACCAAACTGGTAAGCGAAGTGGACGCATTACTCGATTAAGAAACTTTTTTGAGCAGTTCCAAACGGAGTTTGAACGGTAAGTAGGTATTTTCCAATGTTAAGCTGAGCCCCGTCAAGAATGAGTACCGGTAACTCAAGGTTCGACGATTCCATGATCACTCGCCCGCTAAGATCACAAACCTTGTAAGCGGTTATGGTCGTGTTGTTCACCTGCGCATAGACTTGGTTTTGGCTGGGAACCGGAAACACGGAGAAATTAGCTGCCAATTGTTCTTCCAAACCTACGTTGCAATTTTCTGCCAAATAACTCATGTTGGCAAAGTTTACATGGCATACGAATTCTGCGGAATCAATGTAAGGATTTCGGTTCCCTTGAACGCTGAAGATGTACTCTTGACGTGCGATTTCATAGGAATCCGGTGGGTCGTTGAAGTGCCAGTTTTTTAAAGATTCCTGATCCTGGTAGGCAGGAAAACTCCAGTTCAATCCCCCTTGGCCATTATAGCAGGTTGCTTCATAAAAAATGGAGCGCGCGGCATTTCCTTTTTGCGCGTCTCTGGGTTCGTAACACATTTGGTTTCCGTTGTAACCAACGCTTCCTTCTAAAAAACTAAAAAGTACATTTCCGGTGATATCCAATAGGGGTAAGTTGCTGCGATAGGAGTTAGCATTGGCAAAATTGGTAGGGTAGAGATTGTGTTGGTCGGTATATTCGGGTTGCTCAGGGTTATCGCAAGGGAAAGACGCCATCCAAGAATGGCAAAAGGAGTGTTCTCTTGAGTAACCAGTGGCAGTCCAATCAAAAGGATCGCTGAAAACTTTATTTTCTCCGGTGTAAACGCACGTTACGTAGGACTGTCCGTTGGTGGTGTCGCTTACTTCAAACTGATTCATGATCGTCTGTTTATAGTTAAAATAACTGATGAACGTATGCGGATTTATAAGAGCAGATAAATTGCTTAGGAAGGTGGGGACCTGGGAATTAATACCGCTGTAATAATTGCCAACATTCAAGCCCGTAGTTGTCGTGTTACCCGTTGCCGGGTTGGTCGTTTTGTAATTCTCAAATCCTGCAGGTCCGTTGAATGCAAAAACGGCAAAATAGTAGGGTTGATTGGCGCGTACTCCCCGAGGCACAAAGTTGGTTGAACTTCCTGAGTAGGCAACTTTCGCATTTCCAATGAGGTCACCTCTGAGGTAAGTTGTTCCGTCTAACGGGGTTCCTGAAACAGGTCCGGTTTTTGACCATAACACCAGGTATTTTTCTGCCCCGTTGCCGGCGGTGTATGAACCTGTCAAGGTGTAGGCTTGAACATTTGAGAAGGCAAGATTTGCTGCATTAGTGATTGGTTCAGTCGCTAGATTGTCTAAACCGACCGCTAATAAATTAATGATATAAGGGTTTTCATCGCTGTCGTTATTGGCGATGGATAGCGTAGCCGTACGAGTTCCATTCCCCGTTGGAGTAAACGTAAGGGTGAAATTTTCTGTTCCAAGACCTGCAACCGTAGTGGCATTCAGGTTGGTGGTGTAATCGGAAGCATTCGCTCCTGTAAGGGATGTTCCAGACACCGTAAGCGATTGCACTCCGCTGTTTTCGATGGTGATTACATTGTTAGCGGTATTTCCAATAACATACGTTGTATTATTCAATGCGGTGGTTCCGTTGATTTTGACATTGATTTCTCGAACGGGCGCAACGTAAGGAACAATGTCCGCTAAACTTCGCGGAACGACTTGATAGTTAGCGTTGAATTGTCCCATTAACCCAGTAATCGAAACCGGTCCAACGGGAATGGGCGTTCCGTCGATGTTGGTGGATGCGTTAATCCGAACGTCCAAGGTATTGGCACCGTTGGTGATTTGCACCGTGCTGTTTCCTACTGCAAAATTGCCGGTTTGAACAAAGATAACGTTCTCAATTCGGATAAGTTGGGATTCCAACGCTTCACCCGCGCTGGTAATCGGTATTACTTGAGGCACGTTTGGAGTAACAGGTCCGTGATCGGTAAAACTGTTGGTCGGCGATAATTCCAATAATCCACTGAAATCAAACAAAACTCCCGTGGCGGTAATGGAATCTCCGGTGGTTAAACTGCTCAAATTATTTCCGTAGCAAGCAATTCCCGCAGTTTCGTCTTGCAGGTAGCGTATAATACCGAGTTCAGAACCGTTTGAAACTACTCCTCTAACGGTTACCGTTGCTCCAATCGACATACTGCGAACCTGTTGAATTGTTTGTGCCTGAAAATAAAGG
>Ga0163212_1000820_pt1 | contig 13911 bp, 14 predicted proteins | sample Malawi_45m_30L_FD_113532 | JGI IMG/M metagenome (GOLD analysis project Ga0163212, IMG submission 113532) | Freshwater microbial communities from Lake Malawi, Central Region, Malawi to study Microbial Dark Matter (Phase II) - Malawi_45m_30L | ecosystem: Environmental > Aquatic > Freshwater > Lake...
AGGAAGAAGGAGCAGGGGAGAGAGACGATGAGCAACGAGACTGCAGTGAGCGCAACTATTCAGTTGACTGATGTGGCATCAGGAAAGGTCGCATCACTTCTTGCTCAAGAAGGTCGCGATGACCTAGTTCTCCGTGTAGCGGTTCAACCCGGTGGTTGCTCTGGCCTTCGCTATCAACTTTATTTTGATGACAAGGTAGAGGACTCTGACACTGTCGTAGCCTTCGGTTCGGTTCGCGTGGTGACTGACAAGATGTCAACCCCTTACCTCATGGGTGCAAGCATCGATTTCGTCGATACTATCGAGAAGCAAGGCTTCACTATCGATAACCCAAATGCGCAAGGATCTTGCGCCTGCGGCGATTCATTTAACTAATTTCGATAACGTCATTCGCTACTCTCCACCTCAGGACGGATTCACTCACCACTCAACTGGGGGCTCATAGGTAATGCGGATAGCCGTTGCAGGATCGGTGGGGCGAGATCACCTCATGACCTTTCCGGGCAAGTTCACCGACTCCCTCGTTGCTGAATCTTTAGAGAAAGTCTCACTTTCGTTCCTCGTTGATGGTCTTGATGTGAGGCGAGGTGGGTGCGCAGCAAACATTTCGTTCGGAATGGGGATGCTTGGGCTTCGACCGACCTTGATTGCCTCGGTTGGTAAGGATTGGGACGACTATCAAGCGTGGCTCAATCGCCATGGCGTCGACACTACTCATGTCCGCGTCTCAGAGACGCTTCACACCGCTCTCTATATGGTGACTACCGATACCTCGCTCAACCAGATCGCATCATTCTTTCCAGGTGCGATGAGCGAAGCACGGGAGATCGAACTAGCGCCAGTAATGGAGAGATCGGGGCGCTTTGATCTCGTGATGATCTCGCCTGATGATCCAGAGGCGATGGTTCGTCATACCGAGAGCTGTAGAAACGCAGGTATTCCTTTCGCCGCCGATCCTTCACAACAGCTTGCGCGAATGAATGGCGATGAGATCAGAACGTTGATTGATGGCGCTACCTATCTCTTCCTCAATGAGTACGAACTTGCTCTAGCAATGCAGAAAACTGGCTGGAGTGATGATGAGATCTTGTCGCGAGTTGGCACGCGCGTGGTGACTCTTAGTAGCGATGGTGCAAAAGTCGAGCGGAATGGCGAGAGCCAGGTTCGCGTCAAGGTGCCGAAGGAGAATGCCAAAGTTGATCCAACTGGAGTCGGCGATGCATTCCGTTCAGGCTATCTCGCCGGAATTGCCTGGGGACTTGAGGCAGAACGTTGCGCTCAACTTGGCTCGATGATTGCTACCTATGTGATCGAAACAAAGGGAACACAGGAGTACCGTTTCAATAAGTCTTCCTTCTTGGCGAGATTCACTCTTGCCTATGGATCAGATTCAGCTGCTGAGATAGAGCCACATCTACAGATCGCTTAGTTAAGAGAAGTTGCACCACCTCGGGTAATCTCAAAGTTCTCATGATCAATCGCGCGAACAGAATTTCCAGTCATCCGAGACCATGCTTCTAAGTCGGGTGATGTGGCAACATCGTCGCTCTTCAAGAGAAATGAATTCTCCGATGAATTCTGCTTCATCGACTTGCTTAGCTCAATAATCGGCAGCGGACACTTCATTCCGAGGCAATTGATCTCGCGCATCAGAGAAGTTCGCTTCGTAGCGCTCGAGCATGGGCAACGAGAGAGTCAAGAAAGGGCTCGACCGATCCGATATTTTCATCACGTAGTCGGATTCGAATGTTTCCGTGGGTAAGGATCCCCATCGCCGCAAGGACATGACTGGGGGAGAGCTCAGAGGCAGAGCAAGCCGATCCCGAGTCGACGGTGAAGCCATCGCTGGCAAGGCGTCGCATCAATTCATCTGCTGGCAGATTGAGGATTGAGATGCTTAATCGATCGCCCGTTGCATCTCCGGCGATATCGATCTCATCGAGGACGCCGAGTTGCTCTCGTAAGAAGGCATTTGCCTGATCGATGCTGGATGGACTCTTAGCGGATTCGATCTCTAATGCGACCGCGCTCATCAGAGTCAGTGGGGTGCTGGCACCAAATCTAGGAAGAACTGGGTCAAGGGTCGGAAGTGGATTTCGCCACGATGCTCTTTCATTGAGCGCAAGTATGTAGAGGCCGCGCGGGCCACCCCAACTTGTCGCATCGAAGATAGCGCTCTGCCAGTTGCCTGATTGAGAGATCACTTCCTTCGCGAGAGTGTTTCCCCACCCACGCGGGTTGAGTGAAGTGGCATCAAGAATCAGCGGCCCATCTGGAATCAAGGATTGCCAAATTCCGGTCTCGCCATTTCGAAGCTGGAAGAGGGTTAGGCTCTTCGTGAGGTCACTTTCAGGAGCGCTCTTGAAATCAATAACTCCCGAGAGATCAACGCGAGATTCATTGAGCGTGACCCCAAATCCCTTCGCTTCAATAGTTGCGGCTATCGCATCTTTCTTATCGATGGCGCTATATCTAATCGCCCTGAACTCGCCGGATTTAGCGTGCCCCAGGATCGAGAGCGTGAAGGCAAGCGAGCGATCTGCGACGAAATGAATCGAGGTCGCAGGAAGAGCTAATACCTTCGAGAAAGTTTGAAGTGCGGCCTCGAGACGAATTGAATTTGCAGCTCCCGGGCCAAAAATGGAACGAGGATCGCTATCGCCCTGAGTGAAAAAGGTCTCAAGGTTCTCTCGGATTGGTAGTGAATACGGCGCAAGATCTTGGAAATTCTTGGCTACATCCGCTGTGACGGGCGACACCCGATAAAGGCTACTCGCAGGCCGAGTCACTCGCTAACCAGGCCGATATTCTTGGCTCATGATGTATCGCCTTCGACGGGCCGCACTTGTTTCGCCGTTCTTACTTCTCTCACTTCTCACTGGATGTTCTGTCGATGAACTCCGCGGCTTTGGTTTCGAAGAAGGCGTCACAAGCGTCAATGACACCTCAATGGGGCTCTGGCAAGGTGCATGGCTTGCAGCAGCCGTTGTCGGTCTCATCACTTTGATCTTGATTCTCTGGCCAATCGTTTTCCATCGCAAGAAGAGCGAAGAGTTTCCGAAACAGACTCAGTACAACATCCCAGTCGAAGTCGCCTACACCGTTATCCCATTCATCATTGTTGCCGTGCTATTCGCCTATACCGCACGAGCACAGAACGAGATCAAAGAGGTCACGCCAGTAACCAATCAAAGTGTCAAGGTCCATGACATCACAGTCAATGCGTTCCAATGGTCATGGCAGTTCACCTATAGCGAGGCGGGGCCTGATGCGACCGTCACTGGAACGCCGGCCCAACCACCAACGCTGTACATGCCACTTGGCGAGAAAGTGCGGTTCAAGATCACCGCATCAGATGTGGTTCACGGATTCTGGGTTCCGGCATTTATGATCCAGATTCAAAACATCCCTGGCGTCGAGAACCAGATCGAGTTCACAGCCCAGAAACTTGGAACCTTCCCTGGACGTTGCAACATCCTCTGTGGCCGACAACATTCACAGATGCTCTTTGATGTGAAAGTTGTGACTCCGGCGGAGTATCAGAGCTACTTAGGATCTTTGAAGACTGAGGGGGCAGAGGCATGACCACATATGCGACAAGGCCGCTAGAGAGCGCCACTCCTGGTCTTGATATGCGAAATCGTGAGACAAAGCTAAGGCCCACGTCAAAAGGGCAGACGATTCGAAGGCTCTTGACCACGACTGATCACAAGACGATCGGCCATATGTACCTAGTGACCTCTTTTGCTTGGTTCCTCTTTGCGGGCATTCTCGCGCTCTTCATCCGCGCCGAGTTGACCCGGCCAGGTCTTCAATTCATGAGCGTTGAGCAGTACAACCAGGTATTCACCATGCATGGCACGATCATGCTCTTGATGTTTGCTACGCCGCTCTTTGTGGGCTTCGCGAATGTCGTCATGCCGCTTCAAATCGGTGCTGCCGATGTCGCCTTTCCACGAATGAACATGCTCTCGTATTGGCTTTATTTCTTCGGCTCATTGATGGCGACTGCCGGCTTCCTTGCGCCAGGAGGTGCCGCATCGTTCGGGTGGACTGCCTACGCTCCGCTCTCTCGAGTTGAGTATTCGCCCGGAATCGGGTCGGATCTATGGATTGTCGGTCTTGCAGTGAGTGGACTTGGAACAATCCTTGGTGGCGTCAACTTCATTACGACTATCTTCACCATGCGCGCACCAGGAATGACGATGTTTCGTATGTCGATCTTCTCCTGGAACGTACTTCTCACCTCGATTTTAATCTTGCTCGCTTTCCCACCACTAGCTGCAGCGTTGCTAGCTCTGGAATCTGATCGACTCTTCGGCTCCCATATCTTTGATCCAGCCAATGGTGGTGCTTTACTCTGGCAACATATCTTCTGGTTCTTCGGTCATCCTGAGGTTTACATCCTTGCCTTGCCGTTCTTCGGTATCGCCTCAGAGATATTGCCGGTCTTTAGCAGAAAGCCGCTTTTTGGCTATAAGGGATTGATCGCGGCAACAATCGCGATCGCAGCCCTCTCGGTTGCTGTGTGGGCGCACCATATGTTTGCAACCGGTCAAGTCCTCTTAGGTTTCTTTTCGTTCATGACATTCCTCATCGGAGTTCCGACCGGCGTGAAGTTCTTCAACTGGATTGGCACGATGTGGCGCGGCTCGATCTCACTTCAGACGCCGATGCTCTGGATCATCGGATTCTTGATCACCTTCCTCTTGGGTGGACTCACCGGAATCATCCTTGCTAGCCCGCCGCTTGATTTCGCAGTCTCAGCCTCATACTTTGTCGTTGCTCACTTCCATTATGTTCTCTTCGGAACTGTCGTCTTCGCGATGTTCGCTGGCTTCTACTTCTGGTGGCCAAAGATGACCGGACGGATGCTCGATGAGCGCCTTGGGAAGATTCATTTCTGGATACTCTTCATCGGATTCCACACCACTTTCTTGATCCAGCACTGGCTCGGCATCAAAGGCTTCCCTCGAAGGTATGCCGACTACTTGGCCACTGATGGATTTACCATGATGAATATGGTCTCAACCGTCGGCGCAGCCCTCCTTGCGCTCTCGATGATTCCATTTGCAATCAATGTCTGGATCTCGCGAGAGTCGCCAAAGGTAGAAGTTGATGATCCTTGGGGCTATGGCGCTTCACTTGAGTGGGCCACATCATGTCCGCCGCCGCGTCACAACTTCCACACCATGCCGAAGATCAGATCCGAGCGTCCAGCATTTGATCTTCACTACCCGCACATCAAGACTGAGAGCCACTAAAGATGAGATTCGGTTGGCAACTCTTCGGGTTTCTGTTCATTTTTTATGTCATTGTCGATGTGATTTATTGGCTTCAAGGTGGTGAGCTTGTCGGCGTCACCGCAATGGCGCTGAGCGCAGGGCTTGCGCTCGTCATCGCCTTCTATTTCTGGTTTACTGAACGACGTCTAGGCGGCAACTTGCCGGAAGATCGCGTTGATGCCGAGATTGCCGATGGAGCGGGGGAGATCGGCTTCTTCCCGCCCTATTCCTGGTGGCCCCTTGCTATTGGATTCTGTGCAACTCTGACCGCTCTGGGACTCGCAGTGGGTTGGTGGCTCTTCTTGATAGGGGCTGGCGCATTGATTCTCTCTGTGATGGGATTCGTACTCGAATATGAGAAGCCGGAGTATCAAGGCCACTGACGCTCTGCAAATTTCCAGAGGATAGAGACGGTTTATGAGCGTGAGAGCAACAATATTAGAGACGGGAAACCCGCTCCTTGTCGGTGCCGAGATAACGATCAACGCTCCAGCACGGAAGATCTTTGACCTATTGGCCAATCCCGAGCGTCACCCAGACTTCGACGGTTCAGGGACCCTGCGTCGTTCGCTTCGAGGACCTAAGCGACTCTACCTCGGAGCAAAGTTCGGCATGGCGATGAAGGTCAAACTCCAGTACCGGATCACTAATGAAGTGGTTGCATTCGAAGAAGATAGCGTGATCGCATGGCGCCATCTGATGCGCTGGGTTTGGCGTTACGAGTTGACCGCAATAGATGCGCAGTCAACGCTGGTGCGCGAATATTTTGACGGTAACCCTGCAAGAAGCAAGAAATGGCTTGAGATTACGGGCGCACTGGCAAGAAATCCAAAGTTGATTGCAAAATCTTTGGTGCGACCCAAGGCCTTAGCCGAACGGTCATAAACTCACGATGAGGTTCGATCGCGAACTCTAGTGGTGTTCAATTTCCTTCAACTCTTCAACAGTTGGCTTTGCAACGTGTTCTGATGCAGCCCTCGACCATCGCGCCCTCATCCGCTGGCGGATTCCTTTAGGTAGCGCAACGCCACGTTCATCAGTTTCCGGCGCTGATAGGGCAGGGAGCTGTTCATGTGAAGTGAGTTGGTAGGCCTTCTGAGGTGAGAGCGGCTCGTGGACTTCAATGAATTCACCATGAGGAAGCATCACCAAGCGCCCCATCTCTTTACCATGCAAGACCATTTCGCGATCTGCGCGCTGAAGCGCCAGACAGATTCTCTTGGTGACGACAAAGGCAATCGGAGGTAAGACAAATACTCCGATTCGTGAGAACCACATGATCTGGTTGATTGAGAGATCGAAATGAACAGCGAGGAGATCGTTACCACCGTTAATCAAAGTGACGAGAACGAAAGTCAGGGCCATGGCGCCTATTGCGGTTCGGTTGGGATTGTTGCGTGGGCGATCGAGTAGATGGTGCTCGCGCTTATCCCCAGTCATCCAACTTTCGATGAATGGGTAGAGCGCCATCAACGTGAAAAGGATTCCCGGGATTATCAGTCCTGGGATCAGGATGTTCCAGGAGATGGTGTAACCGAGTGCATGAGTCTCAATCGGTGGCGACATTCGGACGAGCCCATCGAGCCAACCCATGTACCAATCCGGTTGCGATCCAGCTCCGATTTGTGCCGGAGTGTATGGACCGTAAACCCAGATTGGATTGATCTGTGCGACCGCTCCGAGGAATGCGGTGAATCCAAAGACGATGAAGAAGAAGCCACCAGCCTTGGCCATGTACACGGGAAGTAGTGGATAGCCGACAACATTCTTCTCGGTACGCCCAGGTCCTGGGTATTGAGTGTGCTTCTGATACCAGACCAACATTAAATGAGCGGTGATCAAGGCCAAGAAGATCCCAGGGATCAAAAGGACGTGGGCGGTATAGATACGCGGAATAAAGAGCTCTCCTGGGAACGCGCCGCCGAATACGAAATAAGAGAGGTATGAGCCGACCACGGGTATCGCCTGCATGATCGCTTCAGCGATACGGATTCCGGTTCCCGAGAGGAGATCGTCGGGGAGCGAATACCCCAAGAAGCCTTCGACAATTCCAAGCGTCAATAGTCCAACACCGATAATCCAGTTCATCTCACGTGGCTTGCGGAATGCTCCCGTGAAGAAGACGCGAAGCAAGTGCGCGACCATTGCTGCAAGGAAGATCAGCGCAGCCCAGTGATGGATTTGGCGCATCAAGAGTCCACCGCGAACATCGAATGAAATATGAAGCGTTGATGCATACGCTGCCGACATATGAACACCTTCGAGCGGTTCATATGAGCCTTCGTACTCGACTTCTCGCATCGAAGGGTCGAACCAGAAAGTCAAGAAAGTTCCGGAGAGGAGCAAGATGATGAAGGAGTAGAGGACGATCTCGCCGAGCATGAATGACCAATGATCTGGAAAGACTTTGGTCAGCGTTTTCTTCATCCACTTCGCAGCGCCGGTGCGCTCATCCAGATAGTTCGCTACTGCGCCAGCTGCACGCTCTCGAGCCTTCATTCGGAATCACGCTCCCAGTAACTAGGTCCGACTGCTTCATTAAATGGCGCAGATGCAACGAGGTATCCCTCAGAATCAACGCTGATCGGCAATTGTGGCAGAGATCTTGCCGCTGGTCCAAAGATAACTTTCGCCGCTCGAGTCACATCAAAGGTGGATTGATGGCATGGGCAGAGCAGATGTTTTGTCGATTGCTCATAGAGGGCGACAGCGCAACCCATATGAGAACAGATCTTCGAGAAAGCAATGATTCCCTGGTAAGTCCACGATAGACGTTCGGCATCGAGATTGAACTCTTCTGGGCGAATACGGATCAGCAGAAGCGCATCCTTGGCGATGTCATTGAGCGTGCGCTTTCTTCCAGCGGGCAGAAGTGGCAATACTTGTGCGACCGCTCCGACTTCGAGATCGCCAGGCTTGATCGGACGATCACCAGGATCGGTCAAAAGTCGAGTCCCTGCCCGCCAATTGGTTTGGCCTAGCTCATCTCCTGGAAGCTCTGCACTGCAATCGCGCAGCAACAAAAGCGGTGAAAGTCCAGCGAGGCCAAGTGAGAGTCCAAGAGTTCGCTTGATCAGAGTTCGACGACCAAGTCCCGCTGTAGCGCCTTGTTCTTTGATGGTCGCTACAAATGCCGCGCGATCCTCATCCTTGGAACGTTGTTCCCTTCGAACGTCGACCACTTCATGATCTGGCATCAGAGTCTTAGCCCAGTGGACTGCGCCCATTCCGATGAAGAAGAGAGAGATTGCAAGGCCCAGGCCGAGGAAGAGTTGATGAGAATTTGTGGTGCCAAGAATCGGAAGGAAGATGAGTTGATCTTGCGGGATCCCCACATACGAGAAGATGAAGAGAATTGTGCCGAGGGCAGAGGTGAGGAATAGGAGCGCTACTTGTTGCTCTGCTCGCTTCGCCGCCTTCGGATCGGTATCTGCTTTACGGTGAACGTGTGTCGGAAGTCCTGGGTCTTGTATCGGTTGTAGTGACATTCTCAGATCACCGTGCCTTCGAGGTGAGCCAGACGGCTACACCAATCAGAGCGCCAAGTCCCAAAGTCCACGCCAACAATCCTTCGGTCACGGGACCAACGCGGCCAAGGGTTGCACCACCCAGAGATGGTTCGGACTCGACTTCCTTGATCCATTTGATGATGTCTAACTTCTCTGCTGGAGTGATCACTTTGTCACCGAAGACAGGCATCGCTTGCGGACCAGTGATCATCGCTTCGTAAATATGACGTGCTTCTACGCCCATCAATGTCGGTGCATATTTTCCTCGAGTTAGCGCACCACCTTGACCTGCAAGGTTATGGCACATGGCGCAGTTGTTTCTAAAGAGCGTTCCACCCGATGCCGCATTTCCATCGCGCTCCCATGCGATCTCTTCATTGGTGAGCGCCTTCGGTCCTGGTGCCAAAGAAGCTACATATTCGGCAAGAGCGGCAGTCTCGTACTCGTCATAAACCGGGGGCTTTCGCACAGCCTGTTGGCTCATATCAGCCATGGGCATACGCCCCGTTCCTACCTGAAAATCGACGGATGCAGAGCCAACTCCAATCAGTGACGGGGCAGCTCCTGCACCTTCAGCATTGAGTCCATGACAGGAGGAGCAGCCTCTCGCGAAGATCTCTTTACCCTCTTTGATAAGTGTTGCCTTATCGGCGCTAATGACCAGCGCTTTGCTCTCCATCGACTCGGCCGCCGCTTTTCCTGCAGTGAATAGCGCTCCAGCAAGGAACAGTCCCAAGGCGAGAAGGACGGGCCGGAAGAAACGATGGTCCCGATAACCCGAAAGACGTGCCATGACTACCGCCCTCTTCTCACTTGATCAGGTAGATCGCGGAGAAGAGCGCGATCCAGACGATATCGACGAAGTGCCAGTAGTAGGAGACGACGATTGCGGTTGTCGCTTGACGGTGACCGAAACGTCCAGCGCGAAAAACGCGAACCATCACGATCAAGAACGCGAGCAAGCCACCAGTGACATGAAGACCGTGAAAGCCAGTTGTCATAAAGAAGACAGAGCCGTACGGATTGGAGGAGAGGGTCAAACCTTCTGAGACTAGGTGTGCATACTCATAGACCTGACCGCCTATAAAGAATGCTCCCATCGCAAAGGTAAGCGCAAACCATTCACGCATTCCCCACTTGCTCCACTGCAAAAGTGATCCAGTGCGCTTTGCTTGAAAACGTTCGGCTGCAAAGACGCCGAACTGACAGGTCACTGAACTCAAAACCAAAACTGTAGTGTTAATCGAAGCAAATGGAATGTCGAGAAGTTCGGTTGATTGAGCCCAGATTTCAGGGCCTTGAACAGCGCGGATCGTGAAGTACATTGCAAAGAGTGCAGCAAAGAACATCAACTCACTAGAGAGCCAGACGATGGTTCCAACAGCAACGATATTGGGGCGATTGATTCGCGGCGCTGGCGCGCTGGCTAAGGCAGCCGAGGACATACGGGGATTATTCCCCATCTATCGCTCAAATCATGCGGTAAAGGCTCAAGATCAGTGATTGAAAAAGGTGGTAATCGCCACTATCAATGGCCCGAATCTGACCCTTTTGTTGTTCTGGGTCACACCTCTCAAGAAACTCGCAGTGAAACTGACTTTTTGATGGCGCAGATAGACTTCCCGTCATGGAATCGACGCATTCTGGCGATCATGGGCCCTCATTGATTGAGCAACCGTCAAAGCGAGCAAATCTCACGATTGCCGTCTACTCCGATGAATCTTCGACCCGCCTTGCAATCGTCAAGGCGCTCGGAAAGCGAGTCGCCAGAGATCTACCCGAGCATGAAATTCTGGAGTTTGCCACCGGAAGTGCGGTCAAGGATTTTGCGGCAGGCAAGAAGCGAGCCGACCTTTTCATTCTCGATGGCGAGGCAGTACCAGAGGGTGGGATGGGAATCGCACGACAACTCAAAGATGAGATCTATCAATGCCCGCCTACCTTGGTGATAACTGGAAGAGCGCAAGATGCCTGGCTTGCCGGATGGTCAGGAGCGGATGCGGTTGTCACTCATCCGATCGACCCATTCACTCTGGCCCGAAGCGTCGCTCGAATTTTCGAGTAGTCGATGCCTTATTGAAGTCGCCCCACGAGTGGGCATCGACCATGGTCCGCGACTTTCATCGATAAGAAGCACTTCAGATACTTTCTCAAGAACTCGAACTAGCTTCTCACTCTCTTCATAGTTCTTTGCCGGGATGATGCTCTCGTCATCAATAATACGTTCACCGCTTAAGAGAAGAGATTTGATTGTCTCTTCCATCAATTCAACCGCTGGCACTGGCGCGGACGATGCGAGGCGACCATAACGAATCAGAAGAAGTTCATCTTCCACGCGGACGACGATTTCAGGGATTCGAGTGATCGAGCGGATGCGCTGACCCCGACTTACACCACGAGCGAATGCTGAGAGGCGATTTCGAAGGGCGAGCGCGTCCTCGAATCTTTCTTCACCGGCGAGTTCCTTCATCTTTCGCATCAACTCTTCTTCTAGTGGAGTGCTTGCACCATGGAGTAGTTGATGCACACTCTGGGTCAGCGTCTCGTAGGAATCTTCACTCTGGGCTCCGACGCAGGGTGCATCGCACCGTTTCATCTCATAAAGGGCGCAGGGTGATGCGAGCTTCATACTCCGTGAAGTGATTTTGATAGTGCATTGGCGAATCTTGGTAACTTCGTAAATCGCCGACCGCGCAGCATCAGCCTCATCCACTCCTGAGAATGGACCAGCCCATCCCACTTCATCGCAGAGCCCAACGAAACCTCTGACTGTCGAGATTCGAGGAAAAGCCTCATCGGTCAGTCGCAACCAGATTTTCTTCTCTGGAAATTTCGAACGACGGTTGTACCTGGGTTTAATCGAATTAATCATCCGAATTTCTCGAATCTCGGCTTCAGTGACTGTGGGGCACGGGATGGTTTCGATACTTTCGGCAATGGCGATCATCTCAAGTACACGACTCCTTGCCTCATTACTTGAGAAGTAAGAACGCACGCGCGAGGCGATGTTCTTCGATACTCCTATGTAGAGTGCTTCGCCATCTGGCCCTTTGAAGATATAGAGCCCCGGACCCTTGGGTAGCCCCTCTAGTAGATGACGTTTTGATTGTTGCGCTTGTGTGAGGCGATGCGAGATATCAAAGAGATCTTCCACCGTCGAGACTCCGAGCGACCCGACCCGCCCAATCAGACCGTGAAAGACATCGACAGTCGCTTTGGCATCATCGAGCGCTCGATGATTTGGCTGACTATTCGCGCCAAAGAATGGCGCGAGGGTAGAGAGCTTGTTGTTCGGCACCTCATCGCGCGTCAGAACCCGCCGTGCAATTTTTGCCGTATCCAAAACGCGATATTTGGGCCATGGTCGACCGCTTCGCAACATGGCGGCGCGAAGAAATGAGATATCGAATGGTGCGTTATGAGCGACCAATATGGCGTTCTCTGGCGATCCGCAGAACTCGATGAAAGTGGGAAGTACGTTCTCAATCTTTGGTGCCTCGGAGACCATCGCATCTGTGATTCCAGTGAGTACCGCGATAAATGGCGGGATACCTGTTCCGGGATTGATGAGGGTTTGGAATTCTCCGATCACTTCACCGCCTCGGATTTTCACAGCGCCGATTTCCGTGATGGCGCAATCCTCAGGTGATCCCCCGGTTGTTTCAAGATCTACGACGACAAAAGTGGCCGCTGAGAGCGCGGTGCCAAGATCATCGAATGAACCTTGAATGGAATCCTGGAATTTCATGAAGTGAAGGTACCTCGCGACACCGACAAAGTAGCGTGAAACTCTGATAACCGATGAAAATGAATCAAGCGATAGATTCTCGCCATGGGTACCGAGGGAGCGCCAGCAGGATGGCTTGAGGATTATCAGGCTGAAGGTTCGGGGCGAAACAAGAAGACGGGAATCGTCTTTGTCCATGGCTTTACCGGTTCACCGGCCTCTATGCGTCCATGGGCTCATCACTTCCACGAACTTGGGTACACCGTTCGAGTGCCGCAGATTCCGGGACATGGGACGAATTGGCAAGATCTCAATCGAACCCCATGGCATGAGTGGCCGGCAAAGGTCGAGCGAGAACTTGCGCCATTGATCGCACTCTGTGACCGGGTTTTCATATTCGGTCTCTCGATGGGGGGAGCCAACACATTGCATGTGGCGGCAAAGCTCGCCGGAAAATCGACGGGTGAGAAGTTGGCAGGAATCGTGCTGGTTAATCCGATGATTCACATCCCAGGAATCCGAATCAAGTTCGGACCTCTCATTGCAAAGATCACAAAAGGACTTCCTTCAGTGGGCGATGACATCAAGAAGCCTGGCGTCAACGAGTATGGATATGACGTCCTGCCCACGAAGGGTGTTCTAGAACTCAACAAATTCTTGAAGGCAACCAGGTCAATGCTCGGTCAGGTGAAGGCGCCGCTGCAACTATTTCACTCCGTCGAGGACCACGTCCTTCCAGTTTCCAATACTGAAATCATTCTCAACGAAATCGGAAGCAGTGAGAAGACTCGGATCGAATTGACGAATAGTTACCATGTAGCAACCCTTGATTATGACGCCCCGATCATCTTCTCGAACTCTCAACTCTTCGTCGAAAAGATTGTGGGTGATAGATAATTTTTCGTCATCAGAAGCGGATCGCGCTCGCCATCGTGATTATCATCGTCGCTGCGCTAGCCATCTCACTCGTCGGCACAGGCTCGGGCCCAAGTAGTCAGGGAATAACAAAGTTAGATTCGCGCGGACTTCGTGGCTAGTTTCGCCCCAATTTCACGAAAAGTCGCCAGATCGTGACAACTCACCAAGTCGACCTTTCTCTCTTAGCAAGACGTGCGCGCAACAGTCTCTGGTCACTCTTTTTTCTCATGGGAATTGTTTCGATGGCCTGGGTTCCGCGTATTCCCGAGATCAAAAGGTTATTTCATCTATCAGACGGCTTTTTTGGAATTGTGTTGATCTGTAGCGGCGTTGGGGCAGCGCTGGGCGCACAGGTAAGTGGTGGACTCGTCCATCGATATGGATCGAAGAATGTCACTCGAATCGCGCAAGTTTTCATGCCCTCAGGACTGGTGGTCGTGGCTCTCGCTCATTTACCCGCACTCTTAATGGC
>Ga0163212_1000826_pt1 | contig 13895 bp, 12 predicted proteins | sample Malawi_45m_30L_FD_113532 | JGI IMG/M metagenome (GOLD analysis project Ga0163212, IMG submission 113532) | Freshwater microbial communities from Lake Malawi, Central Region, Malawi to study Microbial Dark Matter (Phase II) - Malawi_45m_30L | ecosystem: Environmental > Aquatic > Freshwater > Lake...
CCTTTCCATTCATGCCGCCTGGCGGCGGATAGCTCGGACTCTCGGTAGCCATCCTTCGGCTGGCTCCTGAGGTAGGATTGATCGCCTGCGGCGATCTTTCCATTCATGCCGCCTGGCGGCGGATAGCTCGGACTCTCGGTAGCCATCCTTCGGCTGGCTCCTGAGGTAGGATTCGAACCTACGACCAATCGGTTAACAGCCGACCGCTCTACCACTGAGCTACTCAGGATTTCTGCCGGAACGGGACAAAAAACCAAGCACCGGTCCGCGTGTCAAGAAGACCCGTGCCGCATAAGGCGGAATTCTCTTTTTGCCGACCATGTCCATTGGGCTTTGACCTCGGAAAAACCATTCGCTAAACCGCGCTAGGGTGTCTGAAGCGGAACAAAAAATATTCGAGGGATTGGGGGTCTCTCCGGGGATTGCCGAAGGCGAGGTCGTCGTCCATTGGCAGGACGAGGAAGAGGTGCCCCTGCGCGATATTGCCGAGGACGATATTCCCGGGGAAATCGCGCGTTTCGAGGCCGCTCTCATTGCCACGCGGCAGGAACTCCTCGAGATCCAGCAACGCATCGCCGCGGCCATCGGCGCGGGCGACGCGAGCATCTTCGACGCACACCTTCTCGTCGTCGAAGACCGCACCCTGATCGACGAAGCCCTGCGCGGTCTCGAACGCGACAAACACAACATCGAGTTCGTCTTCCACCAGGTCGCCGAGAAATACTGCAAGACGCTCGCTGCGATCGACGACCCCTACCTGCAGGAACGCGTGGTCGACATCGAGGACGTGACGCGCCGAGTTCTCCGCCACCTGCTCGGCAAAGCGCAAGCCGACCTGCACAAACTCGACCGCCCGCACATCATCGTCGCGGCGAACCTCACGCCCTCCGACACGGCGCTGCTCAACCGCGAGCTGGTGCGCGGCTTCGTCACCGAACAAGGCAGCCGCACCTCGCACAGCGCGATCATGGCCCGCTCCCTCGGCATTCCCGCCATCGTGGCCCTCAGCGGGATCTGCTCCAAACTCAGCACCGGCGACCGCGTGCTCCTCGACGGATACAGCGGCAAACTCATTGTCGATCCGACGGCGCAGACGCGCTTCGAATACGGCCAGATCGAACAGCACAAGGTGGAAGTCGAGCACCAGCTCGAGGCCATTCGCGAAACACCCTCCAACACGCGCGACGGACGCCACATCATCCTGTCCGCCAACATCGAGTTGCCCTTGGAGATCGACGCGGTGGCGTCCTCCGGCGCGGAGGGCATCGGACTCTTCCGCACGGAGTTCCTTTTCCTCAACAAGCAGACGGTGCCGGGCGAAGACGAACAATACGAAGCCTACAAAGCGGTCGCGGAAAAATGTGCGCCGCACGGCGTCATCATTCGCACGCTCGACATCGGCGGCGACAAGCTGATGCATTTGGACGGCGTGCAAGAGGAGCCCAATCCCTTCCTCGGTCGCCGCGCCATCCGCCTCTGCCTCGACGAACCCGCGATCTTCAAAACACAGCTTCGCGCCATCCTCCGGGCCTCGGCCCACGGCAACGTCCGCCTGATGTATCCCATGGTGACGCAACTCGACGAAGTCCGGTGGGCCAACTCGTTTCTCGAGGAATGCAAAAGCGAATTGTCCGCGGAAGGCAAAGCATTCAACGGCGACATCGAAGTCGGGTGCATGATCGAAGTTCCCTCCGCCGCCCTCATCGCCGACCAATTGGCCGCGCAGGTAAAGTTCTTCAGCGTGGGCACCAATGACCTCGTGCAATACACCATGGCGGTCGACCGCGGGAACGACCGCGTGGCCCACCTCTACCAGCCCACGCATCCGGCCGTCCTGCGGCTCCTTGCCATGTCCTGCCAAGCGGCGCACAAACACGGCATCTGGATCGGGGTCTGCGGCGAGATGGCGTCGGAGTTGTATCTGACTCCCCTCCTTCTCGGTCTTGGTATGGACGAGTTGAGCGTGGTGACAGCTGCCGTCCCGCGCGTCAAAAAAGCGGTGCAGAGTCTGGATTTCCAAGAGTGCAGCGAGTTGGCTTGCCGAGCAGCCGGCATGACCGATCCGGGCGAGATCGACAAAATGTGCCGCGAACACGCTAAGAAAAACTACGGCGAGTTGTTCGATTGCTGAACGGTGGCGGCCTCGCCGCCACTCGGGCCGTTCCCTCAACCCTCATCTCGCAGCTCTCAACTCGTTCGAATGCGCCTCACCGATATCCGCGCCGCGCTGGAAGAATTGCAACTTCGTCCGACCAAGAGTCTCGGGCAGAATTTTCTCCACGATCAGAACTTGGCGCGATCAATTGCTGCGGCCGCCGTTCCGGAGCGCGCACCTTTCACCGTGGAAATCGGATCCGGTCTCGGCTCGCTGACATGGCCTTTGCTCGAACGGTGCGACAATTTGCTGCTCATCGAAAAGGATGCACGCTTGGCCGAATGGCTGTGCGCAAAGTTGCCCGCCGACCGCGTCGAGATCGTGCATGCCGACGCCATCGAGTTCGATTGGCGTCCGATGATGAAGCAAGGCCCCATCCCTCTGGCTGGTAACCTTCCCTATTACGCCACTTCGCCCATCCTTCGCCATTGGCTTGGACCGTGCTCGCCAGTCAACCGCGCGGTGTTCGCCGTGCAGGACGAATTTGCGCGGCGTTTGGCCGCCGGACCCGATTCACCCGACTACAGCGCGCTGACTGTGCGCACGCAGCGACTGTGGAATGTCCGTCGCGAACGCTCCTTGCCTCCATCGGTCTTTTTCCCGGAGCCCGGAGTCGACTCGGCACTCGTTGTTCTGGAAAAAAGGAGCCCCAAGGAATTTCCGCCGGTGCGCGCTGCGCTTTTCGACAATTTGGTGCAGCGTGGGTTCAGCCAAAGACGCAAACAACTGAAGTCGCTACTCAAACCCGACGCCGCGGAATGGGAAACTTGGTGCAACGCGCAGAATCTCCCTGCCACCTGCCGGGCGGAAAACTTAACCGTCGCGCAATGGATCCATCTGGCCCGCATGCTCGATCCTGCTGCCGTCCATCCGCCCCAGCATGATGGCGAGAGATTCGATGTGGTCGATGAGAACGACAACGTCACCGGCAACGAGCTTCGCTCGGTCGTGCATGATAAAAATCTTCTGCACCGCGCGGTGCACATTCTCGTCTTCAATAAAGCGGGCGAACTGCTCCTGCAAAAGCGCTCGGCATGGAAAGATCGCGAGCCGTCGAAGTGGGACTCCAGCGCGGCGGGCCACCTTGAGCCGGGCGAGAGTTATACGAACGGCGCATTGCGCGAGACGGAGGAGGAACTCGGCATCCGTTGCGAGTTGACGCCGATCGGCAAAATCCGCGCCTGCTCCAACACCGGACAGGAATTCGTCGAGGTCTTCACCGCGCGCCACGACGGGCCATTCGTTCTACCCCCATCAGAAATCGAAGACGCCGCGTTTTTCCCCCTGAGTGTGGTCGCGGAATGGGTGGCCGCGCGTCCCCAAGATTTCGCCCCGGGCTTCTGGGAAGTTTGGAAACTCCTCCAGTCGCGGTAGGGCCGGCTGGCCTGAGCCGGCCGAAAGATAAAAACTTTCTTAAGCTGCTGCTTCGCAAATCACGCGGAAACCTTCCCGGCGCGCCGCTTGTGCAAGTGCGTCGTCCAGCGTGACGAACTCCAACTCCGCAACTTCAGTCGAGCCCAAGACCACCGCCGCAGCGAGCTGCAGCGCATCGGCGGCGCGCAGAGAGTGCGTGAAGAGCAAGCGTCGGGAGCATGCGCGCACCGCGCTCGTTGGCAGCACCTCGTGCGCCCGCGCCATCAGCTTTTGCAAGTTGGACAGCGCCTCATCGGTTGTCCCTGACGGCCAGCCCGCCTCCCTTTCCCGACGCGCAAGAGCCGACCAACATTCCGTCGGCGTTCCCCACCAAAAGGCAATCTCGCCGTCTGCGGCGAAAAGACGGCTCATCTCCGCACTCTTGGCTTCTTCGATGACAAGAGGCAGCAGAGCCGAGCTATCCCAGAACCTCATCGCCCCTGACGTCGCTCCTCGAGGAGAGCGGCAACCACCTTCGCCCCGCCCTCGGGTGCGCGAGCCGGTTTCAATTCCAAAGCCTCGTCGAGATTCCCCGCCAGCCGGACCTCGCCCCGCCGCGCCAACTCCGCCAGGCGGGCGCTCCATCCGCTGCCCCCGATTCCGCCGGGTCGATAAGGCACCAACTTCGCTACCGGCTGGTTCCGGTCGGCAATCACCACCTCTTCGCCACCTTTCACGCGCTCCAAGTAACTGCTCAAATTACTCTTGGCATTGGAAATATTGGTCTGGATCATGTGACTATGTTAGTCTGATTGGGGTGTGCTGTCAACATCCATACTGAAACTCTCTCTGACAGCTGCCAACTCGTCTTCGTCTCCGCTTCGCACCTTCCCACATTCATACCTTCCCACCGCCCAGCACCCAGCCAGGCGCCTACAGGAAAACCCTACCTCAAAACACCAATTCGCCCAAATTGGCGCCGCGAGGCCTCGGCCGTAATCTGTCTTCGTTATGAACAAACACACCTCACTCAAAGCAAAGTTCAACTCGGCGTTCAGCTTGGTCGAACTTCTCGTTGTCATCGCGGTTATCGCCGTCATTGCGGCCATCGCGATCCCGAACATCACCGGGGCCCGCGAAGCCGCCGTGGCTGCGCAGAGCAGCTACAACGCGCAAGCGTTGACCGACATGCAGAACAAGGTCGAAGCCATGACGGGCACCCGTCCGACTGAAGCCCAACTGCAGACCGGTATCAGCGTGACCAACGGCACGAATGTGATCACGTTCCGTTTGGAGTGATCAGTTTCGTTCCTCCAAGCAGGCCCCGGTTCGCCGGGGCCTGTTTTTTTGGTCCGCCATCTAACGGGGAAGGCTTTCCATTTGACCCGTAGGACGCCCGGCCGGATGTTTCCTCCGAGAACCCGTCTTCGCCATGAAACGAACAGCCAGCTCCGAATCGGCCATGAGCCTGATCGAGTTGCTCGTGGTCATCGTGATCATCGGTGTGCTCGCCACCCTGGTGATCCCCTACGTATCGCCACTGCGCGAGTCGGCCAGCATGCACGTGGCCAGGCAACAACAAGTCGAATTGCAGACGGCTTTGGGCAGCTGGGTCTCGGCCGCGTCGGCCGGCCCGGGAGGCTTGGCCGCAGCGAGAGGCGCCTACAACGGTGCCGGCAGCAAAATGGGTCTGCTGCAGAGCTACCTTCAGCCTTCCACCTACGCTTCCTTGAGCGGAAGCGGCAGCAGCGTGAGCAGCGCCGCGTTGTCCGGGGCCGGCGCCTCATTGCAATTTTCCTCGTGGGGTGTAGACGGCATGCCATCGATCCAATGGGTGGCCGGACAATGACGAACCGCATCAAACAAATCGCGTCGCGCAACAAGGGCTTCAGCCTCGTCGAACTGCTCGTCGTCATCGTTGTGCTCGGCATCGTGCTTTACTTCGCTTTTCCCAACATCGTGCAGATGCGCAGCGACAGCGAAGACAGCCTCGCCCGGGCGCGGGCCGAAATGCTGAACCTTGCCGTGGCCGGTTATTTCCAAGCGGTGGGGGACAGGGCCACAGCAAGGGCCAACTGGGCCGCCGCGGGCAGTGACGATGCTCGTTACGCCAACCTGCTCCGCCCATACATCGCTTTCCCCAGCGCCAGCCTGTCGGCCTTCATGCCCAGCTCCGATTACACCGTCGTCTTCGATCCGACCGATCCGCTGCTCAACAAGGCAGAACTTTACGGACCGAACGGGGCCATCTCCTACTGACACGACAAGCTCAGCGCAATGTTTGGCCTCGGGCCGGACGGTGGTATACTGAATGGCGTAATACCGGCGGCCAGCACCGGTGACCAACCATGGCCAGCACCCTCGACGTAAAATTGCCGTCAGCTCTCCGGTCCAAGGGCCTGAGCGCACCGTTGGATCTTCCGGACAACGCGCACAATCTCCACGAAGCGCTTGCTTTGGCCAACGGGGTGCCGTCGGAAGACGCCTTCGAATGGCTGGCTGCGCGATTTGCCCTGCTCCCCTGTGCCCCGACCCGTCCGTCCATCGCGGTGCAGACGGAAAATATTTTCCGTAACTTGGCCGGGGAAATCCACGGACCGGGTGAGGAACCCTGGTTGCCCGTGGGCAACATCGGCCCCCTCCTCATCGCGGGCCATTACAATCCCGCGGCAACGGCGCGGTGGGGATTCCCGGAACAATTCACGATCGGCGTCCTCCTCTCGCAAAAAGACTACGGCGAATTTCGCGCCCTGCTCGACGAGCGTCTGAGGGCCAAACCCTTGTCGGCGCGTGTCCCGCGGCTCGATCCGCGGCCGTTGGAAAAAGGAGCGTCGCCCGAAAACGCGCTGAAGTGGTTGCTTTCCGAATATCCTTTCGGCGAGGAGGAGCGTTCGCGTCTCGAGACGCGCCTCGAGCCCCTTTCCGCCGTGGCCGCGGCCAATGTTCTCGGATTGAAAGCCCTTCCGCCCGGATACGGAGCAGCCCTGCGCCATCTCTGCACAGCCGAGCCGGTCTTCAACCCCGCGCTCGCCCCGCGCCAAAGCGAGTTCCCCGACACGCTTCTGGAGAAACACGGCGTGTTCCCGCTCTTTGCCGGGCGAAAAACCGTTTACCTGCTCAGCGCGCAGAAGGAAATCTTCGCCTTCGAGGACGAGTGGCTGGCCTCGAACACCGACACGCGCAACTTCCGGCCCGTGCTCTCCGACAAGGAATCGATCCTTCGTATCGTCAACCGCGACCGCAGCAACGCGGCCGCCGCAACGGCGGGCGGACCCGTCGGCGAACTTACCGAATCCGCCGCGGCCAACGTCGTCGACATCGATCCGCAGGAGGTCACGCGGATCAACCCCGCGAGCATCAACACCACGGCAGAGCAAGCCCTGCACTGGATCTTCCACCGATCGATCACCGCGCGGGCCAGCGACCTGCACATCGAGAAATATTTCAACATGGCGCGCTTCCGCGCACGCATCGACGGCGAACTGGTCACGCTTTTTTCCGCACCCGAGGAAATGCTGCCGCGTTACGTCAGCCTGATCAAAAACTACGCCAACATGGGACAGGAGCGGCAAGGCGCGCAGGACGGCCGCTTCTCACTGAGCCTCGGCAAGCGCCGCGTCGACTGCCGCGTCTCGGCCATTCCGTGCCGCAAGGACCAGCAGAAAATCACCATCCGCTATCTCGAGAAGGAAGGCGGCATCATAAAATTGAGCGAGCTCAAGCTTTCGCAGCGCAATCTCAAACTGCTCCAAGATGCCATGTCCCGCGACCAAGGCCTCATCCTCATCACCGGCCCCACCGGCAGCGGCAAGACTACGACCCTTTACGCCCTGCTCAACAGCGTGAATGCCGAGAACCTCAACATCCAGACCATCGAAGATCCGATCGAATACGAGATCGAGGGACTCAACCAGACGCAAACCGACCCGGTGCACGACATCGATTTCGCGCAGGGACTGCGCCGTCTCATGCGCGCCGACCCGGATATCATCCTCATCGGCGAGTGCCGCGACGAGGAAACGGCCAGCGCCGCGGTCAATGCCGCGCTGACCGGGCACTTGGTGCTTACCACACTACACGCCAACGACTGTCTGCGCGCGGTGAGCCGCTTTATTTCCATGGGCGTCCCCCCCTACTTGTTGGCCGACTCGCTCGCACTTTCGCAGGCGCAACGCCTCGTGCGCCGACTGTGCCCGCAATGCAAAACGATGTCCCCGATCACCGCGGAACAGCGCGCAATGTTCGCCGCGAACATGGTGCCCGCCCCGGAAAGCGTCACACACCTCTACGAGGCGCAAGGCTGCCCGGAGTGCCGCGAAACCGGCTACCGCGGCCGCATCGCACTGATGGAACTGTGCCCGTTCAACCACGAACTGGCCGACCTTGTCGCCGTCAATGCGCCGCAGGGCGAAATGCGCAAGATCGCCACCCGCATGGGTCTGCGCACACTCTATCAGGAAGGGCTGCAGCAGGTGCTCGAAGGAGAAACCTCGCTGGAGGAGATCAAGTGTCTGGCTTACACCGCCGTGGCCGCGGAAGAAGCGCCTGCCGGCGTCGGAGCGGCAAGCAACTCTGGCTTCTGACCAACTTGTAACGGCGATCAGCCGAGGATTGGCGAGACGGGCCAAACCAATGACCGCCGGATCAGGCCTCGATGAATTTGTTCCGGATCGCGTAGCGCACCAACTCGCCGATGGAATGAAGCCCGAGCTTGCGCATGATGGCCGCGCGATGGGTCTCGACCGTTTTCACGCTGATGCCGAGCTTCGTCGCCACTTCCTTGTTGCTGTGACCCTCGGCGAGAAGCTGGATGATCTCGCGCTCGCGTGTGGTCGGTTTTTCCTCGGCGGACGATGCATGCGGCAGCGAGCTGTCACGCGACGCATTGAAAATCACCTCGGAGATTTGCGAGCTGAAATAGTGCTTTCCGGAAATAACGCAATCGATCGCTTCGACCAGTTGCCGCCCTGCGTCCGACTTGAGCACGTAGCCGTGCGCCCCCGAGCGGAAGATTTCCATCACCACCTGCTCGGCATCATGGACGGTAAAAACCAAAACCTTTGTTTCCGGGCAAAGTTTGAGGATTTGTTTCGCCGCCTCGATGCCGTTGAGTTCCGGCATGGTCACATCAAGCACGGCCACATCGGGCAAAAGTTCCCCAGCCATCATGACCGCCTCGCGCCCCGACGCGGCCTGCCCGCAGCAAACAAACTTCCCGCTCCCCTCGATCAAGTTGCGCACCCCGCCCCGCAAGATCTCGTGATCGTCGGCAATAAGAACAGTCGGCTTCTTCTTGGCCATCAATTCATTAAACCTCAAAGGACACAGAGAGCACAGATTTTAGAAAGCAAGAGAACATACAGGCACTCCGTGCCCTCCGTGCCTCCCTGTCTCCGTGTCTCCGTGAGAGACTCTTTTCTCCTACTGCTCCTCGGCAACAGCCTTGCGGACCCACTCCTCAACGAGCGGATTCATACAGAACTTTCCCCTCGTCTATCACGGCTTTGAGGAAAGAGTCTCCGAGCTGAATCCGCCGTTGCAGCACATCAGGACTGCGAACAATGAGATCCAAGGAGAAAGGAGCGCGCACTTGCTGACGAATACGTGCCGCTTGGGTCGCTGCGGGGCCTTTGTGCGGCATGACAACCAGCAAATCGACATCGAAATCTTTGGTCGCTTTTCGGTTCGCGTGTGATCCGAAAAGAACAATTTTTTGCGGACGAAAGCGCCTCGCTAGCTGATCCGAATACATACGTATCTGATCGGTTTTGGACATCAGGCATTTTCATAGCAGGCCGACAGGCCCGCAGCAACGCACTCCTCGAACAGGGCCAGCCCGCCGAGGCACTCATTTTAACCACCCTACCGAAAGACTGACGCACTGCCCTACCCCTTCAGATCTCCGTGCCCTCCGTGCCTCCGTGAGAACCTCCTCAGCCTCGCTCCACCGCTGCTTAGCATCTCACTCAGGTCTCAAGCTCAAGTTTGCCGAACAGTTATCTCAGGCCTAACGGGCCTTCGGTTCAGCCCTGATCTCTCTTTATTCCGCACTTCACTCAAGTCTCAAACTCAAGTTTCAGCACTGATGTCCCTTCGTGCCCTCTGCGTCCTCTGCGCTCTCTGCGGTCGAACTGCCTCGCAACCGGCATTTGACGGCAACACCAAACTCCGACGACTCAATGTCCAGCGCCCCCCCCAATTCCCTCATCCGCTCACGCATGCCGGCGAGCCCGACACCCGAGGAGCGACTGAGCGAAAAATCGTCAGGCAATCCCTCGCCATTGTCGCGGATCTCCAACACCACTTCCCCGTCTTCATCGCGGCTCAGCACGATCCACGCCTTCGTGGCACCGGCATGGCGGTAAATGTTGCTCAAGGACTCCTGCACAATGCGGAACAGTGCCGTTTCCGATCCCGGGGCAAGGCGCGGAAAGTTTTCCGGCACGTCGAGGTTCACGGGAATTCCGTTGCGTTTGGCAAAGCCCTCGGCAAACCAACGGATGGCGAAGGCGAGCCCCGCCTCTTCCAAAAGCGGCGGGTGCAGCAGGTAGGACATGGTCCGCAACTCGTCGCAGACCTGACGGCTGATTGCCGCAGCCTCCCCGGCCAAGCGCTTGGCCTCGGCCGGATCGGATGACGAAGTGAGCGCACTCAAATTGATCTCCAGCGCGGCCAAGCTCTGGGCCGTGGAGTCGTGCAATTCGCGCGCCAGCCGCCGGCGCTCCTCGTCTTGCGAGGTGATGAGACGGGCGGAGAGACGCGCGAGTTGTCCCTGCGAATCCTGCAGCTTGCGTTGCGCCGCCACCTCTTTGGTCACATCCGAGGAAATCCACTGGATCTCGCCGCGCCGACCCTCCGCATCGAAGTTCGCATGGAGACTGCTCCGATACCACCGGTCGCCCGGTCCGGCGTGCGTGAATTGGACAACCGGCGCAGCGGCGGTGCACTCGGCCAGAGCCTGCTCGACGGCGGTTCGCACGCCGGACCCGAGGCAGGAGGAGAGCAGAGGAGACGCGGCGGATGGTGAAGCGAGGTACAAAGCTCCGAAAGCCTTGTTGCAAAAAGTCACACGTCCCCGCGCATCGAAGCGGCAGATCGATTCGGTGAGATCCTCCACCACCTCGCGGTATTCGCGCTCCGCTTTCTGCACCTGCGAGGCGAGACTCTCGATGCTGCGCGCGAGCATGGCCAGTTCGTCGTCGCCCGGATAGTCGAGTTTGACCGGAAGTTGCTCCGCGCTTTTCTCACGTTCCACTTTTTCGGTCAGCAGTTGGATGCGCCCGACGATGGTGCGGTCGACGACAAAGAGCATGACCAGCAACATGAGACCGCCGGCCAGAGCCAAACCGACGACGAACACGCGGGCGGCAAGGAGTCCGGTGTCGTAAAAAGAAACCGCACCGGCCACGACCACTTCCGGGCCGGCGCGGTCGGCCGGGGAGACCCGGAAGACAGCGTCGGGCACCGTGCCATGGGAGCGGACGAGGCGCAGTCCGGGATTGGCGTCGCCGGCACCGTCGCGGATGTAAACACGGCGGCCGGTCAGGGACGATGCCCGGGCGGCCAAAAGCTGCGGGGAGATACCCGCTTGAGAGGCAAAGTAGGATTCCACCCTGCGCGCCGCCGCCAGCAACTCCTGCTCGTCGGCGCGGCGGAACTGTGCGGTCACGGCCAGCCAAACGGCGACCACGGCAAGACCGAGCACGATAAACTGAACAAGGGCAACGAGCAGAATGGTGCGCGAGTAGACCGTCTCGCTGCGCAGGCCAAACAGGCGGCCGATACGGTGCAGGATGCGGCCACTGGCCGATTGCGCGCGCGGAACAAGGGTGACCATGGATCGTTACCGTCCGGGAACCGCCGGAGCCCTCGCGGCGGGAGGCTCGCCCGGTTTGGTCTGCGGCAGGAGCACTTTGCTCAATCCGAAGATGGGCCCGTAGATGGCGTAGATGATGCCTCCAACCACCGAGCCCAGCACGATGAGAACAAAAGGCTCGAGCAACTTGTCGATTTGGGCGGACATCAGGTCGAGCTGCTCCTCGTAGTCGCTGGCGATCTGGTCGAGGACCTCGTTCATGCTCCCGGTCTCCCCGGCCATCTGCACCACGGCGGCGATGCTGCGCCCGTCTTCGCCGAGCCGGTGACATTCCATGAGAAAGGCCTCGGGCATGGACAACCCGTCGGCAATGTGGTCGCGCACCTTGAGGTAGAATTCCTCGTAATCGACATGCCCCGAACTCTTGGCCGCAATTTCCAGGGCGTTGACCACGCGCACGTTGGCCGCGAGCAAGAGCGCAAGAATGCGGAAGCTGACCATGGCCGCCGTTTTCGTGATGAGCTTGCCGACGCTGGGCAGCTTGGAGAAAAACCTCTGCACCGGCGCATTGGCGTAGATTTTTCCCCAATACTTGATGAGCAGGAAGATCGCTCCGAAGGGAATGAGCGCCATGTAGGGCTGCTTGAGGAGGATGTCCGAGAACCCCATCATGATCTGCGTCGCCAGCGGCAGCGACACGTTCATTGAGTTGTAGAGCTTCGAAATGGAAGGAACCAAAGTGAAGCTCATGACGATGATGACCACCACGGCGAGGACGAGCACGATGGCCGGGTAGATCATGCCCGCTTTCAGCTTGCGCAGGATGCGCAGGGATTTTTCGCGCCCGCTGGTGATCTGCTGGAAGACCATGTCGGTCTGGCCCGACTCCTCGCCCGCGCGGATCAGCGCGAGCACGTCCTCGCTGAATATATCGGGATGCATGGCGAAGGCATCGCTCATTTTTTCGCCCGAAAGGATGCTGCGGCTGATGTCCGCCACCGCGCCGCGCATGCGCGGGGTCTGCAGGCGCCCCGCCATGAGTTCGAGGGCCTTGTTGATCGCGATATTGCGTTGCAGGCACCGCGCCATGCCGTTGAAGAACTGCGCCGACTCCTCGAGGTTCGGCTTCTTCTGCGAGACGCGGTTGATGAACTCGTCAGCGCCCGTGATGTCCGTCACATCCGCCGTCTCGTTGGGCGCTTTGCCCGCGCCGAAGACGGCTTTTCCGTCCTCGTCGGTATCGACGATGACCTTCGCCACCCGGCCGTTGTAGATGTTGGTCAGCTTGACTTGCTTGAGCATGATCTTCGGGTTGCGGCCCGCTTCGGGACGGCGCCGGTTTCAGGGCACCGGCCAGATGGTCGATGGCCGTATGATAGTCACCGAGTTGTTGCGGTAAGACAACACCGAGCCGTCCGGACCTGTGACGGGAAAAGTGAGGGTGCATGTCGTCGCCGTGACGGCGAAGACGGAGCCGTCCGTCGCCGTGCAGTTCACCGCGGACGGCGACCCGAAGCTCAGTCCGAATGCGCCGGCGGAAGGCGAGGTAGTCGCACTGCAGGGCTCGGGCAGGATCTCGAGGATGCGCTCCGGACTCAGACCCAGGCGGTAAAGCATGACCGCTTGCTCCTGCAGGTTGGCCGCGCGCAACGAGACGGTGTTGACCTCCTCGCGGGCCATCAGGGCGCCGACCAGCGAGGCCGCAGCGGTCAAACCGATGGCCACGATGGCGGCGGCCATGAGCGCTTCGACCAGACTGAATCCGTTCCGCTTCATTGCTCCGCCCGGTAGTCCTCCAACCACATCATGCGGTCGGCGATGAAATCCAATCCCGCCGGCTCCGTCTCCGGCAAGAAGTTGGCGCTGCCACCCTGGAAGCTGATCACCCCGTCGGTCCGCAATCCCCCCGTGATTTCAAGACTGCCGATGTCGAACTGGATGTCGCAGCGAGACATGGTGATTCCGAGACGCCAAGAGCCCGCGTTGACCGACGAGACATCGAAAGGCACGCCGTCATTGGCCGCCTTCTCGCGGTAAAAATAAACCAGACGCGTGTTGTCATTGCTCAGCACCAGACCGGTCACGTTCGTGTTGCTTTCCGGGACGACGACGTGGACCGGCTTGAGCCCCGCGCTGTCGGTGCCGATCAGGGCGACGGCTCTCACCGGCAGATTGTAAACATTCGTCCCGTTGGTGAACATCGCCCTGTTCGCCGTGACGTCATAGCGCAGCACCGGACTGGCGATGTTCGGATCGGGCGTGCCCAGATTGACCACCAACTGCAGCGTTTGCGGCGTCTGGTTGGTCGGCTCGCGCGCCACGTAAGACGTGTTGGTGAGAAGCCCGAAGACGGAAGCCCCCTCCCTCACGTCGAGATACCCCTGATACCCGTTGGTGTCGCCCGTCACCCGGGTCATGACATTGGTCACCGACGAAAGCGGCGTGCGCGGCATGCCGTAAAAACCGAAGAATTGGTTCTCCGTGTCGTTCATGTCGATGTAGGGCGGCGCAGCGAGCGAGGCGAGGTCATTGTCGGACGGACGGTGCTGCACAAAGCTGTAGCCGGCGGCC
>Ga0163212_1000828_pt1 | contig 13858 bp, 9 predicted proteins | sample Malawi_45m_30L_FD_113532 | JGI IMG/M metagenome (GOLD analysis project Ga0163212, IMG submission 113532) | Freshwater microbial communities from Lake Malawi, Central Region, Malawi to study Microbial Dark Matter (Phase II) - Malawi_45m_30L | ecosystem: Environmental > Aquatic > Freshwater > Lake ...
CAACTGACCCCGTGCGATTCTCTTCTCGGTCGCGGCTTCGCGTGACACAAACTGTCTGCAATGCACCCGTGGACTCCTGCCCGCGGCTCGCTAAACCGAAAACTGACCACTGACCACTCTTCCCGATTCAGCCAATCAGCTCCCAGATTGGCACTCCCCCATGAGCAATCGGCAGCGGACGCCCTGAACGGTCAGGCAGCATCGTATCAGCATCAATGCCCAACTGATGATAGATCGTAGCCACGATGTCCGCTGGACTCACCGGAGATGACGCAGGCCAGGCACCAATCGCATCCGAACTGCCATGCACCACTCCAGGACGAATTCCACCCCCGGCCAGCAGACAAAATCCACACTGCGGCCAGTGCTCACGACCCGCCTTCGTATTGATCTTCGGAGATCGCCCCATTTCACCCATCACCCACACCAGCGTTGTTTCCAGCAGTCCACGGTCCTCAAGGTCCTCAATCAATGCCGGCAACAACGCATCCAGCACCGGCAGATTATGATCCCGCAGCATCGCAAAATTGTTCTCGTGCATGTCATAGGTGAATGAACCGTGAGGTAAAAAGTTCTCGGCATGCACACTAATGAAAGGTACCTCCGCCTCAACCAGACGCCTCGCTGCCAGCATGCAGTTGGCAAACAAAGAACCGCCATACTTTCGTCGCACATTCTCGGATTCGCCAGACAAATCGAAAGCCGCACGCACTCGACTGGTGGTCAGCAGACCAAAGGCCTGCTGTTGAATACGATCCATTCGCTCAATCGCCCCCGAAGACTGCAGTCGAGAAAACTGCTGATCCAGTTGCTGCAGCACGCTGCGGCGACGATCCAGACGATCGACCGTCATTTCCGGCAAAGCATCCGCAGCAGGCATGCGAGGCTCGCCCAGCGCAATCGCAGTCCCGTAGTACGGGCGATCCGGCTTGCGATCAAATGTCGGCTCACACAGACTGAACAGCGGATCAAACTGACTGCCCAGCCAGCCACCATACGGACCGGGACGACGAATCCCGGGATACATGCTACTTTCACCCCAGCCCGGATAACACGGCAGACACACCGCACCAGGCATACCCCGCGGCCCCAGACCCAGATACTGACAGACAGCGCCAATGTCAGGAGGATCATTCGGATCAGGAGTCAGTGCGGAGGGATTGCCAAGACTAAAACCCGTCATGATGTTGAGCGGATTGTGAGCATTATAGTTGTGGGTCACCGAACGAATCAAAGACAGCTTGTGCATGATCCGCGCAGTGTTCGGCAGATGCTCACAAATCTGCACACCCGTCAGCGAAGTTTGAATCGGCGAAAACTGACCGCGAATCTCCACCGGAGCAGCCGGTTTCATATCAAACATGTCCAGCTGACTGGGACCACCCAGCAGATTAAACAAAATCACCGATCTCGCCGCACCCGGACGACGCACCACAGAATCCTGAGCCCGCATTAGACGCGGCAAGGTCATTCCACTCACCAGCGACAGACTGCCCGCCTGCAACAGATCCCGCCGCAGATAATGCCCACGACCAGCCTGTCCGCTCTGTGAGATTCGCAGCATCCGAAAATTCCAAAAACAGGACACAACACACCCGCACCACAGTACCCAAATCCTACTGCCACCAATTACGCGAAGCAAGAGTACTCCTCCCCGCCCTAAACGGACAGCCACACACACACACCGACCACCGACCTTATGCGTTTCCCTTCGCGGCTTCGCGTGAGACCAACCGCCTGCAACGCACCCGCACGGCCATAAAAGCAGACGCCGCCAGCCGCACTCCCACGATTCAATTTGGCCAATCCCTGGCCATTCATGGCCCAAATCTTGCCCCCACCAACCACCGCTTCACCACTCCGGATGCGCCGCCTTCATCTCAACCGCCAGTCCCGGCAGAAATGCGAGCGCTGAGCCACACAACACCGCATCCGCACCCGCCGCAAACAAAGACTCCGCATGACACACTCGACTCACACCACCCACCGCCGCCAGCTCCAAAGATAATCCATCCCGATCAATCAGCTCACGCACCTGACCAACCAGCCGAACCGCCGCCTGATGTATGCCACGCCCCAGCACCCCGGCTCGCCGATACTTCTCACCAAACACCGGTGTGCCGTCAGGACGAAGCACCTCTCGAGTCACACAGTTGACGAATGTCACTCCATTCGCCAACCCGTTCAACGCCCGCAGAAACTGAGACAACTGCCGCCCCGACGGAAACTCACCCAGCTTCAGCAACAACGGCACCGCGCCAATCGACTCCCGGATCCGCTGCAACACCCGCAAACTGGATAACACGTCGCAGTACAGCGAACCCTCAGCCGAACACACATTCGGACACGAAAGATTCGCCTCAATCACCTGTGCACCGGATTCCACCGCCCACCGCGCACATAACACAAAGTCATCCGCAAGCTGGTCAATGGTCCAGTCCGGCTGAGGACTTGCAACCACCGAAACAATCAGCAACTGACCCTCCAAAAGCTGCCCCCGCGCTCAGCAAATGTCCGGCTTCCACTGCTCAGGTGCAAACGAGGGCATGCCAAAACACACCGCAGAACTCACATCCCGAACATCACCCAACCATCGATCCACAACCGTCACAGAGCCGTCCGCATTGCCACCGTCGTCCACCAGCACCCAGTTCGGCAACGGATAACAGGCCCGCGCCCGAGTACGCACAGTCTTCCACGTCAACAGATCAAAACCTCGCCGAGCATACGGCAACAGCCAGTTGCTGTTCGGCAATAATCCAGCCGCAATCCCCAAACGACTGCGTACCGGCAATCCCAAAAACATCTTCAACGGTACGTCAGGTACCACCGGATCCGCACCATAAAACTGCGGACCACGAATACAGTTGTGTTCCCAGGAAAACGATCGGTCGTAAGCACAGTGCATCGAATTGCCGGCCTTCCAGGAAATGGTGCTCGCCTTTAACCACCATCCCCCAAAAGACCTGACGACTCAAGCCCAAATGGCATTACAACCCCAATCCGGCGGGTATTACCCACCACCCACACGCCCACGACCTCGAAAAAATCAGAATGCAGCTTCAGAGAAACAGCACAAACCGATGCGACAACCACAAGACCGGAACTCACACCACCGCCCCGTCTCACAATATCTCGCTTACCACTCGCGGCTCAACAACCCCCGTCAGTCGCTCCTTCAACCCGGCCCGCTCCACATACAAATCCTCGTGGCCCAGCCCCAGCAGATGCAGCAGAGTCGCATGAAAATCAGGGACGCCCACTCGTCCGTCCACCGCCGCAAATCCAAGTTCGTCAGTCGCGCCGTGCACAATACCACCCCGCACTCCGCCACCCGCCAGCCACGCCACCATCGCGTTCTTGTTGTGGTCCCGGCCGGAACTGCGAGGATTCTTGTCGGCCGCCAGTTGCGATATCGGCAACCGGCCCATTTCACCCCCCCACACCACCAGCGTCTGATCCAGTAAACCTCGCTGCTTCAGATCCGTCAGCAAGGCTGCAATCGGCCGATCCGTCCGCACACACGCCGATGGCAGCGCTGTCCCAATACTCGAATGATTGTCCCAGATCTGACTGTTAATAAACAACTGCACAAAACGCACGCCACGCTCCACCAGTCGCCTCGCAATTAAACAGCGACGACCATAAGAATCCGTGGGCTCACTGCCAATCCCGTACAGCTCCAGCGTCGCTGCCGTCTCCTGCTGCAGATCCAGCGCGTCGGTCGCCGATGTCTGCATCCGCGCAGCCAGCTCCCAGGCCTGAATACGCGACTCCAGCCGCGACTGCCCGGATCGCTGCTGCTGATGCAGCCGATCCAGACGCCGAATCAGCTCCCGCTCCACCTGCGTCACTCGCTCCGGTTGCGTAAAATCCGGACTGACATTCAACACCGGCGCACCCGTGGCACGGAAACGAGTCCCCTGCAAGGACGCCGGCAGAAACCCGGATGTCCAGTTGTCAATACCGTTCACCGGCAGACCCTGAGGATCCTCCAGCACAACATAACCCGGCAGATTCCGATTCTCACTGCCCAGTCCCCAAGTAATCCACGCCCCCAATGATGGACGCCCCGTAAACTCACTGCCACTGTGATACCTGTACAGCGCCGGCTCGTGAGTCAGATTCGTGGTGTACATTCCGCGCAACAGCGCCAGATCATCAGCATGCCGCGACACCTCAGGCAATAATTCACTCACCCACATCCCGCTCTGACCATGCTGCGAAAATCGAAATGGACTGCCCAGTAACGCCCCCGCCGCATCAGGAAACTCCACGTCACCCGCGATCCGATCAAAATGCTCCTGACCGTGCCTGCGAGTCAGCTCGGGCTTCGGATCAAACAGATCCATCTGACTGGGACCACCGTTCATGAACAAATGAATCACGCTCGTCGCCGCTGCACGCTGCACCGCTCCACCCGGACGCCCAGATGCGCCGCTTTCCTCCGCCTTCCCGGCACCGCACGCACGCACCTCCCCATCCAGCAGCGACATCAGAGCCGCTGCCGAAACTCCCCCGGCCAGACTGCGAAAAATCGCCCGCCGACTGCCCATCCGCTAACTCCTCAACCGTCAGTCCAACATCACAAACGCAGCAGAATTCAGCACAGCATGACACAGATTCTGAAACCCCCGCAGCTCCGCCGACAGCTCACCCGCGATCTCAGGCCTGCTGACACCGCCCGCAGGCACTCCACTCGCCTGCTGCCACTCCAGCACCAGCTGCCGCAGACTCACCAGCAGCTCCCGCAGCTCCTCAGCCTCCGACTCCCGCTGCAGCGCCACACGGTACAGCCAGCGAATCCGCAATTCCCGAGCCTCCTCAGCAGACTGTAAAGGCTCAGACTGCCCGGACTCCCGCAGCACCCGCTCCGCCAGACGCCCCGCTAACTCATGCACCAGCCCGCCGTTCAGCAGCTGCAAAGTCTGCGGAGCCGCCAGGGACTCGCCACGCTGCACACAATTCGGACCCATCTGCGGATAATCAAAACTCTCCAGCAGACTGGGAATCTGAGTCCGGCGGTGCAGCGCAAATACACTGCGACGCCAGCTGCCAGCCTCAGACCGCACAGTCACCAATCCGTCACCCCGCACCTCCAGTGCATCCGCAGGACCATACAACCGCTCACTCAAAGCACCCGACACCAGCAGCAGCCCGTCCCGCAATGACTCTGCATCCACTCGCCGCAACGGCATCCGCGACCATAACCGATTCTCCGGATCCAGCTGCTCAGCAGCAGCGCTGACCTGCACCGACTGCTGCCAAACCGCCGAATTCAACAGCAGTCGATGCATCGCCTTCACACTCCAGCCACTGCTCACAAACTGCACCGCCAGCCAGTCCAGCAGCTCAGGATGCGAAGGCCGAGCTCCCGCGACACCGAAGTTTCCCGGAGTCTCCACCAGACCGCGGCCAAAATGATGCAGCCAGATCCGGTTCACCATCACTCGCGCCGTTAATGGATGCTCAGGTTTTGTCAGCCAGCGAGCAAATGCCAGACGAGCACCCGTCTTGGTCGCACCCGGCCACGGCGGCTCATACTGCAGCAACGCCCCCGCTGGCTCCAGCACCTCCGGAACCCCCGGCTGCACTCTGCGCCCCGGCTTCAGATAGTCGCCGCGCAACAGCACCCACGTCGGCGATGGACGCCCACGAGACCACAAGGCACGAATGCGAGGCTCAGCCGGAATCTGCTTCTGCAAAGCCTCGATCTGACCGTCCAGCTCTTTACGCCGCACCTCATCCGCACCACCACGCTGCCCCTGCAGCTCCGCAATCTGCTGCTCCAGCATCTGCTTCGTCTGCACCCATGACGTACGCTCAGCCGTCGTCACATGCGACAACAAACGCTCGTCCAGCGGCTTCAGCCAGTCATGCTCGTCCCACGCGTCCTTGAACACCGCCGATAAACGGTAATAGTCAGTCTGCGAAACAGGATCAAACTTGTGCGAATGACAACGCGCACAGTTGATCGTCAGCCCCAGCACCGCCGACCCCAGAATCTGCAGCTCGTCCGCAATCACCTCCAGACGATCAGGCACAAACGCCGTAATATTCGCAAACGTTCGGTCAGGAGCCGTCCGGAGAAATCCCGTTGCCGCCAGATTGTCGTATAACTCCTGAGTCATCTCGGGAGCCGATTCATAATCCGCCAGCTCATCTCCCGCCAGCTGCTCATGCAGGAAACGATCGTACGGCTTGTCAGAATTAAAAGACTGAATCACATAGTCGCGGTAACGCCACATGTCGGCCCGCACTCGATCCTCGTTCTGCGCTCCCTCCGAATCCGCATAGCCTGCTGCATCCAGCCAGTGCTGCCCCCAGCGAACTCCATACTGCGGCGACTGCAGAAGTCGATCGATCAGTCGAGCAATCCGCTCCGGCCCCGAGTCCTGCAAGACCTCCTGCAGCTGCTGCCACGTCGGCGGTAACCCGGTCAAATCATAATATAGCCGACGCACCAGTACTGCCGTCTCTGCCGGTGCCGCAAATGTCAAACCGGCCTGCTGCAACCGCTGCACCATAAAGTTGTCCACCGGACTCTGCACCCGAACACCCTCCGGCGGAGACGGCGGATCAACAGCACGAGGCCGCTGGAAAGACCAAAACTCACGCGCACCGGCCGGCAGCTCGGACACATGATCATCCGCCACAGCCGACTGCGGCATCCCATCCGCGATCCACTGCCGCAGCAACTGCGTCTCTGATTCGGTAATCGGCTTGATCATCGCCTCCACCAGGCGACGCACTGGCGGCATTTGACCACTGACAATCTTCTGCAAAATCAGACTGGAATCCGGCTGACCGGGAACCGCAGCCGGCCCCGACCTGCCGCCACGCAACAGGCTTGCTCGAGTCCGCAGGTCAAGGCCGGCCTCCTGACGAGTTGCCCCGTGACAGGCCGCACAACGCAGCAGCAACAAAGCCTCAATCCGATCAGAAGTCACAGTCGGAAACTGCTGCGGACCAGGCAGCCTTGCACCACCGGCAATCCAGCGACGCAGCACGTCAGTCTGCTCAGAAGATAATCGCGGTTCGCCCTCAGGCGGCATTGCGCCGGATGTCACCAACTGCAGCAACAGACTCTCGCCCGGCTGCCCCGGAACCACCACCGCACCCGATTCACCACCACGCACCAGCCCCGCCCGCAGATCCAGACCCCCGGAATGCTGCGAACCGTCATGACACGAATAACAGTGAGCCTCCAGCAGCGGCTGAACATCCTTCACAAAATCCGGATCCTGCATCGACAAAGCAGTACTGCCGCCGCAGACCAGCATCAGCACCACCAGAATTGGAGTCGTCAGACGCATCACAAGTACGCCACCACACACAAAAACAGAAAATCGCCTCACCCACTGGATAGCAAATGATACCAACGTGGCGGAAAGCATGCGACCTGCAAAATCGTCGAATCAGCGCAATCACACACCGTGAACGCGCCTTTCCACCGGCCACGGGCGAAGAGTACTGTTGTCTTTTTTGAAAGCAACAACACACAAAATTCTTCCCGCGCCCCCGTGAAATGGTGGAGAGGGGTCGGGGGTGAAGGGGCGATGGCATCCATGCCATCGAGAGTAGTTCCCAGACAGTTGAGAGGAGAGCAGGCAGTTCAACACACACCACAGCAGCCCCAGAGCGTTTCCCTTCGCGGCTTCGCGTGAGGCCAACAGCCAGCAGAAGCCCCGCTCCGTGCGGCGATCTCCGGATCTTCCAGACGCAGAGGGCAGATCTCGGGCTGGAAAGCCCGAGCTACGAAGAGAACCAACCGCGGACTCCCGTCCGCGGCTCACCAAACCAAACACCGAACACCGAATACCGCCCCCTGCCCACCGACCACTCTTCAAAACGCCAGCTCCGCCGGCAGATACTTGCGCATCAAATCTTCGTAATAAGATCGCAGCTCCTGCCAGTTCGGCGGAATCTCGCATTTGGAATACAAATCATACGGATTGAATTTTCGCACCCACGGCAGCATCGCCCGGTCATGATCGTCGCACAGCCAGTCATACTGCTCCTCACGATGCCACGCATAAAACGAATGATAACGGATCATGTACAAAGCCGGCTCGGGCAGATACGGCTGCAACACATGGTACAGATATTCGTCGTGCCCCCACGACATCAGCACACTCCGCAAACCACAGCCAGGCTGATAAATCCCCGGCACACTGCTTAGCACCGCATCCGCTGTATCCGGATTGTCCGTAAAAAACTCACTGTAAACAATCCGCTCGCTGAATCGACAGCCCACCGGAAATGTGTCACCCACCACCGCCCACTGCGGCTGCCCCCACAGACACAAAACTTTGCCCAAATCATGCAGCAGACCCGTCAGCACAAACCAGTCCTCGTGACCGTCCGCCCTGATCGCCTCGGCACACTGCAGCAAATGCTGCAGCTGGTCCAGCTCAATGTCCGGGTCCGAATCATCAATCAGCGTGTTCAGATACTCGAGCGCACCGAATGGACTGAGCCGCTGACGCTGCAAACCCAAAAACTCGGCCCGCCGCGCCCGCACAAACTCCAGCGTCTGCTGCCGATGATTCTGCCGGTAAAATTCCCGCACACTGTCCCGCGCGGGATTGTCGTAATTCCGGTAGTCACTCTGAGCCTTCATGGCGGGCTGCGGATACACCTGCTGCACCACAAACTGCTCCACCGCTTCACCCACACCCAACCGCAACCCGGACAACTCAACTCGCTCCGACATCTGACAACTTTCCGCTAAAACAGCAGCACCCCAGACAGAACACAACCCCACAGCGCCAGCCCCGCACAGCCAGGGCGTCACCACCTGCAGGCATATTACCACATATAGTACCAATATTTTTCATGGCACCCAAAGCACATCCATTCCGCCGCAAACCCAACACTTTAATCAGCGTTCATCAGCGGTTAAAAAAACGCGCTGGTCTTTCATCAGCGGTTCAAATTCCTGCCATCCCTGCATTCCCCACCACCCATTCCCATTCATGGTTCACACTCCCCTGCACGACGACCATACTCCGCAATCGCTCGCTCAAAACACTCCCGCGCTTCCGCTCGCTCGCCCTCCACGATATTCCCCTCACGCACTCGCCACAGCTGACGGATCACGGCCTGACACCAGCGAGCACTCTCGGCAGATGCTCGAATCGGCCGACCTCCCACCAGCACCTCCACCGGATTCGTATGCAGCTGCGGAAAACCGCGAATCGCCAGCCAGCTGCTGCGGTCCACCGACACCTCGAATTCCAGCTCATGCTCATCACCGTCCGCCGCAATCACTGGCTGATCCGCCACCCGACCATTCACCACCAGCTCCACTCGACGCTCCCCGCCCGCCAGCCACTTCCGCGATCGCTCGCCATGCAATGTCACAGTGTCGCCCAGCCAGCGCGGCTGATCCTGTGCACCACGACTGGCGTACGCTATCGATTCCGGCATCTCTGCCGCAGCCGCAACCGTGACCCGCACACGAACCGGACCACCCTGGTCCAGCATCAGACGCTCGCCCACACCTGCTCGAGCCCCACCGGCTGACGCCTGCAGCTGCAGAGCATGCATGTAACCGTCCGACACATAACTGCGCCCGGCTGCCAGCCCCGCACACCAGCCCGCATAGTCCAGCGGTCGCTGGCCCAGCTGCACATAACTGCGCCCCTGTCCCACAGCCATCCCGCTCATGCAGGGAAAATCAGTCTCACCCGCTGCCTTCAGTCCATGGCCGCAGTTCAATACGTGATACCACATGTTCCATTCGGCGATGCGCGGAGTATCCATGGCGCTGATGAAATCACACACACCCTCGGCGACCGCCACCGGCAGCTCCATCGCCTCCACACTGTCCATCTCCGGGATCGCCAGATTCGGCAACTCGTCTGCCACGCGGTTCACTGCCGACTGCAACTCCGACACACTCAAACCGCCGTCTCCATCCGCATCAATCTGCTCAAACAGCAGCGGCAACAGCGCCCGGTCACTTTCCGCTCGACTGACCAGACCACTGCCGTCTGCATCACACTGCTCCAGCAACCGCCCGGCAGCCCGCCTGGGATCAATCTGCAAACCACTGGCAGAATGCGCAAAACCCGTCGTCGCACCCTGCTGCTTCGCCCACCGCAGTACCGGTGTCGTCCATGTCGGCCAGCCCTGCTCCTTCGTCCCGTCTGAACCGGGATAGACCTGATCAGACAGGTTCAGCAGACAGACATGGCCCAGTGCCTGAGATCCAAAGCCGCTGACTTCCAGATCATACTTCATCAGCGTCTGACCACGACTCAGTCGATCCACCTGCGGCAGGAAAAACTGCCGCTGATACTCAAAACACGGCCCCCACGTCAGCACACAGCCAACGTTCAGACCCTCCCCGCTGATCTGCCGAAACATGTCCTCCGGCTGCACTCCCTGAGTCGGATTCTGGTAATGAGCACACCCGGCGCCGTGAATATGATGATCGCCCGGATACCAGCCGCGACTCACAGGTGAGACCCATCGCTGCATACGAATCAACAGCGTCTGCACAGACGACTCAGCCGGTTTGCCAGCCAGCGGTCGCACTGTCAGTTGCTGCTGCTGACGCTGGTACTCGGGCCCGCGAGATGACTCAATGTGGTACTCACCAGCAGCCAGCCAAACGATTTCGCCCTGCTTCCGATAAATCTGCTCCTGAAAGAACAGGTCCGGCGCCAGTCGGCGAATCTGCGACGGCCACACTTGCCCCTGCGGATCCCGAATCAGCAGTCGCACAAACGCCTCTGGGTCCTCTGCATCCTCCACCGCAACTCGCACCGGTACAGCCGGACGGCTCTCAAACACAATCGGCAACTCCGCCCGAAATCCCAGATCCTGAGTCTGCTCGCCCACCGAAAACTGCAGCACGATCTCCTGCATACCCGCATCACTGGTGCCGATCAGCAGCACGGCATATTCAGTCGAGACCCCCGATAACCCGGCCGTCAGCGGCGGCGCTGTGTACCAGTCCAGCACCGCAAATCGCCGCGGACCGGCAGCCGGAGTCTCCACCTGATGCAGCGCAGGCTGATCCATCCGCTCCACCGACAGCCGCGTTGAACCGCTGTACGACGGCCCGGCCTGAGGTGACTGAATCGACAATGCAGCCTTCACCGCACCGCCATTTTGAACCTTCACAATCGCTGCCGTAAACCCCGCCTGCTGCAGCTGCACCCGCCCCTGACCTCGCTCCACACGCACCCGCGACTCTGGGTTAATACTGACCACCGCCAGCACATACGGATCCAGCAGCCGCCGAATGGCCACCGCATCCTCCGCCTGAATCGCCGCCTGCAGCTCAGGCTCAGACAATCCCGCCGGCGGCTGACCCAAAAACTCCAAAGCCTGCCAGCCCACCCTCATTCATAGCCTGCATCGCCAGCACTGACGCCTTATCCACTCTGGTCACCGCAGTGTCCGCTACCCTCTTTGTGGCTCGGGCTTTCCAGCACGAGCCGCCCCAAACACGCCTTTCCCCACTCCACTCTTGCCGTCACATGACAAAATCGAACATCTCTCCACAGCGACTGAAAACCCCGAACTGCGTCTTCTCTTCTTTTTCCTGATTACCCAGACGGCATCATCTGTCAGTGCTTGCTCGCCTCCACAAACAAACGGCTCCTCGGGATTGACACTGAACCCCGCGCGGTGACTTTCCCCGCTGCGGTCATTCTGTCAGATTACAGGACTGCCAGTTCAATCGCTCATTGGTCAGCAAGGAACAGAACTCATGACGGCACCCGGCCTCGTCAGCACACGCCACCTCATAATCTCACTCCTCTTCCTGCCGCTGCTGACCGCACTGGGGTTCTCTGCAGCCAATGCACAGACTCCTGCCGATAAGCCGTTTCTGAATTTTGTTCGTCAGACTGCTGCCGAATTGCGAAAACAGGATGCTCCGCCGGCGGACCTCGCCACCTGGCAGGCTCAGCGACTGCAGCTGCGTCAGCAGCTGGAACTTGCGTGGGGCGGATTCCCGCAGGAGCACGCCCCGCTGGAACCAAGAATTCTGGAAACTCTCGATCGCCCCGAATATCGCATTGAGAAAATCGTGTTTCAGACACTGCGAGGCGTCTTCATGACCGCCAATGCCTGGGTCCCGAAACTGCCAGGACGACTGCCGGCTGTACTGTGCGTGCATGGTCACTGGGCTGGCGCCAAACAGGATCTCCACGTACAGGCTCGCTGTGCCGGCCTCGCACGACTGGGCTTCTTTGTGCTGGCAGTGGACGCATTCGGTGCCGGTGAGCGAGCCATCGGCAAACAGCTGGGTGAGTACCATGGTGAGATGACCGCAGCCACTCTATTCCCTGTCGGTCGACCACTCAGCGGCATTCAGGTCTATGAAAACGGCCGTGCCGTGGACTATCTGACATCTCGCCCGGAAGTTGATGCACAGCGGATTGGCATTACCGGAGCCAGCGGCGGCGGCAATCAGTCCATGTACGCCGGTGCCTGGGACGAACGATTTAGAGCCGTCGCGCCAGTCTGCTCCGTTGGAACTTATCAGGCCTATCTCGGCGCCGCCTGCTGTATGTGTGAAGTAGTTCCCGGGGCACTGGCCGCTACCGAAGAATCTCGCATCCTTGCACTCACAGCACCCCGCGCGCTGCTGATCATCAGCGCCACTCAGGACGCCTTTCAGTTCTCGGTTAGCGAAGCCGCAAAGTCCATCAGCGCGGCCCGCCCCATCTTCTCACTGTACAACCAGCAGGATCTTCCGCGACACACCGTCGTTGAGTCTCCTCATGACTATAATCAAACAATGCGTGAAGCCATGTACGGTTTCATGACGCTGCACCTGAAAGGGCAGGGCGACGGACAGCCGATTTCTGAGCCGACAATTTCCCTCGAAGAACCTGAAACGCTTCGCTGCTATCCCGGTACGACTCGCCCGGACGAATGGCTGACACTGCCGCAGTTCGCTGCCCGAGAAGCTCGCAGCCTGCTGCAGCATCGCCAGAACCTGCCCGCAGCCGAAGTGCGCCGAAGTCTGGAGAGACTGCTGGGAGGAACTGAGCCCGGCAGCGGTACAGGACAGTTGACCGCCGGCAACGACGGGCTGTTTCAGCTGCAGTTGCAGCCCGAAGCAGGACTGCAGCTGCAACTCACCGGACGTTGCCCGAAATCTGCAGCAGGTCGCCTGATAGTCATCATCAGCGGGCAGGGCAGTGACAGTCCGTGGGTCCGTGAACAGCAACAACTGGCGGAAGCCGCCGGCAAAGGCTGGGCAGTGCTGGAATTGCGAGCCACCGGCAGCACTGAAGTTGCCGGCGACCGAATTGGACGAGCCCCCGACCATAACTCGGCCGAATGGTCGCTGTGGCTGGGGCGCCCCCTGTGCGGCCAGTGGGTCCGAGACATCCGGCTGACTGCTAGCCTGCTGACTCGCGAATCACTGTGCGGCTCAGTCGAACTGGTTGCCAGTGGCACCGGCAGCTTCGCAGCACTTGCGGCCGTTGCCATCGACGAGCGTCTGGTCGGAGCCCACATCACTGGACTGCTCAGCACCTTTGTTTCAGACCAGCCATACGCTGGCCAGAGACTGGCCGACATGGTTCCCGGCATCCTCCGCGATGTCGGGGATGTTGTTCACGTTGCATTACTGGTAGCCCCCCGGTCTCTGCAGTTGCACGCTCCAGTCACACCCCAGGGCAAACCGCTCGACGCCATCGCAGTCAGCGAGTGGCTGAAACAGGTACAGCAAGGCAGATAATCACAAAAACGCCCGTGTCCCGCGCAGCCTCTGCGCATCGGCTGCTTAAATGCACCCGTTCACAACAAACACCGGCGAGCCGGACGCGGACGTGCCCGGACCTGCAACATCGATGCCGCCCGCAACCGCAGCCCCCCTGTGAGC
>Ga0163212_1000831_pt1 | contig 13831 bp, 5 predicted proteins | sample Malawi_45m_30L_FD_113532 | JGI IMG/M metagenome (GOLD analysis project Ga0163212, IMG submission 113532) | Freshwater microbial communities from Lake Malawi, Central Region, Malawi to study Microbial Dark Matter (Phase II) - Malawi_45m_30L | ecosystem: Environmental > Aquatic > Freshwater > Lake ...
ACGTACTGCTTCTGGGCCCCGCTGGTCGCCGGACCGAGGTCAAACGCCAGGGTGGGAGTCGTCGGCATGCTGGTCACCGAGACGCGGCACAGCGGGTACCTCGCCACGACGCTCTCGAGCGCCGATCGAAACGTCAGTCCTCGCGACCACATCTCGTCGAAGAGATTCTCCTCTTCCATGCGCCGCAGCACCGCGAGCGCGGCTGCGGTGCCAATTCCATCCGTCCAGTAGCTCGACGAGATGAAACTCGCCTCCCCCGCCTCCATCAGGCTCTTCCGGCCGACCACGGCGCCGAAGGGAAAGCCGTTGCTCATCGCCTTCGCATACACCACCAGGTCGGGCTGAAGCCCGAGTCGGGCGCACGCCCCGGGGAACCCGTAGCGGAGGCCGCTCGTCACTTCATCGATCACCAGAACTGCCCCAGCCGCCCGGCAACGCTGCGCGATGGTTTCGAGAAAACCCTCCTTGGGCCACTGGGACCGCATCGGCTCCATCACGACGGCGGCCAGATTGCCCTCCAACTGGCGGATCGCCTCATCAAAAGAGGCCAGATCGTTGTAGCGGAACGGAGCCGCCGTACCCGCCAGTTCCCGAGGCACTCCCCTCGGCTCAAGGCCGGGGAGAAGGTGACCGTCGAGCGCATGGGACCGGCCCAGGTTTGCCGCGAGATACCAGTCCTGCCAGCCGTGATAGCCGCAAAAGGCGATGCCGCTGCGGCCCGTCTCAGCGCGGGCGATTCTCACCGCGACGCCCATCGCATCCCCTCCTCCCCGTGCGTAGCGGACCTTCCCGGCCCAAGGATGGAGGGCCAGCAGGCGCTCGGCCAACGCGTGCTCGTCGGGGCTGACCAGCGTACAGTAGTTTCCGCGAGCCACGCGGCGCTGCACCGCCGCGTTCACGTGGGGATCGGCATAGCCGAGCAGGACCGCGCCCACGCCGCCGGCGAAGTCCAGATAGCGGCGATGCTCCAGATCCCACACCTCGCACCCTTCGCAGCGACTGAAGAACATGGGCCAGTGTTCCGGATCGAACTGCTCGGCTCGCTTCGACATCAGGCCGGTCCCGCCGGAGATCAGCTCCTTCGTCTGGCGCCACCGTGCGGGAACGTCCACCGCCGCCGGCGACTCCGATGCCGGCAGGAACGAGCGCAGCACGCGGCGGGCATTCCCATCGAACAAGAGTGAGAGGTCCGCCGCGGTCAGCGACGCCCGCTCGCAGGCCCCCTGCAGGGCGACGAGTGATTCAAGGCCGATCAAGGACGCCCGCGCATCAAAGCCCTCCAGCGACGCGCCTTGCCCTTCGCGAGCGTAGAGCCAGTGAAAGCCGTCGCCGACCGTCACGCAGCGACCGCGGAACTCGCTGACCGGGAAATCCGACCCCCAAAGTACGCGATGGACACCGAGGATCTTGATCGCCTCCGCAAACGCCGACTCGTCGCAGATCACGGACGTGTCGACTACGACGTTGTCCAGCGAGGCCACCGCCCGCAGGCCAGTCAGGGCATGGTGGTGGTTGAAGCTTCTCGCGACATGGGCGAGCACCACTTGAACGCGCGGATAACGGCGGCAGAGCCGACGCAGGGAACGCTGGTTCGCTTCATCCGCCATGGCCGCATCGCGCACCACGTGCAACATGAGAATGCCGCCGACGCCATCGAGCAACTCCCACATCCAGTCCGGCGCGTATTCCTCGATCTCCGAATCGGTGGTCGGTCGACGTGACGCGTAACAATGGTAGACCTTGAATCCACAGACGCCGGGCAGGGCGAGTTGCCTCGCCAAGCTCTCAGGCCCATCCTCGGGCGCAGCGAGGATCAGCGACCGACTCGCCGGAGTTCCGTGCGCCGACACCTCCGCGGCCAGCCAGGAATTGACGCCGGGCCGATCCGCGCCGGCGTGCGGCAGTGGAAAATGCAGCCCCGAGATCTCAAGCGGTTGCAGGAGGCGGAGCAGCGAAGAACGATGCTGGCCGCAACCCAAAGGGGAAATCGAGGCGAGCATCGGCCAAGCGGCCGGCGGGTAAAAACGCGCGTCGTGCAGGTGCGCGTGGATGTCGAAGATGCGCCGGGGCAGGAAACCCCGCACGCGCTCAATGAGGGCGTCGTCTCGGTCGTCGAGGGTTTGAGCGAAGAACACCGGGAAGAAAGAGGGCGATGGGTCAGCGGAACTGGAGGGAGTACAGGTCCGCCTCCTTCATCACGAAGCGCAGGCGAACCGCCCGGCCCTGAAGCGCGCGCAGCGGGAAGCGGTCGGTCATGCCTTTTTGGTGCCCCCAGTCGACCGCGCCCGCGATCCGGTCGCCGAAAATCACTGGGGAGTCCTCAAGGACGAATCCGGGGATGGGCTGCCCGCTGACGGCATCCTGAATCTCGATCCGAATGCTGCCGTTGGCCGAGGTCGCGTAGTTGAGGAACAGCTCGGATCCCCGGAAGACCAACGGTTTGGAAATCCACTCGCCGCCGGGATAGCCGGCTCGGAGAGAGACGAACCCGTCCATCCGCAGGGTCATGCGTTCCACCCGGTTGCTGGCGAACGTGTAATCGCGCTCGATGTACAACGATAACTCAGACTCCGAAGTCTGCACGAAGCCGGGCAGAGGCGTGTTGGCACGATGGCTCCAATTCCGCGGATTCGGGCCGGGATTGATGAACGCCTCCGGAAAGAGCGTCCACGCGACGCCGTCGCGGCTGCTCATGAAGAGCGCATCCGAGACGCCCGGAGTTTCACGATCCATCTCGCGGAAGTAGGTCCTCCACGGGAGGTACCGGCGCGGTATCCCGAGGTACAGATGCGGCGCCCGCTCGTAGGGCGCCGCGGCGATCGTGTAGAGATGGAAGCGCGGCGCGGTCCCGAAGTCGGCCCATTCACCCTTGGTCCACGTCCGGAAGTCGGACGAGCGCGCGAACTTGAAGCTGCGGACTCCATTCTCGAAGTCGCGGTAGAGCGCGACGTACTCCTTTCTCAACTCATCCCTAAAGGCCATGTTGAGCGAGTCGAACGCACCATCGCGGATGATCGGTACCTCGCCTGAGCGCTTCCACCGCACGCCATCCGGGGAGGTGAAGAGATACAGGGCGGGACGCGTGTCGTTGCGCTGAAAGTAATCGTACTGGGTCTTCGCGTCTGCACCGCTCGGTGGCGGAGGAGGGCTGGAGGGGGGACGGAAAGAGGCGATCGCCTTGTAGGCCTCATCCGGCCCCACGTTCGGGTTCCGGTCACGGAAGGGGAAGAAGTTATGCGAGCCACGCCCTATCCAAACGATGTTGTTCTGACGCGACCCATTGAACTCGAAGAGCCCGAGGTTGGGACGCTCCCAGCGCACCCCGTCCCGGCTTTCGGCGAAGCAAACCGTCTCGTCATGCTCCGGGACGATCCGCTCGCCCGGCTGGAGCGCGCCGGGAAGCGCATAGGACGGCAGGCTGTGTCCTCGGTAGTACATCCGGAACCCACTCTCGGTCTTCATCAGGCTGGCGTAGGCGCTCGTGTTGCCCTCCCAGTCGCGGTCAAAGACGATCGAGGTCTCCGCCGGCCGCGGCTCGTGCAGGCGGAAATCAACGCCCCGCATTTCGGCGATGAGATGCCGGTCCACCAGCAATTCCAGTCGGCTTCCAATCTCGATGGGAGCCGACGCCGCGAGTACGTCAGCCGCAACGGCCAGCGCGCCGGCGGACACGAGAAGCAGGAAACGAGCGAATCGCGAGGGAGGTGTCATGGGTTCAAAAGAGGGAGACGAGCAAGGTCCTGCGGATCGCCCGCAGTCTCGGCCCGAGCGCCATACCGCAGGACGATCCGGACGGCGGTCGCGCCCTCGTTCCAATTCGCCGACACGTCAAACCGTACGTTGCGCTCGGTGATTTGGTTTCCGACGTAATGCTCCGCCGAAGCGCGCTGCCAACTCCCTTCGCGCAGGACCTCGACACGCGCGTGGGTCCGATGTCCCAAGGGGGCGACCCGCGCCCAAAGTCCCGGCTCGGCGTTCGGGGCCTGGCGCTGCCGCCAAAGAGCGACGGTGACGGGCCGGTCCTCCGTGCCAACCCGCCAGGAGCCCACCGGGCTCCGCCGTTCTCCGGCAGAGGTTTCAACGACGAACTGGTAGGAATACTCCTCACCCGGAGTCAGCTTCTCGAGGTCGAAATTGACGGCCGCACCTTCGGGGTCGGAGGCGAGGGGCATGCCGCTCCCGAACAGCTCGACCTCTCCAAGGCCCCAGCGTTCATCCTCATAACCCGACCGAACCTCCAGCTTGAAGTGGGTCACTCCCTCCGCGCGCACGTCCGCAAGGGCGTAGGCGTGGTTAGCGCTGACCGGCGACTCACGGGGCAGGGAGATCTGCGTGAGCAGATCCCAGCGGGCGCCGTCCGACGATCTGTAGGCCGCGACGTCGCGAGAGGGGTACCGGATGGATTGATGCACCTGGAGGGTCTGCAGGCGAACCGGCGCAGGAAATTGCCAGACGAAGGACTGCGGCCCCTTCGGTGCCGATGCGGAATGCCACTCGCGATCAGGTCCGTGGCGCCACCCATCCGTGAGGCCCTCCGCCATGCCGGCCGAGCCGGAGGGCGACCCGGTCAGTCGGGTCCCGTGGGCCGGGAGGAGCAAGGAGTGATTGCGGTAGTTGATGACGATGGAATCGAAGTCGATCGTCCCCGCCGGCGGCCGCTGTCCGTCCACGTAGACGTAAAGGTTGAAGAAATTGGCGTTCAGGTCCTCCAGCGACTGATTCAGGTTCAGGTAGGCGTAACGCTCGGAGCGATTTTGGGCGACATTGTTGCCACCGTAGGTCCAGCGGCGGGTATCGTTCTCGAGGACGTAGGAGGCGTCGTTCCACCGCCCGTCCAGGAGCGCGTGAGTCGCATACCGGCCCGTGTAGGCCCAGTTGGCCCGGACCCAGTTGGGCGTGAGTTGCAGCGCCGGATCATGATCGCTTTGGGCCCAGAAGGTCAGCTCGGCACCCTTGGGATCGATACCATTTCCCCGCAGGCGGACGTCAATCCGCGCGTCCCTGAAGTCTGGGCGTCCACCGCCGAGATTGAGACCCGTGCTGCGCGAAGCATGCAGGGGATTCGCCCCCATCCTCGCCGAGTAGATGTAGTGGCAGAGGTGCAGGCCACCGATTCCGTCGACATGATTTACGTCCAGACCCGGCGGTTCGCCGACGAAGGCACGGTTCTCCTTCTCCGTCGGTCCGAGGTAGCGCGCGAACGACGTCGCCGACCCCTCGCGGACATGAATCAAGTCCCGGCCGGAAAGACCCCCGCTCCAACCAGCCTGATCCCGATCCCACGTCTCCCCGAAAAAAGCGCCGCGGACCGGCGGGAGGGCGCGCGCCTCCGTCCGCTGGTTCATCTGGCCGCGCGCGCCATAGACGACCCAATAACGCCCCGGTGAACCGTCGGCTCGAATCATCGCATTCACCGATACGCCACGCGGTCCGAGATGGGTCGCGCCGGAGAGCGCGATCTCCGCCGGGGAAGCAGTGAGGGCCGTGGCGAGGGTCACCATGAGATACGCAGTCGGACGATTAGGGAAGGAGGCGGACGGATTTTTCACAGCGCAGGACGGGGCGAGTGCTCTCCAGACAATGATCCGCCAGCCCGGTGAAGGAACTGGCGGATCAACCCAGCGAACCAAAACAAAACCTAGAAGCGATAATCGACCGTGAGCATGCTGCGCATGCCCTCGCCGACCTGAACCAACCCGGTGCCAGCGATGCCGTGGATGTTCCGCTCGTCGGAGAGGTTGTACAGGTTGAGCTGAAACGAGAGCCGATCGTTGTAGGCATAGCGGCCCATCAGGTCGTAAGTCGCCGCCTGCGTGACCCAGAAGCTGCCGCCAGCGCGCTTCTCACCTTCTCCAAGCCAGCCCAATCCCGCCGTCAGTCCCTTGAGCGAGCCCTTAACGAAGGTGTGCTTCGCGAAGATGCTCGGGCGGTACTCCACGTGGTTGTTGACCAACCGGTTGTCCGCCGTCTTGCCGTCGGCGTCATACACGGTCGCGATCACGTCCGACACTCCAGCGTCCGACTTGTAGCGCAGGCGAAGGTCAACCTCGAGTCCCTTGACCTGATCCTTGGCGGACGCGGTCGGATACGGGACGCCGGTCCGTGGGCCGGTGATCAGGATGCGCACGTTGGTGAGGTACTGGTCAAAAGCGACAACCGACCCTGAGACCGCGAACGCCGAGCTCAAGTCGACGTCAAACTTCAAGCCGGCCTCCTTCACCGCGCCCTGTTGGTCGCGGAAGAGTTCGCCCGGATCCGACGGGCCGTCGGTGCCCGGCTGCCGCAGGACGCCCGAACGGGGAAACACGTTCTCCGCCTGCTGGGCATAGAGGGAGATATTCTTCGTCGCCCGGAAAATGACGCCGTGACGGTAGGTGTCATAGGAGCGCTGCGGTCCCCCGCCCGTCACCTCCGCCGGAGCCCCGGTGGTGGAGACGCCCGAAAACCTTTTCCCACCGTTCTGGTAGCGGAAGCCCGCGATCAGGATCACGCGGTCGTTCAGGAGCTTCAAATTTTCCTGGATGTAGGCGGAGTAATTGTTCCCGTACGCGACGTCAGCGTACGCTCCGCCGGTGTAGTGACCCCAAGCGTTCTTGCCAAGCGAGTTCAGGAAGGCGCGGTCGGCGTTGCGGATGGCCGCGGCGTTGGCCGGGCGCGTGTCGAGCATCGGCATTGGGAACAGAGTCTGGTAATACCGCGCATAGGCCTTCTGGTAGTCCAAGCCCACCATGTTCTCCAACTTCGCGAACCCGAGGTCGAGATCCAGACGGTAGTCAAACTGGACATTGGAGTCCTCCCACTCCGCCCACGCATCGACGTAGCGACGGCTGAGGTTGATGTTGTCCGGCTGCACCACAACGCCGCTAAGGAGCATTTCCCGGTCCCGATTCGTGTGGTACGAGTACCTGAGCCTCACGTCACCGGCGAGCACCTTGGCAAGATACTGGACGTTGATGTAGGTGCTGGTCGTCTTCCACGAGATATCCTTGGGATTCTGAACGGAGAAGCTCCGGGTGGAGTTCGGATGGATCCGCGCTTTCTTCAGCGACTGCGAACGCCCCATCACGCTCCCGGTGTCGGAGCCATCCAGAAAGTCCTCCCAGTAGACGTAGTCATTGTCGACGAAGTGGAAGAAATCGAGGGTGAGGATCTGCGAATTGGACATCTTGGCGCGGAACGATCCGCCGACGAACGACTGGTCGACGCTGTACGCCGCCTTGTCGGAATCGCCCTTCTCAAGCCCCAAGGTCAAACGGTAATCGATCTCGAGATCCTTTCGGCTCAACACCGGACCGGTGGTGTTCAACGTGCCCCGATATGTGTTGTGATCACCGACTCCCACCGAGACGTCGGTCCGCCGGATCGAACTCGGCGCCCGCGTGATCGTGTTCACGCCGCCACCGACATTCTGGGAGGCGAGAATCATGCTCAGGGGACCCTTGATGACCTCAACCCGATCGATGTCGAACGTCGGAACTTTCTTGTAGGACCGAAGAGTGAAGCCGTTGCGGAGGGTCTGGTTGGCGCGGAAGCCACGGATCGTTCGGTCTTCGTCCGCCCGCTGGTTGTTGTTCACACCCGCCACGCCGAAGTTCAGCGCATTCTGCAGATTGCCCTTCAGGTCGTTCAGCAGGTCCTGATTGATCACAATCACGCTCGAGGGAACCTCCAGAAGGTCCTTCGCCGAGCGCGTCGAAAGCGACGTCTGGCGACTCGAATAGCCCTCATCCGAGGCTGATGAGACCACAAACGGAGAGAGGTCAACGACCTCCTCCGCAGGCTTCTCGGGTGCCTTGGTTTTGGCGGAGGCGTTGGGAGCGACTTGAGCAAGCCCGGAACTCGCCGAAGCGAGCGCGAGCACGAAGGCCGAAGCGAAGCGGAGTGGAGGAGGGATTTGGGCGCGCATGGTGGGAGGGAATCGGGGAACCAGCAGGACCGAGCTCGCAAAACCACTTGCTGCCTCGATCCATAAGAGGTGTGATACCGGACTGGTATACCACGGCAACGGTATACCAAGATTTGTGTAAAGCTTTTTTTATGATGCGGAAAAATAATCCTGCCTCCCGCGCGGACGCCACGCGCGACCGCCTTCCCGCGCAGTACAGCCCCTACGTGCGACTGAAGGACATGATCTACCGGGGCGAGCTTCCGGCGGGGAAACGCCTCGTGGAACGGGAGTTGGCCGAGAGGCTGATGATCAGCCGCATTCCCCTGCGCGAGGCCCTCATCCGCCTTCAGTCGGAAGGACTCGTGCTGAGCGGTCGGAATACCGGTGCCTACGTCGTCGACTTCTCTCCTGCGGACCTGGTGGAAATCTACTCCCTTCGCCGAGTGCTGGAGCCTTTCGCCGCGCGGCTTGTCGCGGAAAAGAAAGACAAACGACAGGCGCTGCAGGACCTTCGCGAGATCTGTCAGCGCATGAATGAGGTATCGGTCGATGAGCGCGCGTGGGATAGCCTCGACGATTGCGACTTCGAGTTCCACTGGGTCATCGTCCAGGCAACTCAACACTCCCGCCTAATCCGCGCCTACGACATGAGTCAGATTCGAGTGCTGGGTCGCCGGGATCAATACCACTACCTGCAGACGGTCAGCCCCACCGCCACCTCGGAAATGCACCTCAAGTTGGTCGAGGTCATCGCGTTCGGTAACGGCTCGAAAGCCGAGAAGGCATTCTTCGAGCACGTGGACCACGCCATGAAGGGCTACTTGCGCGACTACGGACTGACCAAGGGCGTCCGTCGTGAATCTCACCCGAGTTGAGTTCCATCGAGATCGCTGAATCGGGACGCAGTCGCGCCAACCCCCCGGCGGTCCGCATCGACCCGCCTCCGTTCTAGTCCGAACCCGGAGCAGATCATTGCTAGGGGATCGCCCGCCGCTGCCCCGCAGCGAGGCCAGCCTAGCGAATTGACTTTGGGGATGTCATCATATCAACGCATCCGCATACGTTAATAGAAACTATCATTAATCGGCCGATTTCCGAGCTCTTCTCCTCCGGGCGGCCGCTGCGTTCGCTGGAGTTCTTCCCGCCGAAAGACGACGCGGGCGTCGAGCATCTACAGCAGGCCGCCGCCGCGGTGCGGAAGATTTCTCCGGACTTCGTCTCGGTAACCCTCTCCAGGCCCAACCCAAGATCCAGTTTCCTACCAGCTTACAACACGCCCGGAGGCGGCCGGGAGCTTTTCTCATCGCCCGTTACATGGCAGGTGAACCTCGTCGGTTCGTACCGCCGCAAGCTCGGCTCGCGCCTACTGGTGGACCACCTTGGTAAACGCCGAGAACGCCTTCAACCACTACGTCCTCGGCACGCTCCCGAACAATGGGAGCGGATTCACCCTTCCGGCGAACCTCACTGTCACCTTCTACGGCCAGGCGCGACTCTACGTCTGGACGAACTCGATCTCATTCGGAAACGCCGGCGGGGAGGCTCCCGGCGCCGCGCTTAGAAGCTCAGCTTGGCGGAGACCGTGTAGTTGCGCGGCACGAGATAGGAGAAGTTGCCTGGCACGGTGATGCGCGCGGGTGAGGCGATGGTCTCGCCGGGCCGCGGGCGCAGGTTGGTGGCGTTCGTGCCAATCACTCCGCCGTTGCTGCCGAAGACCGGGGCGCGCCGGTCGAACAGGTTGTCGATGTTCAAGTCGACCTGCAGGCTGCGGCCCTCGCGCAGCCGAAAGGTGTACGACAGGCTCGCAACCCCGCGGTAGTACGACGGAGCGTAGACGGAATCCCCCGGGCCTACCGTGGGATCATCGATCGCCGTGGCAGGATTGGCAGGATTGATGATCGTGTCGCTGCCGCGGTAGCCGACCACCTGACCGCTGCGGTAATTGATACCCGCGCCTATCCGCAGGCCCTTCAGCGGGCCTCCCGGCAGGCGGTAGTCGGTCGCGAGATTCCCTACCCAGCGGCTGTTGCCGTTGGTCTCCTGTGGGACCTGTGCGGTCGTGTTCGGGATGACGGTGTCGATGAGATTGTTCCAGCCGTTCACGGCCGCCTGCACCCGCTGCTGGTTGATCCGGGTCGGATCATTGAGGGCAGGATTGATGGAGGCGTCGTTGTTGGCGTCGATCAGCACGCCGGCGTCGGCGAGGATCTGGCGTGAGATCGCGTCCCGGCTTTTGAAGTAGGCGATGATGTCGGGGTACTGGTCGCGCACCAGCGCCTTGGTGTGGCCGGCGTTGAGGATCATGCGCCACGACCGGGTGAGGTTCGCCGTGAGCTCGAACTCGTAGCCGGAGGTCTCCGAGGTGACCGTCGACCACACGTTCTGCGGGAAACGCGCGACGTTGCGGGCGTTGCGCCCGACGGGACTGAGATCCCCGACCACCGGAGCATCCGAAATGGCGTTGTACGCACCGTTGAAGCCCGACGGCGAGAGCACGGAGGTGCCCGCCTGATAGGAATTGAAATGCCCGATGTTGAGCGAAAGCCGGCCGTTGGGCAGGGAGATGCGCATGCCGTAGTCCTTGCCGCGGGAGCTCGTGGGCGGGACCAGCGTGCCATCGACGCGCTGCTGCGGCGCGGTCAGGTTGAACGTCTCCGCGAGATTGGCGTAAACCCCGAGCCAGCGCGTGACGTTGAAAACCCCGCCCACCGTGAACGTGCTGATGGCGGGCGACAGTGCCGGCGAGTCGTAATCGTCACGGAAGCGGTCGTTGGCGTACTGCGGCTGGGGGAGGTTCGCGCCGTTGATGTTCGCGCGCGGCCGCACGTCGGCGATCTGCGCGGGACCCGTGGGCTGGCCGGCGGCATTCTTCGGCGTGTACTTCAGATCGTAGTAGTCGGCCGGTGCATCCTTCCGGAAAATGAGCGACGTGCCATCCCAACCGGCCGGCATGTCGCCGGGCGCCAGCACCCGCTTGTCGGCGATCGTGGCGAAATCCCGGCGAAACGCCCCGATCAACACGAGGCGATTGCGGAACAGGTCCAGGTTTCCGGCACCCTGCAGGAACTTGTACTCGCGCAGGCTGTTGCGGTTGTTGTCCTCGCGGCGCGTGTCGAACATCCACGTGGCGGTCACGGTCTCGCTCACGCCAGTGACCGGGTTCACCAGCGAGACCGGGGTCCCGGCGGGCGGCGCGTACTGGCGGTTAGGCTGGTCAGAGTAGAAACGGGTGTAGATCGCGTACTCGCTGTACTCCAAGTTATCGACCCAGCTGCGGGCGTCAGGCGCGCGGCTGCGCAGCGGCAGGAGCAGGGTCAGGGCGCGGGCGATCGTGCGGTGTTCCGTCAGGCCCGCCATGCCGCTGAACTGCAGTTTGCCGATGCCCGTCTCGCGGATGTAGACCGCCTGCGCGCGGGCGCTGCGCATCTTGTTCGTGCGGAGATTCTGGTACTCCATGAACTCCATGAACGGCCGCAGGAAATTTGGGTTCGCACCTCCGCCCGGCAGCGTGGAGTCGATGTCGATGTAGATGTCCTGCCCGCCGCGTCGCGCCAGGCCGGTCTGCCCGTTGACGTCCCCCTCGTTGATGTCTCCCGCGATCTCCAGGAACAGGCTTTCGCCAAGTCGATAATTCGCGACGAGCGACATGTCCTTGCCGGTCTCGGTGAAGGTGGGACGCCGGTTGCTCCAGACGGTGGTCGACGCGCGCCCCGGTACCCGGAAGAAACGCGATCCCGCGAGCGCCCGCGCAAAGCGCTCGGAGGCCGGCACGCCGAAATCGTCGTCCACCAGCGCCTGGTTGTTCAGCGAAAGCCCGGGCGTGCGGATCGGCACGCCGTTGATCAGATTGGTGAGCGAAAGCGTCGTGCTCTGCGCCGCCCCCTTGGTGACGTAACGGTTCTCGAAGTTTAGCACGCGCCCGCCGAAGTCAGCGTGAGTCACCCACCGCATGCCCGACCGCACAATGCCGGCGGCCGCCTGCTCGGCGTTGGAGGGCGCCACCGCCGGGATTCCGCTGAAGGTGGTGCGGCCATCCCACGCGGAGAGGCGATCACGCAGCGAGGTCGTGCCTCGCAGCTCCCTGCTACGGCCGTACTCCGCCTCGGCCCGCAACGTCAGCCGCGGCGTCGCCTTGAGGGTGGCCGCGACGTGCGCCCCATAACGGTCGCGCCACTCGTTGTCACGCCAGGTGTCGGACTGGTCCCACACGACGTTGGTGCGCAGGGCGAAGGTGCGGTCGACGGCGCGGTTCACGTCGCCGACGAACCGGTAGCGATTGTAACTGCCGAGTTGGAGGCGGCCGCTCTGGAAATCGCGTGAGAGGTCGGCCTGCTTTGTCACCGAGTTGACGGTGCCGCCAACACCGCCGGCGCCGTAGAGCACCGCGTTGGGGCCGCGTCCGTAGTCGACGCGGTCGAGGTTGTAGCTGTCGGCGGTGACGATGTACGGGAAGAAGTTGCGGGTGGGCAGGCCAGCCTGGATACCGCGGGTGCGGAGCGCACCGTTCCCCACCGAGGTGCCGAAGGCGCGGTTCGTGCCGTCGGCGTCGACCACCGTGCTGTTCACGGACCATTGGGTGGCCTCGGCGACGTCGGTAAGATTAAACGCCTCGAGGAACTCGGCCGTGACCACGGAGTAGGCCACAGGGGTGTCCTTGAGGGCGGTGGCGATGCGCCCACCCGCGAGGGAGTTCGCAGCCACGAAGCCGACGTCCTTTTCCGCCGAAATGGTGAAAGGCGTGAGGGTGACGCGTTCCTCCGTCGCGGCACGCGGGGAGGGCGCAGCGACCTGACCGCGCGCCGAACCGGCGAAGAGGCAAACGCCGGATACCAACAGGTGGGAGCGCGCGACACAGGTGGCCGCGAGGCGGCGAGTCAGGGTTTTCATGGGGCACTGAGACGCGAGTACCGCGTCGCGGGGGTTGGTGGGGTGAGGGGCGACCGGCGCCGGGCTGTTCCGGCGCCGCTAGCCTGGTAGCGACCGAGAGCGTCTGCGCGGCACCGCGCGAGGCAACGCGATTTTGCCCGCGAAATGCCTGTTCGGCCTCGCTCCGGGGGCGCCAGACGATCGGACGCCGGAGGCAGGCCGTTCCACGCGCCGCGATCCCGCGGCCGTGGTGGAGATCCCGAGCAGAGGGGCGCACCAGAGACTTTCACTGAAAGGAAACCGGATTTGCTGAGGGATCGAATTCGGGAGGGGTTTAATCGATCAGCTACCATTGAACTAAGCACTGAACCCGCCATTTCGGCAAACTGCTGTTAGCGGTTCGGCATTGGTTAAATTTTATGTTTTTTTAGAAGTAAGTTTATTGGTTCCACAAAGTATTTAACCCTTGAGAGGGCCCCGGAAACTGCGCCAGGTGGAGTGTTAGTCTGCGGTGATGGTTGATGTGGTTATTTCGGTGGCGGAATGCAAGGCCGGCCGGAGGCAAGGACCGGCTTGGCGGTCCGTTTCGGAGCCCGGCCTTGCAGAAAGTGACTTTGCCGCGAAACGCGCGGGCGCCGCGTAACCGAGTGAACTGTGCGGGCGCTCGGCGTTGTATTCTTGGCGGTAGTTTTCGATGACGACCCGCGCCTCGGAAAGCGTCCAGAGCTGCTCGCGGTTGAGGCACTCGTCGCGGAAACGGGAGTGAAACGACTCCACGAAGCCGTTTTCCCACGGGCTGGCGGGCGTGATGTAGATGGTTTTGATGTTTTGCGCGGCGAGCCACCGCTGGAGGTCTTGGGCGATGAACTCCGGTCCGTTGTCGGAGCGGATGAATTCGGGCGCGCCGTGGTCGGCGATCGCCGCTTGGACCAGCGCGATCACGTCCGCCGAGCCGATTCGACGCTCAGGTCTCAGGACGTGCACTTCCTTCGTGTGCTCGTCGAGCACCGTGAGCATGCGCAGGGCACCGCCGTGGACGGTCGAGTCGGCGATAAAGTCCCACGTCCATACGTGACC
>Ga0163212_1000833_pt1 | contig 13808 bp, 10 predicted proteins | sample Malawi_45m_30L_FD_113532 | JGI IMG/M metagenome (GOLD analysis project Ga0163212, IMG submission 113532) | Freshwater microbial communities from Lake Malawi, Central Region, Malawi to study Microbial Dark Matter (Phase II) - Malawi_45m_30L | ecosystem: Environmental > Aquatic > Freshwater > Lake...
ACGCGACGTCATTACGGCCGCGGCGCCTGGCGGGCCGAGGTGACGCGCGCCGGCGAGGAGCTCGTGCTCACGGTCTCCTATCACGTCCGACCGAGCCGCTGGTTCGTCTGGTGCGGCCTGCCGGTCTACCGCCGCTTCCAGCTCGCCGCTTTCCGCGCCGGCGCCGACAACCTCCGCCGGCTCGCGGCTTAGGGGGCGGCGAGACGGACCAAGGTGATGTCGGCCGGCCGGCACGTGCCGAGGCGGATCTCCCCCGCGTTGGCCGCGGCGAAGATCGGCGGTTCCGGGTGGATGGTCGCGACGCCGCTCGCGGCGCGGGCGGCGTTGATCTTCTGGAGCCCGATGAAATCGATGATCACCGGGTTGGCGCTGCTGAGCAAGGCCTTCTCGGAGCGGCACCAGCTCGCGTCGAAGCCCGGTCCGCCGAGCACCTGGTAGCGTTCCAAGGAGAGGATCGTCAGCACGTTGCGCTTGGCGAGCCTCGGGATCGCGCAGACTTCGACGGCGACCTTGGAGGCGTTGAAGGGGTTGTCCAGGAAGCGTTCGGCGTTGGCCATGTTGCCGATCGAGGCCGCGGCCAGCGCGCCGTGCACGCCGAGGGCCAGGCTGTCGCTGAGCACCGGGAGGTTGATCCAGAAGTCGACCTCATCGACGAGCGTCTTCGGGAGCACGCTGACGCGCGCGTCGCCCCACGGGACTTCCGGGGTGCCGGGCCGCGGCAGCACCTGGTTCTCGTAGCGCAGGCGGCTGTCGGCCGCCCAGCCCGGGGCGAGGGTCTCCCAGGCGAGGACCGGGAAGCCTTCGAAGGCGTCCGGCTGCGTGGAGAGCGCGGGCAGGAAGCCGGCCTGGCGGAGATTGTCCGGCTTGGCGTCGCACAGGGTGATCGCGCCTTGCGCGAAGCCGCGGCGGAGCAGGGCGGCCGTGATCGCACGCACCAGCGGCTTGGGCGTGGCCAAGCCGGCGCCGCCTTCGGAGGAGACCTTGAGGCCGCATCGCTTGAGCTCGCCCGGGCGCAGGCTGACGCCGGTGCGGGCCTCGAACTCTCCGAGCGTCCTCTCCATGGCGGCGGCGTAATCACGGTCTTCGAAGCCGCCCAGCCTCTGCTCGATGAGCAGCAGCTTCGGGTCGGTGGCGGCTTCGCCGACGACGGCGCCTGCGAAGGCCAAGGTGAGGACGGCGAAGAAGCGCACGAACCAATCTTCTTCGTCCGTCGGCGGCGCCGCAAGCCGCTGTTTTGTTTGCATGGGTAGGAGGAGACCCCATCGTGAGGCCCATGTCCGTCTCCGCCGTCTTCCCCCAGCGCCGCATCTTCGGACTCATCTTCCTGACGGTCTTCATGGATATCGTGGGGTTCAGCATCATTATCCCGCTTTTTCCCCATCTCCTCGACCATTACATCCGGACGGAAGGCGCGGCCGGCACCTTGATCGGCTCCATGAACGCGGCGGCCGAATGGCTGGGCGGCGATTCGGTCTTCAGGAAGACGGTGCTTTTCGGCGGCCTGCTCAGCACGTTGTATTCCTTGCTGCAGTTCGTGTTCTCGCCGATCTGGGGGGCGCTTTCCGATCGCCTGGGCCGCCGCCGCGTCCTGACCATCACCTTGGCTGGCAACGCGCTCTCCTACCTCCTCTGGATCTTCGCCGCGCAGTTCTGGGTCGTGGTCGTCACCCGCCTCCTCTCCGGCATGATGGCGGGCAACATCGCCGTGGCCAGCGCCGCCGTAGCCGACATCACCGACGAGAAGGAGCGCACCAAGGGCATGGCCGTGGTCGGCGTCGCCATCGGGCTGGGGTTCGTCTTCGGTCCGGTGATCGGCGGCCTCGCTTCCTCGGCGCAGTTCGCCCACGGGCCGGCCACGGGTTCGTTCGGGCTGAACCCGTTCTCGGTGCCGGCGGCCATCGCGGCCTCGCTGGCGCTCCTTAATTTCCTGCTGGTCGTGAAGCTCCTCCCGGAGACGCTTGCTCCTGCGCTCCGGGCTTCGGCCGATGCCAGGCGTCCTTCGGTCTTCGACCTCGCCACGGTGCGTTCCTCCGCCGTCCGCCGCACCTCCTTCGCCAACCTCGTCTACCAGGTGGCCTTCACGGGGATGGAGAACACGATCGTCTTCCTGACCTTGGCGCTCTTCGCCTACAGCCCGCGCGACAACGCCTGGCTCTTCCTGTTCAATGGCGCCTGCATGATCTTCGCGCAAGGCCTCGCCCGTCAGTTCGTGAAGCGGCTCGGCCAGCGCAAGGTCGTCATGCTGGGCATGCTCATCGCGGCGGTCGCGTTCGTCTGGGTCGCGTTCATCCCGCCCACGCTCGCGGCCGCAGGTTCCAGCGCGAAGACTTCCTTCTATCTCGGCCTGGGCCTGATCTCCTTCGCCACCGGCCTCATCCTGCCCAGCGTCTCGGCCCTGGTCTCGCTTTACTCCGCCGCCTCGGAGCAGGGACGTAACCTCGGTATCCTGCGGTCCGCCGGCTCGCTTGCCCGCGTCATCGGCCCGGTGACCGCGGCGTTGCTCTATTTCCACTTCGGTTCCCACTTCTGGGTCTACTTCGGCGGCGCGCTCCTGATGCTGCCGGCGATCTGGATCGTCCGCGGCCTGCCCGACCCGGCTTCGGAAGCGGCTTCGGCCTAGGCCGTCGCCAGGCTGCGTCCGAGGGCGTCGCCGCCGCGGAGCGCGTGCATCAGCGAGATGCCGCCGCGGAAAGCGCCATGGAAACGCAGCCCGGGATGGGCGGCTTCGGCCTGGGCCAACGCGGCTTCGCGGCGAGGCTGACCGGCGTCGTACTGCGGGATGGCCTTTTCCCAGCGCTGGATCCATTCACGCCGCGGCGGCCGCCGGACGCCGAGCGTGACGGCGAGTTCGTCGTCGACCAGCCGGCGGAGGAGTTCGTCCGGCAGCCGGGCGAGTTCCGGCCGACGGTCTCCGCCGACGAAGCAGCAAAGGAGCACGTGGCCGTCGGGGGCCCGTCCCGGCAGCACGGAGGAAGGGAAGAGGCAGCCGAGCACCTCACGGTTTTCGCCGCCCGGGGTCAGGTAGCCGAAGCCGTCGAGCGCATGCGGGACGTCCGCACGCGCGTAACCTCGGGCGACGACGGTGACCGGCGGCACCCGCTGATTCTCCCAATCCCGGAGGAAAGGCGTGACGGTCTCGTCGAAGGGCAGGGAGCCCCAGTGCCAGTAGGGCGCGGTGACCACCAGATGTTTCGCCGAGACGCCTTCTTCCGTGCCGTCCTGGGCGCGCCAGGCGACGTTCCAGCCGCGCGCGTCGCGGCGAAGTGACGTCGTCACCACCCCGAGATGAAGGTCCGGCGACGGGATCCGCGCCGCCATCGCATCGGTCAGCTGGCACATGCCGCCGGGGAAGCCGACGACCGTGCGTTTCGTCTTCGGCCCGCGGCGCAGGCCGTTGAGGACCGAGCCATGTTCCTGCTCCAGCGCATGGATCCTCGGGAAGCAGCTGGCCATCACCAGCCGGGCGGGGTCGCCGGCGTGGACGCCGGAAACGATCGGGTCCATCAGCATCGCGGCGGCCTCGGGACCGAATCGACGCGTGGCGAACGCGACCACCGACTCGCCGGTTCGGCCTCCCTTCGCGCGGAAGGGTTCGGAGAGCAGGCGGAGCTTGCCGCTCCAGCTGAGCAGCCTGCTGGTCAGCAGGGTGAGGGGGCTCGGGCCGAGGCCGTGGAGTTCGCCGCGGGCGAAGATGTAGCGGCGGGCCGCCCGCATATCGGCGTACTGCATCGCCTCGCCGAGCCCGTAGGCGGCCATCAGCGCCTCATCTTCGGCCCCCTCGAGCTGCAGGGTGTTGGGGCCGGTCTCGACGATCCAGCCGTCTTCGAGGTGGGTTCGGATCGAGCCGCCGACGCGGGCGGCAGGCTCGAGGACTTTGACCTTCGCTCCGGCTCGGAGCATCGCGTGGGCCACGGCGAGACCGGCCGGCCCGGCCCCGAGGATGGCTGCGTCGTAGCCCATGCTTTTATCTTCGGCCGAGAAGCCGTAGGTTGGCAACCCTGCGTCGTTCGGCCTGTCTGGGAAGCATGAAGACCCTCCTGCTCATGTTCCTACCATTGGCCTGCTTGGGGGACGCCGTCACCATGAAGGACGGCACTTTCCTCAAAGGCCGCGTCGAACGCATCGCCGACGGAGTGATGGAGTTCCGCGCCCCCTCCCTCGGCGCCGCCCAGCCGTTGCGGCTCGACCTCGGTCTGGTCGAATCGTTCGTCACCGACGAACCAGTGCGGATCAGTTCGGGAGGCGTCGTCTCGGACGGCGTCGCCGCGGCGGCGGGCGGTCGCGTGGTCACCCGCGGCGGTAGCGAATCCAGCGCCCTTGACCGGTCGGTCGAGCTCTGGCGGGAGCCCACCCAGCGTCCTTCGGAGGCCGGCGAGCAGCGTGTCTGGGTCACGCAGGCCGACGCCGATCTTTCCGGTCGCAGCGGCCTCGTCTCCGGTTCCGGTTTCAGCATGGGTTTCTCCGCCAAGGGCGTGACCCAGGCCGACACCGTCATCGGGGGGGCCGCTTGATGCGCGCCGAAGCGCAGGACCGCCTTTCGGCCGACGACCTGCACGCGACGCTTTCTTACGAGACGAACCCGACGCACGTCGTCTTCTGGTACGTCCGCACCGACACCGGTTTCGACAGCGTGCGGCAGATCGATTTCTTCTCGGTGAACGCCGGCGGGCTCGGCTTCCGGCTCTTCACCGACGCCAAGGGCAAGCTCGACGCGCGCGCCGGCCTCGCCCATCGCCTCGAGCTCTTCGCTGACGAGACCCAGCCGAATCGTTCGGCGCCTTCGGGTGACTTCGGCCTGATCTTCAACCGGGAGTTCGGCTGGGCGGCCTGGGACAGCTCGGTGAGCTTCGTGCCTTCCTTCCGGACGACCGCAGACAGCTACGTCCGCCATGAGAGCAGCCTGAATATCCTGCGGAATAGCGGCCCCCTTTCGTTGAGCGTCGGGCTGGCCAATGATTTCCGTTCCAAACCTCTGCCGACTCAGGCCAAGACTGATACCGCCTACTTCCTCCGGACCACCTATGTTTGGAAGTGAGCAAGAAAGAGTTGGCTAAAAATAGGCAAATTTGCCTAAATACACACAAAGCCATTTGTGAATGGTTACCTGTTGAACCGTGGCACACGGGGTGCTTTGAGATTGTGCGTAATTAGTCATCTTCCCAATCCCCCAATCCATGAGCACCAACCCAGCCCGTCGCAACGCCATCGAAGCGATTGCCTCCCAGCCTCGCCTTCAGGGCAGCTTCGACTTTCGCAATGAGAAGATCGACCTGATCTACGGCCAGAACGTCTTCTCCCTTGATAAGATGGAGAAGCGTCTGCCGAAGGAAGTCTTCAAGTCCCTCAAGGCCAGCATCGAATCGGGTTCGAAGCTCGACGCCGCCGTCGCCGACGTCGTCGCCGCCGCCATCAAGGACTGGGCGCTCGAGCGCGGCGCCACCCACTACGCCCACGTATTCTACCCGCTCACCGGCTTCACCGCCGAGAAGCATGACACCTTCTTCGAACCCAACGGCAACGGCACCCTCGCCCAGTTCTCGGGCAAGGCCCTGATCCAGGCCGAACCCGACGCTTCCTCGTTCCCGAACGGCGGTCTCCGCTCCACGTTCGAGGCCCGCGGTTACACCGCCTGGGACGTCACCTCCCCGGCCTACATTTTCGATACCGAGAACGGTTCGACGCTCTGCATCCCGACCGCCTTCGTGTCCTGGAAGGGCGAGGCCCTCGACAAGAAGACCCCGCTGCTCCGCTCGATGGCGGCCGTCAACAAGGCCGCCTCGCGCGTCCTCGCCCTCTTCGGCAAGAAGCACGGCTTCATCTCCGCCTCCTGCGGCCCCGAGCAGGAGTACTTCCTGATCGACGCGCGTCTCTTCCATCTCCGTCCCGACCTCTACACCTGCGGTCGCTCCCTGTTCGGCGCCAAGCCGGCCAAGGGCCAGGAGTTCGAAGACCAGTATTTCGGCACCATCCCTGACCGCGTCCTCGCCTGCATGATGGAGACCGAGCGCGAGTGCTTCAAGCTCGGCATCCCGATCAAGACCCGCCACAATGAAGTCGCCCCGGCGCAGTACGAGGTGGCTCCGATCTACGAGTCCGCCAACGTCGCCCACGACCACCAGATGCTCACGATGACGCTGCTCCGTCGCGTCGCCTCCAAGCATGGCTTCGTCTGTCTCCTGGCCGAGAAGCCTTTCGCGGGCGTCAACGGCTCCGGTAAGCACGTCAACTGGTCCATCGGCGGTTCCGGCGTCGGCAACCTCCTCGAGCCCGGGCACAACCCGCACGAGAACGCGCAGTTCCTCGCCTTCTGCTCCGCCGTGATCCGCGCCGTCGACCTCCACCAAGGCCTGCTCCGCGCTTCCGTCGCCTCCGCCGGCAACGACCACCGCCTCGGCGCCAACGAAGCCCCGCCCGCCATCATCTCGATCTACCTGGGCGACATGCTCAACGAAGTCGTCGAGCAGGTGAAGAAGAGCGGTTCCGCTTCGTCCTCCCGCAAGGGCGGTCACATGACCCTCGGCGTCGACACCCTGCCCGTCCTCCCGAAGGACGCCGGCGACCGCAACCGCACCAGCCCGTTCGCCTTCACCGGCAACAAGTTCGAGTTCCGCGCCGTCGGCTCCGCCTTCTCGGTCGCCGGCCCCCTGACCGTGCTCAACACGATCATGGCTGACTCGCTCGACAAGCTCGCCGCCGAACTCGTCGCCGCCTTGAAGAAGAATTCCGACTTCAATTCGGCTCTCCAGGGCGTCCTCAAGGACATCTTCACCAAGCACGGGCGGATCATCTTCAACGGCAACGGCTACTCCGAGGAGTGGCATAAGGAAGCCGCCAAGCGCGGCCTGAAGAACCTCCGCACGACCCCCGACGCGCTCCCCGAGATCGTCTCCAAGTCGTCGGTCGAGGTCTTCGAACGCCAGGGCGTCCTCTCCAAGGCCGAACTCGAGTCCCGCGAGGAGATCTACACGCACTCCTACGTGCTCGCGGTCAACACCGAATCGAAGCTCGTCTCCGACATCGCCAGGACCCAGCTGTTCCCGGCCGCCCTCAAGTTCGCCGCCGAGCTCACGCCCGTCTTGCAGAGCAAGTCCGGCGGCAAGCTCCGCAAGGACGTGCTCGCCCTGGCCGACAAGCTGGCCGCCGCGCTCGACGAACTCGACGACCTCCGCGCCGTCAGCAAGTCGAACACCCATGCCCAGGCCCATCACGCCTGCGACAAGGTGCTGCCGGCCATGCACAAGGTCCGTGCCGTCGCCGACGCCCTCGAAGAGGTCGTCGCCGACGAATACTGGCCGCTCCCGTCCTACCAGGAGATGCTGTTCCTCCGCTGAGCCTCGCCGGCTTCGCCGAGACCAAGGGTCGAACCTCCGGGTCCGGCCCTTTTTGTCGTTCCGGCCCGCCGGCGGGTCCCTCAAAGCAGAAGGCCCGTCGCAATGACGGGCCTTCTGGGTGCTGGGCTCGGGAGAGGGCTCAGACGTTGTCCCACTTCTTGCGCAGGTAGGCGCTGAAGTTCTTGACCTTCTTCTTGCGGCGACGGCGTTCCGCCGGCTTCTCGAAGCCACGCTTGGCGCGGGCGTCCTTGATGATGCCCTCGCGGTCGATCTTCTTCTTGAGGCGGCGGAGAGCCTTGTCGACGGTCTCGCCTTTGCGAATCTTGATTTCTACGGACATGTGAGCGATTGGAGGGTCGAAAGAACAAGGGGGGAGGCCGCTCGTCAACCCCGAATCCAAGGGTATCTGCGGTCGTGAATAAGTGGGACTAACGGAGGGCACAAGACGCTTGCGGCGGGGGTAGGGCAGGGCAATCGTTCGTCGCACCCTCGATGTACCTAAAGGAAATCGTCGCCAACGGATTCAAAAGCTTCGCCGACCGGACCCGCATCGAGTTCCGCCCGGGGGTCACCGCCGTGGTCGGCCCCAACGGCTGCGGTAAATCCAACATCGTCGACGCCATCCGTTGGGTCCTGGGCGAACAGTCCGCCAAGTCCCTGCGCGCCCCGGCGATGCAGGACGTCATCTTCGTCGGCACCGACCGCCGCAGACCCATGCCCCAGTGCGAGGTCGAGCTGATCTTCGCCGACTGCGAGAAGGAACTGGGCACCGCCTTCGCCGAAGTCTCCGTCATGCGCCGCCTCCACCGCGAGGGCGCGAGCGACTACTTCATCAACGGCAAGCCCACGCGGTTGAAGGATATCCAGCGTCTGTTCATGGACACGGGCATCGGCCGGATGTCCTACTCGTTCATGGTGCAGGGACAGATCGACCAGATCCTGTCCGCCAATCCCGCCGAGCGCCGTTACCTCTTCGAAGAAGCCGCCGGCATCACCCGTTACAAGGCCCAGCGCCGCGAGGCGCTCAACAAGCTCAGCGGCGTCGACGCCAACCTCGCGCGCATCACCGACGTGATCAGCGAAGTCGGCCGCCAGATCGTCTCCCTCCGCCGTCAGGCGGCCAAGGCGTTGCGCTACCGCCGCCTGCGCCACCGCTTCACGCACCTCGACCTCGCCTGGCAAGCCAAGCAGTTCGGCGACCGTCGCGCCCAGGTCGCGGCGCTCGAAACCGACGCGACCGCCTGCCGCGCCGCCGTCACCGCGCTCAGCGACGGACTCCGCGACCGCGAGGCCGCGTTGCTCGGGATCCGCGCCCGTCGCGCCGAACTCGCCGAAGAGGTCCAGGTCGCCCAGCAGGCCCTCTTCGATCTCCGGACCGCCCGCGAGAACGCCCAGAACGAAGCCCGGACTTCCGACCTGCGTTCCGATGACCTCGCTTCGCGCCTGGCCGAGGCCCGCCGCGAGGCGCAGGAAGCCGAGGTCCAGATCGCCGAGTATGAGCTCCGCCTCCGTGGCAGCTCCGACGCGAAGTCGACGGCCGCCGGCTCCGTCTCCGCCACCGACGCCGCCTTCCGCGAGAAGACCGCCCAGGTCGAGGAGGTCGCCCGCCTCGTCGTCGAGGCCGAGAACCGGCTCCGCCGCGCCCGCCAGGACATCCTCGTCGCCGAAGGCGAGATGACCCGCGCCCGCGGCGATGTCACCAACCTAGAGGTCGACCTTCGCGGCAACCAGTCGCGCCACGTCGACCTTTCCGATTCCCTCGCCCAGGCCAAGCAGGACCGCCTCGCGCTCGAGCAGCGCGTCACCGAATCGGGCGCCGTCGTCACCACGCGCCACGGCGAACTCCAGGTCGCGCGCACGGCCGAGCAGGAGGCAACCGAGAAGGGTCGCGACCTCCTCAACGATTTCCGCGCCCTCCAGCAGACGATCTCGGAGCAGGACCGCAAGGTCGCCAAGCTCTCCGCCCAGCTGGGTCTCCTCGAACAGATGCAGTCGCGTCTCGAAGGTTTCTCCGAGGCCGCGAAAGCCGTGCTGCGCGGCGAGTTCGCCGATGAGCTGCGTTCCGGCAAGGCCTCCGCCCTCGCCGACCTCGTGACCGTCGTCGATGTCACCGCCGCCGCCGCGCTCGAGAACATCCTGGGCGCCGCTTCGGAGGCCGTCGCCCTCGACTCCGCCGAATTCCTGCCGGGCATCGTCGCCAAGATGGGCGAGCGCCAGCTCGGGCGCGCGGTCTTCCAGGTCGAGGCTCCGCCCGCCTCGCGCGCCGGTTCCGCCGCGCCCGACTGGCTGCGGCCGGCCACCTCGGCCGTGCAGGCCAAATCACCCGGCCACGCCCGCCTCGTCGCCAATCTCTTCGACGGCTGCTACGTCTGCCCGTCCCTCGGCGATTTCATCGCCTGGTGGCGCGCCAACCCGGGCTTTGAGTTCTTCCTCGTCGCGACCACCGACGGCGACCTCGCCGACCGCCGCGGCCTCGTCTACGCGGGCAAGCCCCGCAAGGCCGCCGCCCACGCCGGCTCCGGCGTCTTCTCCCGTGAGAGCGAGATCCGCGCCGTCCGCGCCTCGCTCGAGGCCGAGAACGACCAGCTTACGACGCTCAACGAGAAGGCGCTCGGCATCCAGTCCGCGATGGACGCCAACGAGCTCGACGTCTCGGCCGCGCGCGACGCGACACAGTTCGCCGCGCAGGAACTTTCCGTCGCCCAGGCCGACGAGCGTTCCGCCCGCCAGACGCTCACCGCCGCCGACGACCGCATCCAGCGCGAGGTGCGCCAGCTCGCCGAACTCGACAACGCCAAGTCCGAAGCGCTCAGGCGCCGAGACCGGGCGCAGGAGACGTTGGCGGCCAAGGACGCCCAGGTCGCCGAACTCCGCGCGACGATCTCCTCCGACGAAGGCCGGCTCGAAACCGTGCGCGCCGAAGTCGAGTTGCGCCGCAGCACTCTCGGCGACGTACGGCTCTCGCTCGCCGAACAGCGCCAGCGGCTCGAACTCGTCGGCCGTGAGCTCGCCGACCTCGAGTCGCGTCGCGCCGAAGCCGCCGCCCGCCTCAGCTCACGCCGCGCCGAAGCGCAGCAGAACGAGAAGCTCATCGCCGAGTTCAAGGGCCTCGCCGTGACCTCGCGTGAGGCCTCCGCCCGCCTCGCCGGCGAGGTCGAGACCGCCGCCGCCAAGCTCAACGGACTGCGCGGCGTGCTCGCCGAGACCGACGCCGCCGTCGAATCCGAGGATCGCGTCCTTTCCGTCGACCGCGACCGGCTGCGCGTCGCCGACGCCCGGCTCAAGGACCTCGAGGTCTCGCTCGCCGAGCAGAGTTCTCAGTGCGGCTTCATCGTCGAGAAGGTCCAGGCCGACCACCAGGTCGACGTCGCCGGCGTCGACTGGCGCCTCCAGCTCTGGCTGTCCGACGGCGAGCCCGAGGGCATCGCCAGTTTCGACGACCTCGAGGAGACCGACGAGGAGGGTTCCCGCCCGGCCCCGAAGGCCTTTGTCCGACGCGGTGAACCGACCGCCGAGGACCTCGCCGCGACGGAGTCCGCCGACTGGCCGCCCCTGGTCCGCGAGATCGCCGACCTGCGCGTCCGCATGGCCGGCTTGGGCTCCGTGAACCTCGTCGCCTTCGAGGAATACTCCTCCCTGCGCGACCGCCACGGCTTCCTCACCAAGCAGAGCGACGATCTCTGGAAGGCCAAGAGAGAGCTCACCCAGGCGATCGAAGAGCTCAACCAGACCTCGCTCAAGCTCTTCACCGACACCTTCGAGCAGGTCCGCAAGAACTTCAAGTTCACCTTCGAACGTCTCTTCGTCGGCGGCGCGGCCGACCTCAGCATGGTCCAGGCCGAGGACCCCCTCGAGAGCGGCATCGAGATCGTGGCCCAGCCTCCGGGCACCAAGCTCCGCGGGATCACGCTGCTCTCGGGCGGTCAGAGGACCATGACCGCCGTCGCCCTGCTGTTCGCCATCTACATGGTGAAGCCGTCGCCCCTGTGCGTGCTCGACGAACTCGACGCCCCGCTGGACGACGCCAACGTCAGCCGCTTCACGGACATCATCCGCGAGTTCACCCGCTTCTCCCAGTTCGTGGTCATCACCCACAACAAGCGCACCGTGTCCGCGGCCGACGCCATCTTCGGGGCCACCATGCAGGAGAAGGGCGTCACCCGCCTCTTTTCCATGCGCTTCAACAAGGAGCGTGACAAGGCCGAGCCGACCCAGCCAGACGGCGGGTTCTCGATGGCCCGCTGAGGTCGCTTGCCTTGGGCGGGAGGCCGGCTAAGTTGGGTGAGTCATGCTCCGTCATCTCACCGCGCTCATCTTCTTGCCGGCCTCCGCTTTCGCCGGCGTCACCTTCGAGACCGACCAGCGAGCGCTCAATCGGGCGGCCTCTGGTTCCAGCTACGCCGACATGCTGGCCCGGATCATGCCCGCCGTCGTCAGCGTGCGTACGGCCGAGGTCATCCCGGAGACCGTCTTGAGCCGCAACCGCGGGCGGATCGACCCGAACAAGGTCTTGCAGGACGAGCAGACCGGGGAAGTGCTCATCCCCACCGGGCTGGGCTCCGGCACGATCATCCATCCGGACGGCTACATCATCACGAACCGCCACGTCGTCCTGCAGGAGAACCGACGCGGCGTCGCCAATACCGTCATCGTGCAGCTCGCCGACCGTCGTGAGTTCCGGGCCAAGGTCCTGGGCGCCGACGCCGGCACGGATATCGCCGTCCTGAAGATCGAGGGCAAGGGGCTGCCTTACGCCCGGTTCGCCGACAGCGACAAGGCCCGCGTGGGCGACGTCGTCTTCGCGATCGGCAATCCGCTCGACGCCGGCATGACCGTCACCTCGGGCATCGTATCGGCACTCGGACGCTCCGGCAAGCTGGGCATGGGCATGGCCTTCGAGGACTTCATCCAGACCGACGCCGCGATCAATCCGGGCAACAGCGGCGGGCCTTTGATCGATTTCGACGGTCGGCTGCTCGGCATGAACACCGCCATCAAGTCCGGGACCGGCCTGAGCGTCGGCCTCGGTTATTCCATCCCCTCGAACCTCATCACCGCCGTCGCGCTCGACCTCGCCAACCAAGGGCGCGTCGTCCGCGGCCTGATCGGAGTGCAGGGCGAGGATCTTTCGGTCGCCGAGGCCGCGAAGTTTTCGATCGGCCAAGGGGGGGGCGTACGCCTCGTGCTCGTCACCGACGAACAGCCGGCGGCCAAGGCCGGACTGAAGGCGGGTGACATCGTCGTCGGCCTCAACGGCAAGCCCGTCGAAAACTGGAATGAGATGCGCCTCGAGATCTCCCGCCGCCGCCCGGGCGAGGTTCTCACGTTGAACTACATCCGGGAGGGACGGGGTGCGCTCGTGCGTCTCACGGTCGCGGAGCGACCGCCCGATCGCTGAGCATGGGCGCGCTTTCGACCATCCGTAACCTGACCGGTGGGCGGCTGCCGCCGCTGACGCGGACGGCTTTGCTCTGCGGGCTGACCGTGTTCATCGCCGCCTTGGTTTTCTTCAGTCCCGGGGCAGGGGGCCGACCGGCGGCCCGTCCGTTGACCCAAGGGGTCTGGCTGGTCTCGCCCGGCGACGCCCGCACCGAGAGCGTCGTGCTATTGGACAGCTCAGCGGTCTTCTTGCCTTCGCCGACTAAGGTATCCAAAATCGGCCGAGGCGAAGTCGGACAGCCGGAGGACGCCCCTTTCGCCGCAGCCCAGCCGGTATTACAGTTCGATCCGGCTAAGCCGCTGGGGAAGGACTCCATGTTGCAGGTGCCCCGCCAGAGCGTCCCGGCCGCTCCCTCAGCCATCCCGTTGGCGGCGCAGGAGCCTCTTACGACCTTCGGCTCGGCTGGATTCCGTGGGGTCCGGTTGGAACCCCGGAAGGCCTTTTTTGAAGTTTTACTACTTGGAGGGGATGATAAATCGGTTTTAAGTGGGAAAATTGAACATTTTGACGAAAAAAATAGCCTTAAGTCGTCTTTAAATCCCCTAAACGCCCCACTATACGGATATTTTGAGGTTATTTTGAGCGTAGACAGCCTGGGGAAGGCTCCATTGGGGTCGATTTTGCGTTCCTCGGGGTCAAAAGTGATCGACGAGAGCCTGCAACGTTGGGCCCTTTCGGTCGAATGGGGCAAACGTCTCCCTCCCGGGGTTTATCGCTTGATTGTCGGCCCCTGACGGGCCGTCGGAAGGGTTGTAAAACCCTTGCAAAAAACCGCTTGACGGTGGGGGGCGGGATGGTAATCCAACCCCTTCCCTCGCGTTTTCAACCACGTCGACGGTTCGCCCCTGTAGCTCAGTTGGCAGAGCGCGTCCTTGGTAAGGACGAGGTCGGCGGTTCAAATCCGCTCGGGGGCTCCACCACTTTCCCACGCAACACCAACCACCTCCACCACCCAAAACCATGGCCAAAGAGAAGTTCAACCGCACCAAGCCGCACGTCAACGTCGGCACCATCGGTCACATCGACCATGGCAAGTC
>Ga0163212_1000834_pt1 | contig 13805 bp, 17 predicted proteins | sample Malawi_45m_30L_FD_113532 | JGI IMG/M metagenome (GOLD analysis project Ga0163212, IMG submission 113532) | Freshwater microbial communities from Lake Malawi, Central Region, Malawi to study Microbial Dark Matter (Phase II) - Malawi_45m_30L | ecosystem: Environmental > Aquatic > Freshwater > Lake...
AAGGAATACAGATGAAGGTTTATCCCCCCAAGGTGATTAAGGCGGCTGTAGCCGCTCATGAGGAGACTCTTCTCGGCAAGATTGTCACGCTGTTGGGGCGTGAGTTAACCGAGGAGGAGTTGGACACGATCAAGGACTCGATCTACATGATCAAGATGGATTCACGCGAGTGGGGTGAGGCTCGCGTGTATAAGCGTCATAATCTTGTGACCGAGTATCACGAGGACTGATCAGCCCTCAAGGTTGGCGAGATCGGCAAGTCTAGCTCTCAAGTCCTCGCCCCAAGTAGAGGGTAGCTCGGATAAGGGAGCTATGAAGTAAACCTTGCCCTTAGAAGGCGAGAAGAAAGTGTCCGTTCCTGCGGATAGTTTTGTATCCATTGCGAAGTAGAGACTTCCGTCTTTACCCGTCATGCCATATTTGATTGGACCGATGTAGTAACGGCTAGAGAATGCCTCTACATGGTCAATAATGTCGGCAAACTCGCCCACCATCTGAGTTTTCCTTGTTCTAGCCCCAACGGAAGTACTAACAAAGTCTTTACGGATAGCAGGAGTAGGTGCAGAGCCTCCTCTCTCATATACGACCACAAATTTGGTCTGTCCCTCAAACATGGTGAGATACTTCTGATAGGCGGCAAGGTTTTTGAACCCTGATCTATAAATGCCGAGTCCGTCATGGGGAGTAAGGCTCTTTTCACGCAGTTCCCTCTTTACCTCCAAGACCTTATCCAAATCGCCTTTCTTTGTAGCCTTCTCTAAATCCTTAAGAAGTCCTGCGATGCGGGTAGGCAACGCGGCTTCAAAGTTAAAAGTTCTAGAACCAACCTTACCCTCAAGTAGGGGGGAAATGACGACTGTGCATTTCTCATCCATATCCTCAGGGCAGATCACATCTTTTACAATGAAGTAAACGGGACTAGCTGGATTGAATCCAAGTGCTTCGCAGTTCTTCTTATTGGTGGGGTTGACGCACTTAGAAGCATCAACAATCACAATCTCTCCCACACTTAAAGGACCTCTGACCGCAGAAGGAATATCTGCGGCAGGTTCCTTAATGGATACTCCGTTACTCACAAGAGCACTCTTCACATTGTTTTCTGTCATGCCGAGTGGATTGGATAAAATCGCCCAACAAGCAAAAGCACCCGTGTCGGCAGGTGAAGCCGACTTATCTACAGATGCTGTGTGTCCTTCTCCCTTTAGGATGGGGATTAGAAAGGGACGGATATCAGGGTTCTCGTTCGCGAGACGGATAACGGCTTTTCTTAGGTCGTTCATCATCTACTCCAAAGTTGGGTTCAGATATCCTCTGCCCCCATAAACAAAATATTAAACCGATGTTATCCGTTCTAGCTCTGCCTGTAGGTGATATTCGGTATTGGATAGTTGGTTGAGTAGAATTGCCACGAGTGCATTGTTTAGGTGTGTGGATAGGGGGAAGGCTTTTTGTACTTCCACTAGAGAGAGCGAGGGGGTTGTTGTGATTGATGTATGGGCTTGCATTTGAATTTGGCGTTGCGTGTACCAAAGGGCTTTCCGCAGGTCTTCTAGTGTGTTCTCGCCAGGTTTCTTACCTGCACGGAGGATGTATTTGACGGCTGAACCCAAAGAGAAGTTCAGTCCATACGCCTCAATCACATCAATCGCTTTTAATCCATTCCCATCGTAGTGATTAGGATTGTTTATCTTTTCATAACTCATTAGTAGGCTCTTTATCATTTGTAGTGGTGTGGACATTTCTATTACCGAGGTCAACATGGCAAATCTATCCTCATTTTATCAGCTTTTCGGTGAACTGCCCACTAGAACTCTAAAGGGACTAGACCCCACATCTTCTTCTTCGCTTTTCGCTAATGCCCGTGGACAAGATATCTCTCTCCTTGCCTCTAGCGGGATTGAACAAAGAGGTGGTGTCGTCCTCATCAGCGGAGGTCGCGGTGGTTCCACTTCAGGTAGTAATGGAGGCGGTGTTTCCCTCTATGGCGGAGACTCGATTGCTGCTTCTTCTCAAGGAGGAGGTATCCAAATTTATGGCGGTGATTCAGATGTCCAAACAGGATATGTGACAATAAGTGCTTATTATGCACAGGGAGCACCTAATGTCGCTCCCACTATCACACTCGGCAGTTTTAGTGGCACCACAGGGGGGGTGGTATCCATTACAAGCGGGAAACCTGCAAGCGGTTCTACTTCGGGCGACATATCCATAACATCTGCAAATGGTGTTGGTTCTAATAGCGGTAGTGGAGACATCTCATTCAGTACAGGGAACGCCCAAACTAATGCCTCTAGTGGAGAGATTTCTGTCTCAACAGGCACTTCAACAGGAAACCAACCCACAGGTCGGATAGTTACCAAAACGGGTAACTCATCAGGTTCTGCCGACTCAGGCTATGTCGAGTTCTCTACAGGTCTTACCTATGGAACGGGAAACTCAGGTTTTGTTCTCCTCTCTTCGGGTGATAGCAACCAATCTTCGGGCTATATTTCACTTAACTCAGGTTATGGCAGTACTGAAAGCGGATATATACTTATCCAATCAGGCTTCTCCGACACCATAAGCGGAGAAGTATCCATTATTAGTGGAGATGGTGGCTCGGATAGTGGTGCTGTGTCTATTTCTACAGGGTCGGCAGAGAACACAGGGGATTGGATAGCTACAACAGGTCAAGCTACTAGTGGTTCTTCGGGAAGCATATATCTAAATACAGGCACGGCAACGACCCAATCGGGATCGCTTGATGTATTTACGGAAGACGCTCCTATCACGGGAGACTTGACTATCCAAACAGGTACTGCTTCCTCAGGTAATGCGGGCGATATTTATCTCATAGCTGGCTCAGGTATTACCCATGCAAAAAGCGGTAGTTTGGACTTAACGGCTAAGAGTGTTATTTGGGGGACAAACAGTCCGACTAACTCTGATGTTCTCCTACAGGTCTCCGATGGTGGACTAAATATCTCTTCTTTCACTACCATTAACATGACTTCTCTCAATGGACAGCTCAAGATTGAATCCGCTCAGGATTCTATCCTATTTCAGGCTCCATACTACACTTTTGACACTCCCGAATCGACACCTGACCCTGTAGAGATTCGCATAGGTGGAAATAACCAACTACTTCTCCCCGATCTCACCTCTCTCACTACTGAGAACTTATCCAATATCAACCTCACAAACACCGATGTGGACATAGACCTAGAGACAGGATTCTACATCGGTGTCTCTGCTGATCAAACTATCCTAAATACGAATACTGCTACTATCCAAAGTAGAACACCCAACCAAGCCGTTCAACTCACAATAGGTGATGGTGTTTATGCAGGGCTCGCTTTGAACGCCCTTTCAGCAGGGTCAATCGCCTCCACCTCGGCGGGGGATGTCTCGTTTACATCTACCACGGGGGATGTCTCGTTTACATCTACCACGGGTGAAGTATCTCTTGTCGCACCACAAATAGATATTGCTGGAGCAAATATCAACCTGACCGGTTACCACCCCACCAACCCCACATACATTAATGTCTCTAGCACCAATATACCCACCACAGGTCCAACCGCTGTGGATAATAGACTTCTCCAAGTAGGTGCTAGCGGCATCTTGTCCGCTCTCGGATTTAAATTTCAAATTTTGGAAGTCGGGGTTTCTTCTACTCCCGCCTCAGGCACGATCACCAACCTCTATTTCAACATAATAGGTGACTCGTACACAACACCCAAAGACAGACTAATCTATAGCCTTGAGATAGTCGGAGATGTCGCTTTAGATCATCAGTTCTACTTTAGGGCATACACCGCAAATCCCGTTGGCGGAAACCCTTGTATTCAGCTCCATTCAGGTGATAACAACTTTGGCGGTGCTCCCCTTACTGTAAGGATTTATTATCTCATCTTCAACACATAACTTTTATTCATTTATAATGCCCAATGATTGGATACAACACAAAGGATAGTGCCATGAGAAATGAGATAATCCGCCTCCACAGAAGAATAGCCCGCCTAGAGCGTATTGCAGGTACAACCAAGTCCGCAGGGGGGGTGAAAGAACTCCTTATGGATTCGGTGGCAAAGAACAAGAATAAGCTGATTAAGGCGTGGGGAGGCAATCCCAACGATATAGACCTTGAGTTATGGTTTCAAAGTCTAGACGGTGGTGATGTCTATGGTGCCCTTAGGGATGCTCCCAACAGGGAGGTTGCCAAGATCATCAAGAACGACATCATCAAACCCATCGAGGATGACTCGATGGATGAGGATGTCCCCTTTTAAGCCCCTGCGATAATCACATCGAACAACTTACCATTCCCCACCTTCCCGACACTCAAGAGTACGCCACCTGAGGCGGAGAGGTCGTTACACTCAATCTCTCCGATACAGATTTTAGCCCTTGGGTCGGAGACTTTGAAGGTCAAGCCCCCAATCGAGACGGAGCTATCCAATTTCGGGGTTTCGGTAGTAACCTGCGGGGGGGGGCTGATGGACTCCACTCGATAGGGGGTAAGAATAACAGGTTCATCGTTGACGACAGGTTCATCGTTGACGACAGGTTCATCGTTGACGACAGGGGTAACCTTTGGGGAGATCACCCTACGATTCTTACCTTCGATTTTGGTCAAGTTAGAAGTTAAACTGCGAAAGTGGTCGGGAACCCGAGTGCCGAACACGCAGATAAAATGGCGGTTAAAATCCGCCGCGTTCAGGAACTTGTGTGCGTTGGCTTCGATGTAGGATAAGTACAACGAATCAAAAGATTCTTTATCCTTAGTCTTAAGGGATGCCTTTAACCGCAGTTCTTTCCAAGCCTCAACATAATCCACTAAAGGGATAGACTTATCCGTGTACTGATACATGAGGGAAGGGGGGATCGGCAACTCGGTGATCTGAGGTTTCAGATTGGGGCTTGCAGACGATAAATTTCCTCGATAATCCACCCGAAAGTCAATAAAAGGGACTTGAGTGTTGGGGTTGTCGAGGATGTGCTGAATAAACTTAGACCTAATACGCATCGGGGGGACTAGCCGTATTGAAGCGAGTAAGGGAGGGTTCATTTTATCTCCAAGGTGGGAAGTGTGAAGCGTTGGTGGTTCTTACTTACGGATAGTCACATTGTGCAAGCCGAGAGAGTCTACCTTGCCAATAGACAACTCGACTGACCCATGAACGGATACCTCTGAAAAGTCCACCTGAACGAGTGTCAGATGTATGGGAGCGGTAGCTGGCGTGATCTTGAATGAGCCGAGGAGTACATAATCCTTGGGGGTTGTGGTCTCCCCCTTCGGGATCAAGGGCATATCTTCCACTAGGGTTTCCTTCTCAATCACAGCAGGGGTGGCAGGGGTATCCTCCTCAATCACAGCAGGGGCAACCTCCTCAGTCTTAGGGGTATCTTCCTCAGTCTTAGGGGCAACCACATCAATCTCAGCAGGGGCAACCTGCTCAATCGCAGAGGTATCCTGCTCAACCGCAGAGGTATCCTGCTCAACCGCAGGGGCATCTCCTTGGGGGTTTGAAACCCTACGAGATTCGAGAGCCGCGATAGAAGGGAGGTCGGAGGATTTAAGCCCAAAGATGGTATCGAGGGCAAAGTCCAAAGCCTTCTTCTTTAAGTGAACGCCGCTCGTGTATGTCCAAGACTCTGCGAGAGAGACAAGATTCTCATAGGCAAGAGAAGTGGGGTCTTTGGATACTTTCTGAAAGAGAGCGAGCATGGTGTAGTATCCGCTTCTGCCCCCATTAGAAGCCCACTCCCTTTCGAGAAAGGTAGAGATGGACAAGGAGGGGAGCGATCCTTGGTCACGGTTAGGATCGTGCTTAAGGATGACCCTCTTGCAGAGGGAGAAGTAAATCTTATCCCACTTAGCGACAAGTGACCTCTTTGAGCCGAGAACATATGGCAGGGACTCGGAGAGTTTGATCCCGATGCCCCACTTATGGGGGAGAGGTAAGTGCCACCCGTGCTGTTGGGAGATTTCGTCCCACATATCATCGAGGGACTTATCATCTTCTTCGTGATTCTCTTGAGAGATGGGAAGAGAGAGCATCTTACGGATGTCTTTTTCCGCCACAGCCACCTTGTGTACACACTCTATCCACAGGGTGTCAGATGTGGTGGCGTAATGGATAGCGGCATCCCGAAGACGGTGGCTGATGTTAGACTTAAGGATAAGGATAAGATCGGTCTTGACCGATGGCAGCCCCCCCTTGTTTGGGTTAGTGTCCCAACAATGGTGTCCGACTAGGTTCATTTGAACCTCATCGCCTGCGAGTCGGGCATTCAGTTTGTTGATGAACGCCTCAGCGAACTTCAACTCTGAGCCGAATATGAATGTATTGAGTTCAAGCACGGATAATAACTCCTTGTTTAAGTGTGTCCGTATCACCACTTATATGGATGGGTGGTTGGTGGGATACTCTTTTTAAACCTTAAATAAGTGGGGGGGTTTTACGATAGGAGGGACGCTTTATGTATGTCCTAGAGAACACACTTACAGGCAGACTTCTTTACCCTGCGTTAATCGGAAGAGTAAAGAAGGCATACCTGTTCAAATCCGAAGCGGAGCAGGTCGCTAAGAGCCTAGCCCCCATCGTCAATCCAAAACGGATAGATGTGGTCGAGTTATCCAAGTCTGCCCAACTATGGATGGAGAACCAAAAAAGAAATGGATAACAAGACGAAGGCGGATCGGATAGTATCCGAAATCCAAGCTGGAAGAAAGATGGGTTTGGATTTATTCTTGCCGATAGATACTTATCAAGGTAGGGGGGATGAAACTTCTGTGTATGAGTTATGGGTAGCCAATCCCTGTAAAGAAGTAATCATCATAACAGCAGGGTTCGTTGAACCCTATTATGGGATAAGGCTATCCGAAGAATTGATGTGGAACAAAACGGAAAAGTGTTATGGGACGAATGACTTTTTTAAGGTTCTTGAAGGTGTGTCAGAGCTATTAGATTTATTTAGGTCTAGGTAAGGTTCTATTTCTTAGCTAGGGAAGCAACCCTGAGAGCGGAGGCTTTGAGAGAAGCGATTCTAGCGGGGTTCCAATTGAAAGGAACCTGTTCAAACCTGCCCTTTTCATCGAACTCAGAATATTGGATAACCTCTAGTTTACAGATGGGTTCTTCATCGGATTCAAAGCGTTTCTCATAACCCAAGAAGTCCACATCATTAGGGATAAGGTAAACCACCATTTTCTTTTGCTGTGGGTCGAACATGATTTGAGATGTGGAGTATAGACCATTAGGGACTTTCCTAACAGGGATAAAGGGGTCGTCCATTTTATCCCAGCGGTATCCGTAAAGTGCAGGGGCTGCATCTTTAATATCGGTCACATTGGATAGTATTTCTGTGGCGAGTTCTTTTCTTCTTAGGGAGGATTGGCGATCATCTCCGCTTTGATAACCTGCATCAGGATGGTTGATGCCGTGATTTGTGCGTACATGGAGTTTGTGTCTTTGTAGAGTTTTAACAACAGGTTGGTGAATGGAAGTTTGTTCTATGATTTTTGCCCGCGTCCCATCTGATATGATGGTATGTCCATGTACGGGTACATGGAACGAGTTACCTGCGATGCACTTTAGGGCTTCTTCAATCGTTTTGCACTTGAGTGCATTCAGCAGGTAGAAGCCATCTTGAGAAATCATGGGTTCTTTCTTTTGATTACGGCTTGAACCTTCTTCTTCATCTTCGCGTACATTGAGAGCGGAGTTGACAATGGATATTCCATAGCTGTTTACACCTTCTAGCCAACCTGTCACATTGTCGATGTAATAAAGAACCTCAACTCCGTCATATAGGTCGTGATAGATTTTGATTTCGGGGTTGTAGTTTCTATCCCTTATTTTCAGTAGGTAACGCTTGTCGTCTAGATCGAGGCAGGATATGACACAGGCGGATTTATTCATGGACGACTTCTTTTTGGATAGTTTCATTACTCTAGCTCCTGTTGAGTCGGAGATGATGTGAGGGAGTTCTATGGTTGCAGAAGACTTCTTAGAAGGGGTGTGTTTAATCTTCCATGCTTTCCATTTAGCGTGTTGGGGGCTAGACTTCAAAGACGGATCGTGACCCCAATTTTTGAGGCTTATTTCCCACTTGGACATTCCGCTTTCGCCCACAGGATCACCAGGCTTGCCACCGAGCATCCTAGAGTTAAATCCATTTTCTTGGGCTGCATTATCGAAGTCATCATTTGTCCAATCCTTAAAGGGTTTCTCTTTCCGTCTTTTGATTCGATGAAAAGAGTCATAACCTGATTGGATATCTCCTGATTCTTTGGCTTCTTCTCTATTTATGGAAGCCAATAATCTATTGTCGTTTTCAGCCCAATCATCGAGGGCTTTTTGACTCATGTTAATAAGATCGTGCCACTTGTTGTATATTTCTTTTTTCTCTTCTTCAGACCTAGTTTTTGCGTATTTCATCATCAACCTACCTAGCGTATATTGGATACTAGGTAGGTTGATATAAATAGATTACATCATCTCCAAGATGTATTGGTGTTGAACCTTGTAAAGCGTGGGATAACTAAGTCATCACCTGTGGCGATGGGGGTATCGGGATCGACCCCCACACCAATTTTGAGTGGATTATTTCCGTCACCAATCATTTTGGATAGTTTTGCACCAAAAGATAATGTCGGGGGGGTGATCGTGTCATCGGCGGATTTCACCCCCTTGTTCAAAATGGATAACACCACAAATCCATCGGGGACAGAACCTCCGCCCATATCAACGGATTTTCCGAGAGAAGCGGGTAGGAAGAGTTGGTCGCCTGTAGAGCCTTCAAAACGCACTCTAGCTTCAATAGCCGTGGTGTAGACCTTGATGAAAGGCGGGATGATATCCGACATCGTGGTCTCCTTTTAGATTTGGAACGATGCGGAAATGTTAATGAAGCCCGCACCTGAGATAGTCACGGGGATGAGGGTATCACCTGCGGCAGAAGTTGTGGTGGTGAGTGTAGTTGTTCCGTTGGATGTGAACACAGCATGGGTAGCTGTAATCTCTAGACGGACGCTCTTGGCAACTCTATCCCCATCTGAGTCATAAGTATTGACCACAAGGTTTTTGGACAAGTTAGCCCCTGTGAACACAAAGTCGCCTGAGTCTTGCCACACGCAGGAAACTAGATTGGGTAAAGAAGAAGAAATGACATGGGTATTCACTTCAAAGGTTTTGAAAGACCCTGAGGCGAAGTTCCCATCCGCAGACTGAGCAGGGATATCGGTACTGCTAACGGATACTGCCCAATATCTACCTTGATCATCAAAAGTCATACCTGTGAAGTATCCCGCTTCGTATGCAGTCTTTGTCCATCCACCTGCTGTCCAATCATAAATGGATGCTTCGTTCTCAAAGAGACACATAAGACGGGTGTTGTTTATGTTCTGAGGAGCCCAACCCAAAACAGGGAAGGTATCTGAACTATGATAGGTCAAGGAGCTAAAGTCGGAGGAGTCGATGGCAAAAGTGGTGATCTTCTTCCATGTGGCGGTTGTGTTAAGTGCCAACATGGCAGGGGAAGTGTGTGAATAAAAGACACTTAGATAATAATCCGCTCCGCTTTTGGTCAAAACGCAGTTTAAACGCATCTGTTGATTTGTGGTGTCGTTGTATTGCTTATAGGTCACATAGTCAGAAATAGTCTCAATCCCTGCCATCGTCACAGAGCAAATTTCTATTGTGAGCGTATCGTTGGCTTTGTTCCAAACTAAGAGCAAGAAACTAAGGGTTGGAGTAGATGCCTTTGGTCCAAAGCAAGGCACATAGGCATAATAGATATTCGTTTCACCACCTATGGGAGAAGCCTCGAAATGAGTAGGTGTGTATGTGTTTAATTGGGCATCAGCGATGTTTGTAGTTAACGCCACATTTCCAACGAAACCTTGATTGCCCCTGCGGTCAGCTAAAAGAGTTAAGACATTTGTGCCAGCGTTATACTTGTAAAACAAGTATTGTCCCAAGTTGGTCTTGGTGTAGTTGGATGCGTTATATATGGTGGTGTGAGATAATCCATTTCCATCTAAGTTGATTTGTCCATTGTTCTCGATGGACATTAAGAAACAATGTTCCCCTGCATTGTTTGTCCCTGCATAGAAAATCGGATTGGAGTCCATGAACCAAGCCGATCCTCCGTAAGAAAGAGAGAGTTTTGTAGGTGTACCTATGGTGATAGACCCATTGTCTCCGCTAGTGGTGTAGGTAGCCTTCCACAGACTAGTCTTTCTGAAGTTTTGGAGCGTTCTTTGAGCAGAGCCGTATGTGGCGTAATCCCTGTTGGCAAAATAGGTCTGTCTACCCGCACCTCTTAATAAAAGAGTCTTGTTTGTCGTATCCACGGCAAGGACTGCAAACTGAGAAATCCAACTTGGACTTGAGGCGTTGTATGCAGTTAGCGTAGCCCCTGATTCGGATTGAAAGTTGTACGCTCCCACATCTTCAAAGTCCGTATCGGATACTTCATGTATTGTTCCGTCATACATGAACAGCCCATTGACGGTTTCTCCTGCATTGAAGTTCATTACATTGATGTTGGCTCCCGTATTATCCGTAAATGTAATGAGTGACCCAATATCTATCCTATCCGACTTAACCATTACATGAAGTTGGCTGGCATTTATCCATTCCGACAAATTCTCGCCATATGTAACTTCAGAGTCGGTGCCATTAGTGAAGGGGGAAAACACACTAGACTTGTTGGAGACTAGTGTTGCCCTTACAGGGTAAACCGTGCGTGTTCCCCCTATTGGATAAAAGGCTTCATTAGGTTTATCAAAGACGGGAGATAGCGTGGTGTAGTCATATGCCTGATCTCCTATCCAAATGTAGTCTTGATCAGGAGAGATGACCAAACCACAAGTGGTTTTGGAGATGTGGAAGTTAGTTCCATCATATAGACCGAATAGACTTTTGATCTTGGGCATTTCTTTACTCCTCCCCACCTATGGGTTGGGCTTCTGTGGTTGTTTGGAAATAGGATAACGCCTCTTCTTCGGAAAGAAAGGGAGCGTTATTTGGACTCGTAGGATTCCCTTTGGTCTGATACAACACCTGCCCATCTTTGGATACCTTCAAGTCCCCCTCTTCCAAAGCCAAGGTGAAGTTGCCCTTGCCAAGTACACTTACGATCATGCTCATCTCTAACTCCTAGTTCAGTTGTGGTAGTTCATAGAGAAGATCAAATCTGCACCCCCATAGTTGGCACAGACTGCACTCACTATCAGACTCATTGTATCTCCAGCTTCCAACAAGGCTTCCGTACTCGCCGTGACCACATACTCTCCCGCCTCAAAAGACACCTGATAAACCACATCAGTAGGGTCAAAATTACGGATAAGTTTTATGGTCGTAAACCCTGCCCCCTCAGGGGCTTGATCCAACGATACGCTGTATCCCTTGAGGTACATATCTCTCAAGGGCTTGTATGGCGTAGCTGAAGCTAAGGGGGTTATTTCCCCCACTATGTAGGCATGGACTTCTAGCTTAGTTGTCAGCCGACTCATTACACAACCTCCCATGTGTTATCCGTAGTGTTCGCCACTAGTGTGATCGAGTCATATTGCACATCTAAGGTGAAACTCGTGGCTCCATTGATCAAATCCCCACCCGATCTTTGAACCACTAAGTTATTCCCTGCCGCTCGACCCCTTAGATAAAATCGGATAGTGTCGCCATCATCGACACCTGACAATAAAGGCAAGGTAGCCGTGATTGTCCCTGCCGCACTATTGACAGAGTAGTGATATCCCACAGCCGCATTAAAACTCACAGCTTGTCTTGAGAACTCTAACCCACCTGCTGTCGATAATACGCTGTCGATTGCGGATAAATGTGTACTGATACTATCCGTATTTAGTGCCACATAGTTGGTCGGACTCACATTAGCCGTTATGTCGTCCGATGTGATGACCGAGTTTATCCAATTTGTCCCATCGAATAAGAGCACGTCCCCATCAGCTACTCCGCCCCCAATCACCACATCGGAAAGTGTGTTTATGCTCCCCAAGCTCGTGAGATTCACTCCTCTTAGTGCGGGTAAAGTCTCCGCTACGGATAGTTGCAGTACTTCTCCCGCTCCCACCCCCGCATCAAGGGAGGCACTTGATCCTGCATCCGTAATGTCGGCAAGACTAAGGGAAACACCCTCTAAGTATCCATTTGAAAACTTGAGGTGGTTCCCCCCATTTAGTTTTAGAACCCACATTGTGCTTCCCCCTTAGTGTTTGTAAGCAAACACTAAGGGAAACATAAAAGGTTTAGGGCTAGTCTTCCGTGGGCAAGTCGCCCACAAAGAAGTACCCCGTCCCACCACCCTTATTCAGCCACTCGTCAAGGAGGGCGTGGAGCATACCCCGCGTCTTGTCATCAGGGTTGACCGCCACGAACCCAAAATCCTCATGGACACCCAAGCCGTCCTCGCGGGTGTACTGAATCTCGCCGTGAACAATGGGGACTTCGATGTTCTTCATAATGTAATCTCTCTTTCTGTTTCAGGGGTCTCGCCTAACTAATAATGCAGAACCCCCCTTGGGATACTCTAAAGATTCTTTACGATTCTAAATCCAACCATCGTAGATGGAACATGAGCATAGTGTGTCCTCCTATTGCAGGGTAAACGACACATCATGCTCGGATCGCTCCAACCCCCTCCCAAGATATACTTCTTTCCATCTTCATCTCCATCCCACATCCACTCAGATACATTTCCGCACATATCATATAAACCCAAGGCGTTCGGCTTTTTGAAGCCGACTTCATGTGTTGTACCCCCCGAGTTATTCCAATACCATGCCAAGTTGCCCAAATCATTCCCGCCTGAAAAAGCGTACCTCTTGTTATTAAACCTAGCGGCATGAAGCCACTCCGCCCTTGTGGGGAGGCGATACCCTTTAGATGTGGAACAGCGTGTAATCCGACCCGTCTTATGAAACTTGTAATAAGGCGTTAGCCCTTCTTTAACGCTTTTGGCATTACAGAACTCAAGAGCCTCTTTCCAAGTGACACTCTCTACAGGGAGATCATCTCCCCTGAACACGCTGTTATTGGACATGAACTCGCTGTACTCCTTCTGTGTCACCAAACAAGGCGACATGGAGATACGCTTTTGTGGCAGGTCAATCATTGAAAAACCTCGTTTCTCTAGATGGTGGGGGGGGGTTGCCCACTTCTATCCTTTATAGAAGTGATGGGCTACATACTGCATGAGAATCCCGCTAGCGGTACCCACATTGACCGACCTAACGCTTCCATATTGTTGAATATACACACAAGCGTCACAAATGGATAAAACATCTTGAGAGATGCCCATCATTTCCTCTCCAAAGATAAATATATCATTTGGCTCAGGCTTGAAGTCCATGAGATTTATGGCTGTAGAAATCCCGTTCTCTACTGCCACTAGCCTGTGTTTATCCTTAAGGGCTTTGATCTCTTCGATCCCATCCAAATGGATAAGCTGTGTGTAGTTGTGAGTACCCACAGCTCCTCTTCTGTCCCATTTACGCTTTCCGTAGTAGTAAACGCACTCCACTCCAAACGCATTACCATTACGGATAAAGGTGGAGATATTAAAATCTCCCTGTATGTGTTGCATCATCACCCGATAAGGGAACGCCTTTCGCTCCAAATCCTCCCTGATTTTAATCAGTTCCCAATCTTTGTATGCGTCTATAACATTTTTATCCATTTGCTGTGCCTTTTTATTCTATTTATGGGGCGTACCTACTTGAACCTACTATAGAAAGGTAGAGAACGATGTTTAAGACTTCCATGGTCCGCAGAGCCTTTTTGATGCGTCAGGCT
>Ga0163212_1000838_pt1 | contig 13779 bp, 16 predicted proteins | sample Malawi_45m_30L_FD_113532 | JGI IMG/M metagenome (GOLD analysis project Ga0163212, IMG submission 113532) | Freshwater microbial communities from Lake Malawi, Central Region, Malawi to study Microbial Dark Matter (Phase II) - Malawi_45m_30L | ecosystem: Environmental > Aquatic > Freshwater > Lake...
AAATCGATGTTGGTGTTGCGCGACGCGGTTCCCTTGCGGCTTCCCCGCTGGGATTTCCGGAACTTCACGCGTTTGGGCATCAAGGGCATGGCAAGATCTCCTTAAAAAATCATTCAGCAACGGCCGTGGCGGCCACTTCGGGCGACGGCGTGACTTCGGCCGCGGGTTTGTCCTCGCGCACCGACACTTTGGGTTCGACTTCCTCGCCTTTGCAGATCCAGCATTTGATGCCGATCTTGCCGGCGGTGGTTTCCGCTTCGGCGAAACCGTAGTCGATCGGCGTGCGCATGGTGTGGAGCGGCACTTTGCCCTCGCGATACCATTCGGTGCGGGCGATTTCCGATCCGCCGAGGCGGCCGGAACAACGGACCTTGATGCCGAGCGCGCCCTGCTCCATGGCGATCTGCACGGCTTTCTTCATGGCGCGGCGGAAACCGATGCGGCGCTCGAGCTGTCCGGCCACGCTCTCGGCGACGAGTTGCGCGTCGATTTCGGGCGAGCGGATTTCCTGGATGTCGATCTTGACCTGCTTGTCGCCGCTGATCGCGGAAACTTCTTTGGTCATGTTTTCGATCTCGGATCCTTTGCGGCCGATGACGAGGCCCGGGCGGGCGGTGAAAATGGTGACGCGCACGCTGTTCCAAGCGCGCTCGATGACGATCTTCGAGACGGCGGCTTGGCGCAGCTTCCTCTTCAAATATTCGCGGATCTTGAGATCGGCGTGGAGGTGTTCGGCGAACTCGCGGCGCGGGGCATACCACTTCGATCCCCAGTCGCGGGAGATGGGGAGGCGGAAGCCGATCGGATGAACTTTTTGTCCCATGATGTTATTTGGTTTCCTCCGCGGCGGTCTCGGTTGCCTCGGCGGCCGGTTTGGTCTCTTTATTCACCGCGGCTTTCTTTTTCGCGGCGGGTTTGTTGGAAGCGGTGTTTTTCTTGGCGGCTTTCTTCGTCTCGCGCGTTTCGATGGCGATTTCGTCCGAAACGATGATGCGGATGTGGCTGGTGCGTTTGCGGATCGGGCCGGCGCTGCCGCGTGCTTTCGGGATGAAACGCTGGAAGGTCGGCCCCTCGCCCACCACGGCTTCGCGCACGACGAGCGCCTCGACGCGCGCCTGGTGGTTGTTCTCGGCGTTGGCCACCGCGCTCTTCAGCGTCTTGGCCACGAGGCCGGCGGCCTTCTTCGGGGTGAAGGCAAGCAGATCGAGGGCCTGCTGCACGGGCAGTCCCACGATCTCGCGCGTCACCTCGCGCGCTTTGAACGGCGAAATGCGGGCGTATCGGTAGATCGACCTGGTTTCCATTTTATTAAAATTGTTTGTGTTTGTGTTGTCCTAGCGTCGGGCGTCCACCCGGAGGCGGTCGCCCGTTTTTATCGAGTCCTCTTCGGACACGAGATTCTGGATGACGGCGCCGCTGATGCGGTCGCGCACGTCGATGACGCGAACGTCGCCGATGCGGAGGTTGTCGCGCCACACTTGGAACGGCATGCCGACTTTCACGCCGGCGTTGCGGCCGATGTTGGCCACGACGAGCGCGAACTCGGGTTTGACCTCGACCACCGAGGCGTCGGTGAGCGTGGGTCCGCCCGCGGGCGGCTGGCTGCCTTCGGCGCCAACGGTGAGCATGCTGTCGGCCAGGCGGAGTTCTTTCTCCAAGGCCGCGCGCAACTCGGGGTCGGCGCCCTGCGCGCTCTTCATGAAAGCCTGCACTCCCTCGGTGAGGGCGAGCAGGCGCTCGAGAAGAACGCTGTTTTCGTTTTGCTGCCGCGTGAGCTCGTTGACGGTGGAAAGCAGGCGTTCCTCGATTTCCCCGCCGTCGCCCGAACCGGGCGCGAGCGCGTCGAACTTGGTCTGCAGGTCCTCGGCTTGGCGTTTGAAAATTTCCGCCTCGCCGTTGGCCAACGCCAAACTTTCGGTGAGGCTGCGGATGGCCTCGCGCGCGAGCAAAAGCTGTTCGTTGAGGCGCGCCACTTGGGCGGCCCCTCCGGAATCCCGTGTTGTCAAAGAACCCTGGCTTTGCGCGGAGGAGTTCCCGGCGAGGGTGATCAAAAGACACCCGGCCAGGATCGACCTGCCGCTCGCGGCCACGTTTATTTCGTCACTTTCGCCGTATGCGATCCGTGCTTCTTGAAGATGCGCGTGGGCGAGAATTCGCCGAGCTTGTGCCCGACCATGTTCTCCGTGACGAAAACTGAATTGAAAATTTTCCCGTTGTGCACGAGGAAGGTGTGCCCGACGAAATCCGGCGTGATCATCGAGCGGCGCGACCAGGTTTTGATCGGCTTTTTCGCGCCGCCCTCGTTCAGGCGGTCGATTTTCTCGAGAAGGTGGGCCTCGACGAACGGGCCTTTTTTGAGCGATCTACCCATGGCTTAATTCTTCTTCCTGCTCTTGCGGCGCTCGACGATGAAGCGATCCGACGGTTTGTGTTTCTTGCGGGTTTTGAATCCTTTGGCCAACTGGCCCCAAGGGCTGACCGGGTGCTGACGTCCGCCGCCGCCCTTCGATTTGCCGTTGCCGCCGCCGTTCGGGTGGTCAATGGGGTTCATCACCATGCCGCGGACGGTCGGACGGATGCCCATCCAGCGAGAACGCCCGGCTTTGCCGCTCGAGACGTTCATGTGCTCGGAGTTGCCGACTTGTCCAATGGTGGCGTGGCATTTGCCGTTGAGCTTGCGGATTTCGCCGGAGGGCATTTTGACCAGCGCGTAGCCGGCTTCGAAGTTGTTCAGCACCGCCTGTTGTCCGGCACTGCGCGCGACCTGGCCGCCGCGTCCGGGAACGAGTTCGATGTTGTGGATGGCCGAACCGGGAGGAATGCGCTCGAGCGGCAGCGCATTGCCGACTTCGGGCGCGGCCTCGGGGCCGGACGAAACCTTCATGCCGACTTTGAGACCGTCGGGCGCGAGGATGTAGGCCTTCTCGCCGTCCGGATATTGCAGCAAAGCAATGCGCGCGGTGCGGTTCGGATCGTATTCGATCGAGACAACATCGGCGATCACGCCGTGCTTGCGGCGTTTGAAATCGATGAGACGCAGCTTGCGCTTGTGCCCCCCGCCGATGTGACGGCAGGTCAGGCGGCCCTGGTTGTTGCGACCGCCGGTGCGTTTGCGCGTGGTGAGGAGGCTCTTCTCCGGCTTCTTGTTCTTGGTGATCTCCTCGAAAGACGGGAGAGCCTTGAAGCGCGCGGACGGAGTGAGCGGACGGAAAGTTTTGAGTGCCATGGCGTGTGTTCTCCTTAGACGAGGTCGAGTTTTTCGCCCTCCTTGAGCGTGACGATGGCTTTCTTCCAATGCGGACGGCGTCCGAAGTCGGCGCGGCGTTCGCGCTTCTTCTTGCCGGCGTAGTTGGCCGTGTTGACCGAAGCGACCTTCTTTTGGAAGAGGCTCTCGATGGCTGCCTTGATCTCGAGTTTGTTCGCCGCGGGGTTCACTTCGAAAACGTATTTGTTCCCCTTGTCGGTCAAGTGGGTCGCCTTCTCGGTCAGGCGGACGGTGCGGATGATGTCGAATGGCTCTTTCATGCTGCCGTCCTTTCGGAGATTTTGGCCAGCGCTTCGCCGGTCAGGAGAATTTTGTCATAGCGGAGCAGATGCTCGGCGTTGACGTCCGCCGCGTTGACGAGGAGGACATTGCCGACATTGCGCGCAGCGCGGAAAGTGGCTTCCTCGAACGCGGGCGAGACGAGCAGGACATTGCGCGCATCCTTGGCGTTCGACTTGACGTAAGCGACGAACTTGGCCGTCTTGCCGTCGGAGATGGCCGGTGCGTCGACGAGGAGGACATCGCCGGCGATAATGCGCGCGCTGAGCGCTTTGCGCAGGGCGAGTTTCTTGACCGACTTCGGCGTCTTCTTCGAATAGTCGCGCGGCTTGGGTCCGAAGACCACGCCGCCTCCGCGCCAGACGGGCGAGGATTTGTAACCGGCGCGGGCGCGGCCCGTGCCTTTTTGGCGCCAGGGCTTGGCACCGGAAAGATTCACATCGGCTTTGCTCTTGGTGCAGGCCGAGCCGGTGCGGCGGTTGGCGCGCAACGCGGTGACCACATCGTGGACAGCCTGCGTGCCCTTGCCATTCTCGATGATGGCGATGTTGGCCTTCTTGGCCTCGGCGGCGGTGAGAACTTTGGCGCTCATGGTTTACTTCTTCTTGGCGGCGGATTTCTTTTTCGACGGGCGGACAACCACGTAGGTGCCCTTCGCGCCGGGGACCGCGCCGCTGACGAGGATGACACCGTCTTCCTCGCGGACTTGGACCACTTGCAAATTCTGCACGGTGACGCGCTCATCGCCCATGTGGCCGGGCATGCCCATGTTTTTCCACACGCGGCCCGGCGTGGAGCGGTTGCCGATGGCGCCGGTGCGGCGGTGCATCATGGAACCGTGGCTGGCCGGTTGGCCTTCGTAATTGTGCTTCTTCATCGCGCCTTGGAAGCCTTTGCCCTTGGACTGACCGATGACGTCGACGAACTGGCCGACTTCGAAAGTGGTGACGGGAACGTCCGCGCCCGCTTCGGCCGCGCCGTTGCGGAATTCGCGGATGAAACGCTTCGGCGTAGCCGAAGTTTTGGCGAAGTGTCCGGTCTGCGCTTTGGAAACGCGCGAAGGCTTTTGGTCGTCGAAACCGACCTGCACCGCGACATAGCCGTCGGTGTCCGCGGTTTTCACCTGCAGGACTTTGTTGCCCGCGGCGGCGATGACCGTGACCGGCGTGGACACGCCCTTGTCGTCATAGACGCGGGTCATGCCGAGTTTTTTACCGAGTAATCCGAGGCTCATGTCGTGAACTAAATTTGAATGTTGATGTCGACGCCGGCCGGAAGGTTGAGGCGGCGGAGTTCATCCACCGTCTTCGCGGTGGGATCGATGATGTCGAGGAGACGCTTGTGCGTGCGGCGCTCGAACTGGTCCATCGACTTTTTGTCGACGTGCGGCGAGCGGTTGACCGTCCAGCGCTCGACTTTGGTCGGGAGTGGCACGGGGCCGGCGACGGCGGAACCGCTGCGTTTGGCCGTCTCGACAATCTCGAGGACGGAGCGGTCGAGCAGCATGTGGTCGAAAGCTTTGAGGCGGATGCGTATGCGTGGTGCGGCCATGGTCGTTATTTTTTCTGGTTGTCGAGCACGGCGGCGAGCACCTGCGACGGCACTTGTTCGAAGTGGGACGGCTCCATCGAGTAGGAGGAGCGGCCTTTGGAAAGCGAGCGGATGGCCGTGGCGTAGCCGAACATTTCGGCGAGGGGCACATCGGCGCTCACTGTGCTGAGATTGCCCTTGGTCTCGATGCCTTGGATCTTGGCGCGGCGGCGGTTGAGGTCGCCCATGATGTCGCCCTGGAACTCGTCCGGCGTGATGTTTTCCACCTTCATGATGGGCTCGAGCAGGATGGCTTTGGCTTTCTTCAGGGCGTCCTTGAGCGAGAAAATCGCGGCGAGCTTGAACGCCATTTCGTTCGAGTCCACGTCGTGATACGAACCGTCGACGATGTCGACGTGCAGATCGATGACTGGGTAGCCGCCGATGATGCCGTTGAGCACGCCTTCCTCGATGCCTTTGATGCAGGCCGGGATGTATTCCTTCGGGATGGTGCCGCCGACGATCTTGTTCTCGACGGTGAGACCTTTGCCGCGCTCGTTGGGGGCGACCTTGATGATGACGTGGCCGTATTGACCGCGTCCGCCCGACTGCTTGATCAGTTTTCCTTCGCCGTCGGCCGGAGCGAGGATCGTTTCCTTGTAGGCGATCTGCGGCTTGCCGGCGTTCGCTTCCACCTTGAACTCGCGCATCATGCGATCGCGGATGATTTCGAGGTGCAACTCGCCCATGCCCGCGATGATGGTCTGGCCGGTCTCTTCGTGGGTGAAGACGCGGAAGGTCGGGTCCTCCTCAGCGAGACGCTGGAGGGCGATGCCCATTTTTTCCTGGTCGACCTTGGTCTTCGGCTCGATGGCCATGGAAATGACCGGCTCGGGGAAGGACGGCGGCTCGAGAAGGATCGGATGGTCTTCGTCGCAGAGCGTGTCGCCCGTCGTGATGTTCTTGATGCCGACGATGGCCGCGATGTCACCCGAGTAACAGGTGTCGATGTCCTCGCGCTTGTCGGCTTGGATCTGGATGAGGCGGCTGATGCGCTCGCGTTTGCGGGTGCGCGGATTGTAAACCGTGTCGCCCTTGGAAAGTTTTCCGGAATAAACGCGGAAGAAAACGAGTTTGCCGACAAACGGATCGCTCCAGAGTTTGAAAGCGAGCGAGGCGAAGTTGCCGTTGTCGTTGGCCGGCGCGTCGATCGGCTTGGCGTCATCCGGGTCCTGACCCTTGGCCGGCGGAATATCGAGCGGGCCGGGAAGATAATCGACCACGGCATCGACCAGGTATTGCACGCCCTTGTTTTTGAAGGCGGAACCGCCGGCGACGGGGACGAATTTGTTGGCGATGGTCTGGCGACGGATGGCAGCTTTGAGGTCCTCCTTGGTGATCGGTTTTTCCTCGAGAAACATCATGCCGATTTCCTCGTCGAGGTCGGTCATCTGGGTGACGAGGTCATCGTAGGCCTTCTTGGCCATTTCTTTGTGGTCGTCGGGAATCTCCGCCACTTCGTAAGTCGAACCCATCACATCGTTGTCCGAGTAAAGAACGGCCTTTTGGTTCACCACGTCGATCTGACCGCGCAGATTGTCCTCTTTGCCCAGCGGAATGAGGATCGGCCAGACGTTCGCCCCGAGTTTGGTCCGCATGCTTTCGACCGCCGCGTCGAAATCCGCGCCGGTGCGGTCCATCTTGTTGACGAAGGCGATGCGCGGGACGTTGTATTTCGTCGCTTGGCGCCAGACGGTTTCGGACTGCGGTTGCACGCCGGCCACGCCGCAGAACACGGCGATCGCGCCGTCGAGCACGCGGAGCGAACGCTCCACCTCGGCCGTGAAGTCCACGTGGCCGGGAGTGTCGATGATGTTGACGCGCATGTTGATGCCGTCGAACAGCTTGAAAACGTCCTTCTCCGGCTTCTGCAACCACGAACACGTGGTGGCTGCGGAGGTGATGGTGATGCCGCGCTCGCGCTCCTGCTCCATCCAGTCCGTCACCGTCGTGCCTTCGTGCACCTCGCCGATCTTGTGGATCATGCCGGTGTAAAAAAGAATGCGCTCGGTCAGCGTGGTTTTGCCGGCGTCGATGTGTGCGCAGATGCCGATGTTGCGCGTGCGCTCGAGGGGGAACGCGCGATCGGGCGAATTCGGGTTCGCGGCGGAGGCGGGTGCTGTGGCGGTGGCGGACATGAGAAAGAACGGGTTACAACAGGTTTACCAGCGGAAGTGGGCGAAGGCGCGGTTGGCTTGGGCCATTTTGTGCATTTCGTCGCGCTTCTTGATCGCGTTGCCTTGGCCGGAGGCGGCGTCCTTGAGTTCGATGGCCAGCGCTTCCTTCATCGGAACGGCTTTGCGCTTGGCGGCAAAAGTGACGAGCCAGCGCATGGCCAGCGCGTATTGGCGCTCGGCCGGAACTTCCATCGGCACTTGGTAGGTGGCACCGCCGACGCGGCGGGATTTCACCTCGAGACGCGGGCGCACGTTGTCGAGCGCCTTGTTGAGCACGTCGAGCGGATCCACCGACTCGCTGCCCTCGCGCGATTTTTCGATCGCGGTGTAGACGATGGTTTCGGCGATGGATTTCTTGCCGCCGCGCATCACCGTGTTGATCAGGCGCGTGACCATCGGGCTGCCGTAGCGGCTGTCACCGAGGGTCGACCGTTTTGTTGCTCTGCGTCTGCGTGCCATGGTTGGAAAAGATCAGTGGGTGGTTACTTCTTCGCGGCGTCACCGCCGGCTTTCGGGCGCTTCGCCCCGTATTTCGAACGGCCGCGGCGACGACCGTCGACGCCGAGCGTGTCGAGCGAACCGCGAACAATGTGGTAGCGCACGCCCGGGAGATCCTTCACGCGGCCGCCGCGCACGAGCACGATCGAGTGCTCCTGCAAGTTGTGGCCCTCGCCCGGAATGTAGGCGATGACTTCCTGCCCGTTGGTCAGGCGGACCTTCGCCACTTTGCGCAAAGCGGAGTTGGGTTTCTTCGGCGTGCGGGTCATGACCTGCACGCACACGCCGCGGCGCTGCGGACAATTGACGAGCGCCGGCGACTTCGATTTGACAGTCACCTTGCTGCGTCCTTTGCGGACAAGTTGATTGATTGTAGGCATGCTTCTGAAAATTTCCGCCGCCGTTTTCAGGCGACAAAAAAACCACGCGAACGTGGTTCTTCGCGAATCCCCGACAGTGTGCGGGACGGAAGAGAGTATCGGAAAGAGATCCTACAGCAAGAGATTTTCGAAAATTTTTTCAGAAGCCCGCTTCTGGGAACGGCCGATCAGTCCAGACCCCAACGAAATCGCCTAGCTGCGACGGATACGAGCGGAATACTTACCCGCCGTTTCCTCGGTAGTCGCCGAGGAAGAGCTCATAGTTATTCACAATATTGATTCTGCTCCGGCAGAGAGCAAAACACCTTCGCTCGCTTCGTTACCTTGTGTTCAACTCTGCAGCTCCTTGGCCAACGCCCCTGCCACTTCCCGAATTTGCTCCGGGGTCAGCTCGGGATAGATGGGCAGGGCCAAAGATTCACGGGCCGCTTTTTCGGACTCGGGGAAATCGCCGGCCGAATGGCCGAGCGAGGCGAAGCATTCCTGCAAGTGGAGCGGGATCGGGTAGTAAACGGCGCAACCGATGCCGGCGGCGGTGAGTTTCTCGCGCACTTTGTCGCGGTCGGGCACGCGGACCGCGTATTGATGGTAGATATGGTGGTTCGTCACGCCGGACGCGGCGTAGGGCTCGACGGGCAACGTGATGCGATCGAGCAAACCGAGCTTGGTGAATTCCTCGCGATAGAGCGCCGCATTGCGGCGGCGCGCGGTGTGCCACGCGTCGAGGTGCGGCAACTTGGCCAAGAGGACAACGGCCTGCAGAGCATCGATGCGGAAATTGCCGCCGACTTTTTCGTGATGGTATTGCGTGCCCATCCCGTGGTTGCGCATGAGTTTGATTTGCGCGGCGAGGTCGGCCTCGCGACACGTGGCCATGCCCGCATCACCGAACGCGCCGAGGTTCTTCGAAGGGAAAAAACTGAAGTAACTCGTCTCGCCGATCGCACCCGCGCGCAAGGTTTTGCCGCTCTTCGAGGGATAATCCGCTCCGATGGCCTGCGCGGCGTCTTCGATGACGGGCAGATCGAATTCTTTGGCAATCGCACCGATGCGGTCCATGTCGCAGACGCAACCGAACAAATGCACGGGCATGATGGCGCGCACGCGATTGCCCGCCGCGGTGACGGGACGTCCGTCCGGACCGCTGCGGCATTTTTTGCGCAGAAATTCGTCGAGCTTGCCCGGCTCCATGTTGTAGGTCGCAGCATCGATGTCGACGAAGACCGGTTCCGCGCCCGTGCGATGGATGCAACCCGCCGTGGCGAAGAAAGTGTAAGGCGTGGTGATGACCGCATCCCCACGCCCGATGCCCATGGCCATGAGGATGGCGAGCAATGCGTCGGTGCCGGACGATGTGCCGATGGCATGACCGCACCCGGTGTAATCGCGCACGGCGTTTTCGAGTTCGTCGACCGGCGGGCCGAGAATGAAATGCTGACTGTCGCACAGCGCGCCCATGCGGCGCTGCACGTCGTCTTTCACCTGCGCATACTGCAGGCGCAAATCGAGCAGAGGAACTGCCACGAAGAAAAGGGTTAGCGGATGACGCCGAACTCGGCGCGACGGTTGGCCGCCCACGCCGCTTCGCCGCCGCCGGAATCAACCGGCATTTCTTCGCCGAAGCTGACCGTTTGCACGCGACCCGCGCTGATTCCTTTGCCGATCAACGCCTCGCGCACGGCCAAAGCACGGCGCTCGCCGAGTCCGCGATTGTATTCCTCCGTGCCGCGGTCGTCGGTGAAACCGGCGATGATCACGTCGCCCTTGCCCGAGCGCATGAAGTCGGCCACGGCTTGGACCTTGCCCATTTCCGCGCCGCTCACCTCGAAGCTGTCGAAACCGAATTGCACGGGCTGGAATTGTCCTTTGGAAACATTGCCCCCGAGGTAGGAGGAACCGTCGGCACGGTCGGGAAGCGGAACTCCGCTGACGTAATCGCCGTCGATGCCGGCGTATTCGTCTTTGGGTTTGGTTTTGCAAGAGGCCGCGAGAAGCACCACGCAGAGGCCCGCGGCGAAAACGATGGATTTTTTCATGGTGATTTTGAGCGTGTCAGAGCGACCAGGCGGGCTCGCTCACCTTGCCCAAACCGCTGACGATAGTTGTCGTCCGGCCGGTCGGGACGTCAAGGAGAATGAGGTTAGATCCGCTGCTGAAAATGAGATGTCGCGAGCTGCGTCCCCACACCGGATTTTGGCCCGAGGCCACGACTTTCGCGCCGCCGCCGGCGAGGTCCATCACCGCGACGGAAAACCCGCCGCCGGAACGCACGGTGAAGGCGACCTTCTTCCCGTCGGACGACCAACTCGGATCCGCGCAGTAGCCGAAACCGGTGGAGATGAGACTGCCTCCACCGCCGCCTGCGCCAATGCGATAGAGCTGCGGACTGCCGCCATTGTCCGACGAGTAAATGAGTTGTCCGCCGTCGGGCGACCATGTCGGCGAAGATTCCACACCGCGCGTGCGAGTGAGCCGGCGCGCCATGCCGCCGCGCAATCCGGTGACATAGATTTCCGGATTGCCGTCCTTGCTCATGGTCAGCGCCATTTTGCCGCCGTCCGGCGAAATGGCCGCGCCGGAGTTGGTGCCGGGGGCTTTGACCACGCGCTGACGCGCACCCGAGGCGACATCAATGATATAAACATCCGGGTATCCCTCGTGGTATCCGGTGTAGGCGAGATTGCGCGCGCCGGGTCCGAGCGAAGGCGCCACGCTGATGCTGCGGTCGCTGGTCAGACGGCGCGAATTATTGCCGTCGTAGTCGGCGAAATAAATTTCCTTCGATCCGCTCGCCGTGCCGACGAAGGCGATCTTCGTCGTGGCGATGCCTTTGTTGCCGGTCAGCGTTTCCACGATGTCATCGGCAAATTGATGCGCGGCCTCGCGATCACCGCCGCTGTAGGTTTTCGAAAGCACAACGCCTCCGCCGCCATCGGTCACTTTGCCCTGGAGCGAACCGCCGCCCGCCGTGCCGGAAACGGTGTAAGACGCGCGCGCCGCATCGACCACATCGAACCAACCGGCCAGATCGAGATCCTTTTGCAGCACCTTTGTCACCGCCGCGCCGGACGAACCGCCCAAGGGCGCCACGGTCAACGACACGCGGTCGCCCTTGCGCACCGTGATGACCGGTTCCTCCGCGGCAAAAGCCGGGAGAGCCAAACCGAGAACAACAAACAGACGAAGAAGAACATTCACCATGCCGCGATCATAAACACCGGACCGCGCGCGTCGAGTCAGACTGGACACCGCGGGGCGCTGGAAAATTCCGGCGATCAGCCATCGGCCCAGATCTCGCGCTTGGAAATGGAAGCACTTCCGTTAGCGGTCACGCACGGAGCGCGCACAGCGCCCCATCCAAGCCCCAACCGTCCGGCGCACAAACCCGATCCGAGCCCGAATCCCCGAAATCCCGACCGACCACCCCGGTCCGACACAAGCCATCCTTCGACCTGTTATCCAGACCTGCGAATCCTTGCAAAAAAGCCGCCCAAAAGACGATGCTTCTACTTTTGGCAAAAAGTAGAAGCGTCAGAAATTCTACTCTGTTACACGGGTTTTTACCAAGTCTTTAGCCGCATCCGCAGCCACCGCCGCAGCAATGGCCGCCGGAAGCCGATTGCGGGGCGGGAGCGCCGCCTTTTGAGGAGGTGATGAAACCCAGACCGCCCGTAATGACCCGCCGGATCCGCTCGCCGGTCTCGGGATGATTGGTCAAGGCCGCATCCTTCATGCTCTGGCTGATCTCATAGGTCCGCACGGGCTCCCCCGCTTTGGACGGAATCGTTTCGTAGACGTAGACGGCCATAGGGAAAATTTCGCCCGTCCACGCGATCAGGCAAGCGGTTTTCGGGAGCGGGCTCCTCCTGCCATGGAGATTTTCATTCTCCCCAACCGCGCTGAAGTGCCTTGCTCAACCTGCTCGCGCAAATGCACGGGAAGTTTGGCGACACGTCGGCGGAATTCGTTTTCAACTTTGCGACCGTCAGCGACCAATGCCTTGAGCGCGTAAAGTAAAGCGCCCATGCAATGATCGGCGCAATGTGCCGTTCCGGCTGCTTGTCCCGCCGCACGCGCGGCGGCGATCGCAGTGGGAGTCGTTGCCTTTCTCGATGCGGCATGCGCGGCGAGCGAAGCTTTCATCTCAGCACCGGTCTTCACCTGGCCCTCGGCCCACGCGCGCAAAACCTCCAGAGCTTTCGCCGGTCGTCGGTCCGTGCTCTGGCGCAAACATCGGAAGCACACCCTGGGCGCAACCAGCCGCCCAACGCGCTAGCCACGCGTGACTCTCGCGGTCAAGCCGACCGCCGCAATGAACCGCCACAAAACGCCGATCCGTCCTACTCATCGCCATTCGTGCTTCGGATATCTCCGCGCGTATTCGGGGCGGATTTGCGGATAGGTGTTCTTCCAAAAACTTTCCATGTCGTCGGTTACTTGGATCGGACGCTGGTTCGGCGCGAGGACTTCGACGCGGACACGTTGGCGTCCGTCGGCCACGGTGAGCGGGGCCGCGACGCCGTAAAGATCCTGCACGCGGGCGGACATGACCGGTGCTTGTCCCTCGGCATAAACCACGCGCGCGTTGCGGCCGCCGGGGAGTTTGATTTTGTCCGGTGCGTAGGCTTCGAGCGCGCCAAGCTGCGGACCGGACAACCATCCGCGCAGCACGGGCCACGGGTCTTTGTCTTTGAGCGCGCGGTAGTTGGTCACGCCCTGCGCCAATTGTTCGAAGAGAAAGCGTTTTTCCTCCGTGCCGATGCGCGGCAGTTCCAACTCCGGCATCCAACCGGCGAGGCAATTGAGCCGCGCGATCCACTGCTCGACGGATTCGTTCCAGAGCGGCAGGGACAAATCACCCGCCGCAATTTTCTCGGCGAAGATCTTGGCCGCGTCGGCCGGATCGGGTTCGCCACCCGGACCGGAGCGGAGGATCAAATCACGAAACTTAGTCACGCGGCGCGCCACCACTCCTCGCGTCGTCGGATCGAACATGGTCGCGATTGCGTCCGAGAATTCCCCCGGAAACATTTCCTGCAACCATTCCTCGCGCACCGGTGAGGCCAGCGTGAGCAAGGTTTGCACATCGCCCTCGCGTCCGCCGATTTCGGTGATTTCGCCGGCCACGAGATGTTCGCTCGTCACCACGCTGTCACGGGCCAAGGTGCCGCGACGTCCATGGACCAAATCACAACGCAGCGTGCCGCGATCGAGGCGCTTGACCAGATGATCCGGGAATGCGGCGAGCATGCACTTTTCCATCGAATGCTCGGGCGGCGGTTCGTCGGTCAGGTTGAGCCCCTCGCCATGCGCGATGTCGGCGAACTTTTCGGCGAGCTGTGCGGCCTGCCGGGCCGACTGCATGTGGATGCCCAACGCGCGGCCGCGCGCGGGATCGAAATTCGATTTGCGCGCCACGGAAAAGGCGCGCAACTGGACCAAGACGTCCGATTCCGCGCCATCGCGGAGCATTTCGTCGCGGCGCTTGTCCATGTCACGCGAGGTGCTCTTGACCAGCAGTCCTCGTCCTTGGGTCAGGGCAGCGAGCAAACAGGCTGCTTTGACGCATCCGAGTTTCTCCGCCTCGAGG
>Ga0163212_1000845_pt1 | contig 13725 bp, 14 predicted proteins | sample Malawi_45m_30L_FD_113532 | JGI IMG/M metagenome (GOLD analysis project Ga0163212, IMG submission 113532) | Freshwater microbial communities from Lake Malawi, Central Region, Malawi to study Microbial Dark Matter (Phase II) - Malawi_45m_30L | ecosystem: Environmental > Aquatic > Freshwater > Lake...
ATGCTGCATCGTACGCAGCAGGGTAATAGGCAATCTCTCGGCCGTCATTGCCTGCGGCCCCCACGATTATGGATCCAAGGGCGGTAGCTTCGTTTACAATCTTCTGATCAGCAAGTGAGCTCGACGGACTCCCAAACGAACAATTTATCACATGCGCCCCCATGCTAGCTGCGTACAATATCGCATCAGCAGATCGAGAGATCGAAGTAGAAAACTGATCATCGCCGCCAATTTTCAGAGGCATGAGTGCTACGTTGCGTGCGACACCTGCAATGCCCAGAGCGTTATTATGGGTTGCGCCAACGATACCGGCAACATGGGTGCCATGACGATTCCCTGGCAAAGGTGAATTGTCTTCGGTAAAGCCATTAGCGCCTACAAAATCCCATCCAAACCAATCGTCAATGTAGCCGTTTGCATCATCATCGATACCGTTGTTGCGCTTGTCTCTGCCAAGATTGTCTTGGCCTGTTTCGCCAGTGTTATTCCAGATTCGTTGCTGTAGGTCTTGATGTGTTGTATCTATGCCAGTATCTGCGATGCCGACAACAATGGTTGGTGCTTGGCCTAGGCTGTCCCACGCACTATTAGCTTGAATCAGTTCAATGTGGTACTGCTGCGGTAGTAGTGGGTCGTTGGTAGATCCCACTAGTCTCATTTTGGGAAGGGGCTCGCAAAACTCAATGCCATCTATGGACAAAAGTTTGCGCGCAGCTACATGTGGAGTCAAATCTGTGCTGTAACGAACTACGGCTATATGGTCTAGAGTGGAGGCAGGCCCTTGCGCGCTTAATGAATTCTTGCGAGAGCGTGCTTTTGCAAGCGCTATCAGAGCAGAGCCTGAAATGTAGCCCTGTGTAGTATGCTCGCCAATAACCGCACGTATTGCAGCCATGCTGCCAGTGCGTCCTGATGCCAGCCACTGCTGTGCAATAGGGGATTGGGGGCTGAGGTGAATGATGAGTGCCCGCGGTTCGATCTCGGCAGTAACATGTCCGCAACAGCACATGAACATGAGTGCAGTTGTGAACAAGATTGATCTCATCGGGATTTCCAGGTGATTCGCTTTCTCATCACTCGCTGCGTGCCAAGGCGAACTTCAGCGATGTATTCGCCATCTGTAACCGTGTGGCCATCCTGCGAGGTTCCATTCCACGTAACAGTGTAGACGCCTGGAGGCTGAACGCCCGAATAGATTGTAGAAACGATCATTGCCTGCGCAGAGTATATCACGATTTCAACGTAGACCTGTTCGTCGACCACATAGCGTATATCGGGACTCACATCCTCGCCAAGGCCAAAAACTTTTGCGATGTCTGAAAAACTCACTTGCATATTCCCAGTGCCCATTGGGAAAAGCAGAACACCGGGCACATACATAGCATTGGCAATGGTGAGTTGGTACTGCGTGAGCTCCTGCGGCTTTGGCGCGAGCACCGAAGCCGGGATGTTCATCGTCTCATTGATCTGATCCCAGATCGTGCTTGGGCGTTTGGTTGTACTTAACATGCGCAACAATGCAGAAGCTTCACGCAAAGCGATGGTAAAACGCGTAGATGCACTCAGCTGAAGCTGCATTGCCTGTCGATATGCGCTATCCTGCTCATCGGTCGAAGGGGCGCGCACCTGACCGGGAATTCCCGTCCGTGCGTCGAAGTCGCTGGAGTCTGCGGCAATAAACTCTCCTGGTGCCATCACACGGGGTTGTATGACAACACTGGATTTCGGTTGCGCGGTAGAGACAACTGCGCTAATGACGAATGCTAGAACAACTGCTAGTTTCACTTTTGAAGCATTGACTTTTGAGCGTCTTTCAAAAGGTCGCCAAGTGTTACACCAGGATCAGATGGTATCGGTTGATGCGAGCGATGCGCGTCGCTGCGTTCACGTCCACCATCGCGGTGACCGTGAGAGCCGCCAACGTCTTCCTGCTGACCACCAATTGAGCCGTCTTCACCTTTCATGGCCAGAATCAACGATGCGCTGGCACCGTTAAGGTCTGCCACAACACAATGTATGGTGTCGCCAACATTGATCTGAACCTTTGCTCCGCGACTAATATTAAGCATCTTTGAGCGTGGCATAAATCCGTCGAATGTATCGTTTACGCGCACAACAGCCCCTTGAGTGCTGGCTTGTTGGACTACGCCTGTAACATCGGAACCAACAGGCAGTGTTGTGGCAAGGTCTAACCAAGGGTTCTCGAGTGTTTGCTTGTAGCCAAGAGACAGTTGGTGCTTTTCTTGATTAGTTGAAAGCACCTCGAGGTCGAGCTCCTGGCCAACAGCAACAACCTCTGATGGATGCTTGATGCGCCGCGTCCAACTTAGCTCGCTGATTCGAAGTAATCCTTCGATCTTCGGTGCAACCTGCACGTAAGCGCCAAAGTCTGTGATGCGGCGAACAACGCCCTTAACACGCTTGCCAGTAGGGAAGGCTTCTGCAACTCCAACCCACGGATCTGCTTCGTGCTCCTTGTGAGAAAGCGCAAGCTTGCGCTTTTCGCGGTCTACTTCTGCAACAGTTACCGTGATTTTATCACCTTTTTTCACAATACTTGCTGGGTTTTCAATACGTGACTTCGATAGTCGAGATACGTGTACAAGCCCCTCGATACCACCGATATTTACAAATGCGCCAAAGGCTGTAACAGATGACACAATTCCTTCATGAACGGTGCCAACTTCTACCTTGCCCCAGTACTCATCAAGCAGGATATCTCTGCGAGTAACAACGGCAGACTTATAACCCGTATCGTCCGACTGCAATTCATGCACCTTGACAGTTACGGTTTTGCCGAGCAATTCATTTAAGTCATCCTCAGGTGCGTTCTTGCGAAGGCCCACGTGCGACGCTGGAAGGAAGATGCGCAGTCCTTCAAAGTCGCCACGCAATCCACCCTTGACACGTTCGATAACGACGACGTCGAATGAACCCTTGGAATTGCGAAAACCTTCAAGTTTGCTGTATGCCTCATCACGACGCTTACGTTCTTCTTCTTTGTGCTTGCGTTCTTCTTCGCGCTTGGCAGCCTGCTCGGCTTTTTCTTCTTCTGACAGTACAGGCGTAGCAGCAGCTTCAGCAACTGGTTCTTGTGCAACGGCTGCCACTGGATGCGCACTCTCTTCATTGGCGTTGCTGACGGCATCGCTCGAGGCTATCTCTGTAGCATCGGTGGACTGCTCACCTGTAACTTCAACATGTTGTATGTGCTCGACATTTGGCGTCGATGCATCTGCGGCTGGTTCGGATGGGATGTTTGTTGCATCCTCGATAGGCTGTTCTGACATAGTACTGAACTAGACGAAAACTTGTGAAAAATACCTCCGCCCTAACCGATATAGTTAGGATGCGGACCACGAAGATACGTGAAAAAATTACCGTGTACGCCCATGTCGTGGCAAGGTCGCAGGCAAATATCTCATGTGGGAGGTTGCTTAATTCGCCCGCGCACCTTATTTTCGCAACCTATTTTCTAACCCTGCCGCCAACGCATCGACGTTTGCGGATGCGCAAGCAACCAAAGGAGAGATATATGGGCGTACAACGTCTGTATGAATCAACATACATTCTCAATGCCATCCTTGAGGATGCCGACATTGAGGCTACAATTGCTCGTACAACAGCGTTCCTTGAGGAAAACGGAGCGAAGATGGTCGAGCTCAACAAGATGGGGCGCCGCCGCTTGGCTTACCCAATCAACAAGAAGTACAACGGCTATTACGTGTACATGGCATTCGAAGCCCATTCAGAGGCTCTGCCGATGCTGGAGAAGTTCTTCTTTTTGGAAGAGCATGTGATGCGCCATCTTTCGCTGCAGCTAGATCCTAAGCTACGTGAATTCCGCAAGGTACGTGCTGAAGCTCAGGCAGCTCGTGCAGCCGCTATGGCAGAAGCAGCTAAGTCCGGCTTGGACATGTAATCCCTAACAACGTCAAAACGAAAGAAATCAACATGAAAATCATCCTTCGACAAGACGTGGAGAACCTTGGCAATATCGGCGAAATCGTCGTTGTCAAGCCGGGGTATGCACGTAATTACTTGATTCCAAATCAGTTGGCCTATGTTGCCACCAACGGAGCAATCCGTGCGTTGGAATCTGAAAAGCAGCAGTACGAGGTTCGCAAGGCCAAGGCACGTCAGCATGCAGAGGTTGTTGCAGCACAGCTAGCAGACCTACAGATCACTGTCTCTATGCAGGTTGGTGAAGAAGGCCGTCTCTTCGGTTCGGTTACTGCACCAATGATCGCTCAAGAGCTAGAGCTTCGCGGCTTTGCCGTGGACAAGCGTAACATTATCATCGAAGAGCCTATCAAGACACTGGGCATATTCGAGGTTAAGGTAAAGCTTCACAGCGATCTGGTTGCGCCACTCAAGGTTTGGGTTATAGGCCAAGAGTAATCTCAGCGATTTCGATCTTTCAAAGGCCCGTTCGAACTATCGAGCGGGCTTTTTCGTTGTTAGGCCCATGAAAAAAATCGTCATTACCGGCGGTAGCGGATTTTTGGGGCAGGCTATAGCTGCTCGGTTGGTTGCAAATGGCTCCGACGTAGTTGTTGTCTCGCGCGGTCAGCATCGCATCGCGGGTTGCAGAGTGGTGGGCTGGGAGATGTTGCAACAGGCTGTTGAAGGAGCTGATGCTGTCATCAACCTAGCTGGATCAAGTGTTGGTGGACCGCGGTGGTCTGCTCGAGTTCGTCATGAGATTCGTAAAAGTCGAATCGAGTCCACGCAGCACGTCGTGGATGCCATTGCGAAATGCAGCCATCCACCCTGTCTGATTTCTGCCTCAGCAGTGGGATACTACGGCAACACCATGATCCCCTCAAACGAAGCCATGGGAGCAGGCGCATCGTTTCTGGCAAATGTTACAGCTGCTTGGGAGAAGGAGGCACTGAAAGCACAAGTACATACTCGCGTGGCCTGTTTACGAATTGGTGTTGTGCTTGATCCACATCAGGGTGCACTGCCAAAGCTTGTAGGCCCTATGAAAGCCTTTGTAGGGGGAGTTTTGGGCTCTGGTAGGCAGGGGATGCCATGGGTACATGTTAACGACGTGGTGTCTGCCTTTGTGTGGGCGGTAGACAGCAAAGATGCGTACGGAGCAATAAACGTTGTTGCTCCCGAGGCAGTTACAATGGCCGAGTTTATAGGCACTCTGGGCTCGGTACTCAAGCGCCCAACGTGGCTTCACGTGCCCACAATTGCCTTGCGGCTTCTGCTCGGACGCCAAGCCGATGTTGTGTTGCATGGACAGCATGTAGTGCCATATCGACTACTCGGCTCCAACTTTACTTTTGCACATCCGACTCTGCGAAATGCACTAGAAGACCTGCTATCTGTACGATGAATTTGGTTAACTTGCGCGCCTAAATCGAACCCATAATTCCGAAAACAGAACAACTTCCTGCTAGGACGATATACATGAGTATCGAAGTAGTCATGCCCAAAATGGGCGAATCCATCCAAGAAGGTAAAATTCTACGCTGGGTAAAGAACGTTGGAGACAAAGTTGAGCGCGACGAGGTAATCCTCGAAATCTCGACAGATAAGGTGGACACAGAAGTGCCCTCGCCTGCCTCTGGCGTGATCACTCAAATTCTGTTTCAGGAGGGTGACACAGTCGAGGTTGGTAAGGTTATCTGCGTTCTCGGCGATGCTGCGGGCGCCTCAGCTCCAGCGGCTGCTCCTGCTGCCGCTGCTCCGGCACTTGCGCCTGCGCCTGTTGCGCCATCTCCTGCTCCGGCACCTGCAGCTCCTGCTCCGTCGGGCGGCGGTGTTGAAGTTGTTATGCCAAAGATGGGTGAGTCTATCCAGGAAGGCAAAGTCCTGCGTTGGGTCAAGAAAGTTGGAGACGCAGTAGAGCGTGATGAAGTCCTACTCGAGATTTCGACTGATAAGGTGGACACCGAAGTGCCTTCACCGTCATCTGGAACGATTACCGAAATCCTTGCTCAAGAAGGCGATGTAGTAGAGGTTGGTAAAGTTATTGCTCGTCTCTCAGGGGGCGAAGCAGCGCCTGCTGCTGCTGCGGCACCTGCACCTACCCCTACTCCTGCTGCAACAGCAGTGCCGGCTGTGCCAGCGCTTGCCTCAGTTGCTGCGGTAGCTATCGGCAGTGCTTCAACATCGAGTGTACCGCGTCAGTCTGGATCACGATTCTACTCGCCCCTTGTGCGCAGTATTGCTGCTGCCGAAGGTATAAGTGTTCAGGAGCTTGACAACATTCAGGGCTCGGGTGTAGAGGGCCGCGTAACGAAGAACGATATCATGGCATACCTGGCCAATCGCGGCACAGGTGCGGCACGTCCTGCTGCGGCAGCTCCTGCACCAGCTGTTGCGACATCAGCTCCGGTGGCAGTCAATGCATTCCCGTCATCGGGTGTGGCTGTAACTGGAGACGTCGAGGTGATTCCAATGGATCGTGTGCGTCAGCTCATCGCCGAACACATGGTTCGCTCGAAGCACACATCGCCGCACGTTACAAGTGTAGCCGAGGCAGATGTAACGGGAATCGTGCGTCTGCGCGACAAGCAGAAGGACGCATTCGTAGAGCGTGAAGGATTCAAGCTCACGTTCAATCCATTCTTTGGCTTTGCAGTGTGTGAGGGCGTCAAGGCCTATCCACGAATCAACGTTAGCGTTGATGGAAAGAATATCGTTCAGCACCGCCGCACGCAGCTCGGTATGGCTACAGCGTTGCCTGATGGCAATCTAATCGTACCAGTTATCAAGGGTGCTGAGTCGTTGAACATCACGGGAATTGCCCGCTCGATGAATGATCTAGCGAACAAGGCTCGTTCGAAGAAGCTTTCTCCGGACGACATCGCTGGCGGAACGATCACAGTCACGAACGTAGGATCATTTGGTTCGCTCTTCGGTACACCGGTTATCAATCAGCCACAGACAGCAATCATTGGTATCGGTGCAATTCAGAAGCGTCCGGTTGTTCGTGAACTTGAAGGCGAAGATGTGATCGTGATTCGTAGCATGGTTTACATCTCAATCACGTACGATCACCGCGTTATCGACGGCGCACTAGCTACACAGGCGCTTGCAGCCATGGTGAAGGCACTCGAAAGTATCAACGAGCACTCCGTCTCGCTGTAAACATGGATAGTATGAAACACGGCGACGTTTGACCTTCGTCAAGCGTCGCCGTTCTTTTTACTCGCTGCTTGCTACTCGCGTTCAATGATTAACGTTACCGGCCCGTCATTCACAAGATGAACATCCATCATCGCACCGAACGAGCCGGTTGCGATATGTGTGTTCGCATGGCCAGCGGACAATTCGCGAAGCTTCGTTATCAGCTCGTTATAGAGTGACTCTGCATGTTCTGGACGTGCAGCCTTGATAAACGACGGACGTGTGCCCTTGGCGAGCTCACCGTACAAGGTAAACTGAGAAACCACGAGAATGCTGCCGCCTACATCAAGAACTGAGCGGTTCATTTTTCCTTCGTCGTCGGGGAAGATGCGCAACGTGACCAGCTTCTGGGATATCCATTCGCAAGTTGCGGACGTGTCTGTGTGTGTTACGCCAAGTAAAACCAGAAGCCCCTTGTCGATGCTCCCAATAGTTGTGCCTTCGACATCGACGTATGCCTGTTTGACCCGTTGAACCAATGCAATCATTCTCTGGTGTTTGCGTAAATGGATGTGTAGATTCGAATTCAGTTGTGCGAATATCAGAAAGAACATCAATGAAGAAGCTTCTGCTCGTAATCATTGCTCTCGCATCGAGCCTCATGTACGCAGCTCAACAGCCCAAGCCTGCACCGGCAAAGAAGGGTCAAGAATATGGAGCTGGCGTTATCCTGCGCGACAAACCCTGGCCGCTCTCGAATGCCATAGTTGCTCAGAAATATTCCGAGACTATTACGATTGTGGGCAAGGTCAAAGAGGTCTGCTCTGTGAAGGGGTGTTGGATGATCGTGCAACAGGGTGGCAAGAAGGCGCGTGTAACATTCAAGGACTACGGATTCTTCATGCCGCGAAACCTTGTAGGTAAAAGCATTGTCGCAACGGGTGTATTGTCTGTAGAGACTGTGTCGGAAGCTGATGCACGCCATTACGCTGAAGACGCAGGAAAGACCAAGAAGCAGATCGCTAAGATTATTGGCGATCAGCAGGAGATCAACTTTGAGGCAACGGGTGTTAAAGTACTTTGATCAGAGAAGGATCGTATCATGAAGTTTACCATAGAACACGCCCCAGTATACGCTACACTTCGAGTAGATATGGAGCGCGGTGAGCGATTTCGTGCAGAGCCCGGGGCTATGCTCTCGATGAGTCCAAGTATTGAACTCGAAACAACTACTGCCGGCAAGGGGCTTATGGGCACGCTCAAAGCTGCCGTAGGCGGCGAATCGATCTTTGCGTCGATCTACTCAGCTGTGCACGCGTCGGGCGAGTTGATGTTAGCGCCTGCGCATCCAGGTGATATTGTGCGCATTGATCTTCAGCAGCAGACGATCCTTGCCTACGGCGGTGCCTATTTGGCGGGTGATCCCGGTCTGACTGTGAGTGCCCGTGGGTCGCTCAAGGCCATGGTGTCTGGTCACGACCTCTTCCTCTCTGTGCTCAGCGGTACCGGCCCCCTGTTTTTGAGCAGTTTTGGCGCCGTTTACAGGCGCACGTTGGGTGTTGGTGAGTCCTACGTTGTAGACACAGGACACATTGTAGCGTTTACTGATGGCATGCAGTATGCAATCAAGACTGCCTCGAAAGGGCTATTCTCGACTATGGCCAGTGGCGAGGGACTTGTCTGCCTATTTACAGGTCCAGGCACCCTGTGGATGCAGACACGTAATGTTCCCGGGTTTGCCAAGACGCTGATTCCCTACATACCTACCGGTTCCTAGCGCGAGACCAGACTTTCAATTTGGCTGTGTGAGTATCTTTGCCGCATGACAGAAGAAGTTGCAGCACTGATCGGGAAAGAATTCCCGTGCCTTGATAAAGGCTTTGTTCGGTTGATCGATGTAATGGGCGATGACAATGCCATCGTGCAAGCTGCCCGTGTGTCTTATGGATCGGGTACGAAGAAAGTTCACGAAGACCGTGGGCTCATACGCTATCTCATGCGCCATTTGCATACGACGCCCTTCGAGATGGTCGAATTCAAGTTTCATGTGAAGCTGCCAATTTTCGTTGCGCGTCAGTGGATACGTCATCGCACAGCAAATGTGAATGAGTACTCTGGACGCTACTCCGAGATGAAGGATGAGTTCTACGTTCCAGATCCAGAGCAGATACGTGCACAAAGCGCTACGAACAAGCAGGGTAGAGCCGACGAATCATTCGCAGCTGAAGAGTCAGAGCGTATCCGCACTACGATGCGTACAACACAGGAGAATCTGTACGGCGAATATCAGGATCTGCTCGAAACGAATCTTGCTCGAGAAATTGCGCGTATCAACCTGCCGGTATCGAATTACACCGAATGGTATTGGAAGATTGATCTGCACAACCTGTTCCACTTCTTACGTCTACGTATTGATGCGCATGCACAATACGAGATACGTGTCTATGGTCAGGCAATGGCAAGTATTGTGAAGGCTGCCGTGCCCCTTGCCTACGAGGCGTTTGAAGATTACATCGTTAACGCACAGAAGTTTTCGCATCAGGAACTACAGATTATCAAATCGCTGTTACCAGCGATACCAACTGAGGAAGAACTCGTTGCCCAAGGACTTAGCGGACGTGAGGCGCGCGAATTCGTAGAAAAACTGTCACGACTGTAGAAAGCATCTATGTCTGTGGTTCGATTAACACGGTCATTCATCGTCGCCTTGGCGGCGGTTGGTGCCGTGCTTACGAGCTGCGACCCCGAGGGTGCTCCAGCCATTCCTCCGTTTCCGTTGACGCCATCTCATCTGGCCCAAATTCCCGTTCCTTCGGATAACCCACTTACTCCTGCGAAGGTTGGGCTGGGTAGACAACTGTTCTACGACACTCGGCTCTCTGGCGACGGAACAGTAGCGTGCGCATCGTGCCACAACCCAGAGCAGGCGTTTTCTGATGCCCCCAACCAGGTAAGTAGGGGAGTGAACGGGGCTCGTGGACAGCGCAACAGTCCATCAATCGTTAATGTCGCATACCGCACCTCTCTGTTTTGGGATGGACGAGCTGCTACGATGGAAGATCAGGCAATGGCTGCGTTCCTTGGCTCTGTTGAGATGGACACCGATACCATGAGGGTAGCTGCATTGATTCGGTCTGCTGCATACAAGAATTCCTGGATAAGCGCATTTGGTGATACATCTGTTAGCATGAAGCGCGTCATGCAAGCAATTGCCAGCTTCGAACGCACCATCGTAAGTGCTAACAGTCGTTATGATAAATATGTCCTTGGAGACCGTTCTGCACTTTCAGAACAGGAACGCGACGGCATGAATCTGTTCTTCAGCAATAAGACACTGTGTGGGGCGTGCCATGGCGGCCAGGACTTCACAAACGATCAGTTTCAGAACGTTGGATTGTTTAGTCACTACTTCGATCGCGGCCGTTACAACGTTACGAAGGACCCCAAGGATGAAGGACTTTTCAAAACACCAACACTACGTAACGTAGCCTTAACACCTCCCTACATGGCAAGTGGCGATGCTGAAAAGGGTCCGATGAACACACTTGAACAGGTGGTCGAGCATTACAACGAAGGCGGGCTTCCATTCCCTAATCGCGATACACGCGTGCGCAAGCTCAACCTTACCGATCGTGAGAAGGCCTCTCTTGTTGCCTTCATGAAGGCACTAACAGATTCGTCGGTGCTGCGCAATCCCCGATGGATAAAGCCGTAGTGTTGCGGTATCATAGCCATTACTACACAAACGAAACATTGTCGTAACGATTAGCTGACAACCACGCGTCAGATTTGCAGGCGTTCATGATTCTGCAATATCATACCGTGTGGGACAATGCTAAATTCCAGGAGAATTCTCTTCATCTGTGGTTCGAAGAATCAGACCACTATGATGATGAAGATCGCTGAGCACCTTCAGCAATATAATTGTTGGTTCACGCCGCACTATACCGACGGCTTCATTGGCATGATGGGGCGTAGCGGTATGCTAGAGTGGATGATCGTTGGCAAGGGGCATCAACAGCGTGCACATGATCTTCTCGCTGCTCATGGTCTGCAGATAGACTTTGCTGGCCAGCTACATGAATATGATCTGGTGGTAACCTGCAGCGACTTGTTCCTACCAAAGAATGTACGGGGCAAGCGCATTGTGCTCGTGCAGGAGGGCATGATAGACCCCGTGAACACGATGTATCATGTCGTGAAGAAACTCAAGCTCCCGCGTTATCTCGCCTCGACGTCAACCTTCGGGATATCGAACGCCTACCGCAGAATGTGTGTAGCGTCCGAAGGCTACCGCGATCTTTTCGTAAAGAAGGGGGCAGATTCATCCAAGATCGTCGTTACCAGCATACCGAATTTCGATGATTGTCAGAGGCTTCTTGAGACGCCATCAGAGTCAACCAGCTATGTCCTTGTCGCGACAAGCGACTTTCGTGAAACATTCAAGTATGAGAATCGACGTCGCACGATAGAGAGGGCATGTGAAATTGCTGGCGAGCGTAAACTCGTCTTCAAGCTTCACCCTAAACGGAGCTCGAGCGTTCGCTGTTGCATTATGAGGGTCTAGACCGTGAGGCGCGTGCTGCAGATCAGACTCTCGAACGTATGAAGCACGAAGAACCTGCATATCTCGTGGGCTCTCAACGGTTGCCTGCTCTGAGGCTCGTAATGCAATCCGAGATCGGTGGTGTTGTTCTTAAGCGCTTTGTTGATGAGGAACGGATACTCGCAGCAGGCACGCCACTCTACGAAATTGGAACGTTCGACAAAGCAGAGGTTACGACAGATGTATTAAGCACAGATGCGCCATTGCTTACAGTTGGTATGCCAGTAATCATCAATGCAGGTAGTGATAAACCAATCGCTGCATCAATAGCGCGCATTGAACCTGCTGCATTTACGAAGGTCTCTGCACTAGGTATTGAGGAACAACGAGTTGTTGCTGTTTGCAGACCATCTGGTAAGATCAATCTTGGTGACGGCTACAAGATGTCTCTTGATGTCATTGTTTGGAGATACATCAATGTAGTTCGCCTGCCATCAAACGCGATTGTGATTCATGGGAAGGATGCATCAGTCTTCGCAGTGGTCAATGGAAGTGTGTCGATGCGATCACTTCGGCTGGGCGTGCAAGGAAGGGATTTCGTGCAGGTATTGCATGGAATAGGAAAGGGGACGTTCGTGGTCGTTAATCCACCAACGTCCCTTCAATCAGGATCTCGCGTTGCAACGATAGGCTTAGGTGATTAGCCGTCGTATGTCTTTGAACCACTAGCCCCATGACAGTGTTTAAACTTCTTGCCTGACCCACAAGGACACTGCTCATTTCGGCCAACTTCTCTGCCAGTATTGCGAACCGTTTGTGTTACGTTGCGGCCATCACCTTGTGCACTTGCATTGGAATCTGCTCCCATCGTTGTGGTAGCACTTGGATGCGAAAACTGTAGTTGGCGTGATGAGCTTACTGATGACTGTAATGATGGCAGGCCGGTAACGGTTGACGTCTTTGCAGGAACAGATTCAGCGGGTCTTGCAGGGGCGCGCTCGACAACCTGCGGGAAATACTTGAACGCAAACGAAACAGTGGCTTCGTTTATCTGAGTTATCAGACCAAGGAATACTCTGTAGGCCTCTTGTTTGTACTCAAGAATCGGATCCTTTTGGCCATAAGCACGCAGATAAATGCCCTCTTTCAAATCGTCCATCGCTCGTAGGTGCTCACGCCATTCATCGTCGATTGCCCGCAAAGCAGCAACGCGCTCGAGTTGGGCCATGAAATCGGGTCCTAACATCTGTTCTTTGCGATTATAGAACTCAGTGGCCGAAGCTACTGCGCGATCAATAACGTCGGACTTTGCAAGACTCGTAAACTCTGCTGAAGTCAAACCTGGTTCGCAAAGCATCTTTACGCGAAACTCGTTGGCGAAAGCCTCGTAGTTCTGGTCTTGATGATGCTCGTCGTACCATCCATCGGCCAGTTCTGCCACGTAATCGAGAACTTCGCTGCGAAGGCGCTCTCCCATCAGGGCGTGACGTCTGCGATCGTAGATCACTTCCCGTTGTTGATTCATGACGTTGTCGTATTCAAGCAGCCGTTTGCGGACACCAAAGTTGTTTCCTTCAACTTTCTTTTGAGCATTCTCAACAGCGCGTGTAACGATCGAACTTTGAATTGGTTCACCCTCGGGTACTTTCAACCGTTGCATTGTGGCGGCAATTCGCTCACCGCCGAACAATCGCATCAAGTCGTCTTCGAGGGAAATGAAGAACTGCGAAGAACCGGGGTCGCCTTGACGTCCTGCACGACCTCGAAGCTGGCGGTCTATTCGGCGTGCCTCGTGCCGTTCGGTACCAATAATTGCAAGACCACCACTTGCCTTGACATCAGCATCAAGTTTGATATCAGTGCCACGGCCAGCCATATTGGTAGCGATCATCACTGCGCCTCTGCGTCCAGCGTTGGCAACGATCTCGGCCTCACGCTGATGTTGCTTAGCGTTGAGCACATTGTGATTAACATTTGCACGCTTGAGCATCTTGGAGAGCAATTCAGAAACTTCCACGCTGGTTGTGCCAACGAGTACCGCACGCCCTGCTTCGAGTTCTGCTTTCACTGCATCAACGACGGCGTTATAC
>Ga0163212_1000848_pt1 | contig 13701 bp, 10 predicted proteins | sample Malawi_45m_30L_FD_113532 | JGI IMG/M metagenome (GOLD analysis project Ga0163212, IMG submission 113532) | Freshwater microbial communities from Lake Malawi, Central Region, Malawi to study Microbial Dark Matter (Phase II) - Malawi_45m_30L | ecosystem: Environmental > Aquatic > Freshwater > Lake...
CGTTAGGCCCCTCCGCAAGGTCCCCTCAGCCTACGCGCCTTCCTCGTGCACGCGCGGCCGCTGGACGTGACGTGACCCTCACGCGCTGGGCGTTCGCCGCCGCCGCCACACCCACCGACCCGCACACGTGGGCACTCCTGTCCAAAACCCATATCGCCGCCGACCGTGCGCGGGCCGCCCGCGAGGTGAATCTGACGCAGCATCTGGCGAACGTCGCCCGGGACGTTTTGGCCCGGCCCCGCCGGCCCGCGGCGCGGGCAACCCGACCGCGCTCGCCTTGGGCAAACACGACCATCGCGCACGGTACTGGGCCGGACTCCCTGGGGAACGCCGCCGCGGGCGAGCGGCACGCCGACGTCATGATGGTGCATCACAACCCGAACACGGGCGGCAACAAGAACGGCCTCACCGACACCGACGCGCTGATGACCGTGCTCCAGCCCTGGCGCCAAGTGCAGGCCCACTGCTACGGCCAGTCGCACCACTGGCAGATTGTTCGTGTCGAGACCGGCATCCATCTGGTGAACCTCCCCGCCGTCGCCTGCCCGTTTGCCGCGGACTAGTCGAGCCGCTGAGTCGCGACGACCGCGCGGCCCGGGGCCCGCGACTAGAGTTGCGCGCCCGCGACTTCCGGCACCCGGCCTCACCCAAACGCGCAAATTGGCTGGACGGACCTGAGCGGCGCGTGGGCCAAACGCGCCCACCAAAGGGTCACGACCCCGCGAAGCGCACCCGTCAGGGGATCAAGGCAACGCGCGACGCAGGAAGTCGATCAGGTTACCTCCGAGGATGCCCGCGATGTCCGCGTCCCGGAAGCCGCGCGCCCGAAGGATGCCCGGCAGGGCTCGCAGATCCGTGATGGAGTCCACGTCTGCGGGCGTTTGTTCGGTGCCGAAGGCCCCGTCGAGGTCACTGCCGATCCCGACGTGACACGCGTCGCCCGCGAGCTGGCAGAAGTGGTCGATGTGGTCGGCCACCCGTTCGAGCCGGACCCCGGCGGCGGCGGGAGTGCTCCTTCCCCGCTCCCACCCGGGCACCAGCATCCACGCGTCGAGGCAGACCGACGCGACCCCGCCGCGGGCGACCAACCCTTGGAAGAGATCGTCGGGCAGCTGGCGCTGGTGCGGCGCGAGCGCGCGGGCGTTGTGGTGGCTGGCCCAAAGGGGGCCCGCGTAAAGTTCCAGCGCCTGCCGCAGGCAGTCGTCGCTCAGGTGCGTCACGTCGAGGATCAGGCCGAGCTGGCCCGCCCGCCGCAGAAGTTCCAACCCGCGAGCGGGGAACGGTCCGGTGGTGTCGGTGCCCTGCGCGTAGACCCCGGGGCCATAGTGCGCCGGACCGAGCGCCCGCAGCCCGTCCGACCACGCGCGTTCCAGATGTCCGAGGGTGACGAGGGAGTCCGCACCCTCGAGGCTGCGCACGTAGCCGACCGGACCCTCGCGGCCCGCGGCGCGGGCGGTGGCCCAAGCAGCAAGATGGGTGTCGAGGCCGGCGCGGCCCGTGATCGCCGTGAGTTCGCGGGCCGCCTCCATCTCGCGGTACCACGCGAGCTGGGCCTGCGTCATCGCCCAAGCCTGCGCTGGAGAGCGCCAGCCGAAGACCGGGCTGAACGCTTCGTGCTCTAGCCGGGCGATCTGGGTGGCGACGCAGACCGCCACGCCGGCGCGGCGGAGTTCGGGGAGGCAGACCGTGCCGCGGCCCCGGTCCGGGCGGTCGCAGAGATGCACCTCGGCCGCGCGCACCGCGGCGAGCGGCCGGGTGAGGTCGCGGTTCCACTCGAGCGCGTTCATCGCGAGATCGAGGTGGCAGTCGACAAGAGGGATCAGGTCCGGGTTCACAGGCAAAGGGAGAGCAGCAGCGTGGCGCCGAGGCCGGTGACGCCGAGGACCGTCTCGAGCGCGGTCCACGTGCGAAGCGTCTGCCCGACCGAGAGTCCGAGCGCGTCCTTTACGATCCAGAAGCCACCGTCGTTTAGGTGCGAGGCGACGAGGGAGCCGAATCCAACCGCGAGCACCATCAGCGCGGGCGTGACCCCCGGATTGGCCGTGAGCATAGGCGCCAGCAGGCCCGCGGCGGTCGTGGCCGCCACCGTCGCCGAGCCGGTCGCAATCCGGATGAAGGCGGCGACTAGCCAGCCGAGCACAAGCGGAGGGAGGGCGAGGCCAGCGCCGAGGCCAGCGAGCTCCTGTGCCACCCCGGCCTCCCGCAGCACCCGCGCGAACCCGCCACCGGCGCCGACGACCAGCAGGGTCATCCCGACCGCGGCCACACTCTCCTCGGTCAATCCAAGCTGCGCCCGACGGGATTGGCCAGACGCCCCGGCAAGCAACCGGAGCCCGAGCAGCACCGCCGCCGCCAACGCCAACAACGGATGGCCCGCGGCGGCAAGAAAGCCCCGTACGGCGGAACCAGCCGGGAGGGTGAGCTCGGACGCGGAGGCGGCCAACAGCAGTCCCACCGGCAACGCGACCACCACGGCAACCGCGCGCAGCGCGGGGCGCGGGCCTGATTGCGCGACCGCGGCCGCTGCTGGTTCCGGTTCCCCCACCCGCGGCGCGATCCAGCGGGCGTACAGGGGCCCGGCCACCAGCGCCGCCGGTAGCCCCGCGAGCAACGCGAGCCCGAGGACCGCACCTGGTGACGCGCCCAGCGCGTCCGCGGCCGCGACGGCTCCTGGATGCGGCGGCGTCAGCCCGTGCATCAGCGAAAGGAAGGCCGCCAAGGTGAGCAGCGGGGACAGGGCCGGCTGCCCAGCGCTGCGGGCGAGCGCGGCGACTACCGGGGCCAGCAACAGCAGACCGATGGTGAACCAAGTGACGAGTCCGACAATTCCCCCGAGCAGCGCCGCCGCCAGCACGACGCGCCGCGGCCCGCAGAGGCCAGCGATCCGTTCTGCCAGCACCTCAGCGCCGCCGCTGGCCGCCAGCAACCGCCCGAGCATCGCGCCGAGTGCGATCATCCCGGCCACGCCCCCCAGCGTCGCACCCAGACCCTCCTGAAATTGACGCAGCACGGCCAGCGGCGCCAGCCCTGCCCCGAGACCCGCCGTCAGGGCGGCCAGCAGCAGCGCGATGAAGCCGTTGACCTGCCGCCACGTGACCAGCGCCACCAGCAGGGCGAGCGCGGCGAGCGCGGGCAGCAGGGCGGTGCCGGACACGGGCATCAGAAGTTCAGCCGGCGGGCCCGCGCCTCCACCGGCCAGCGGTCCACCGTCCGTCCCCCGCGCGCCACGAGCACGCGGTCGTGCAGCGCCACCGTCGGGCAGATGTGCCACGGGATTCCGTGCAGCACCGCGCCGACGGGGAATTCCGCCGCCCGCGCCGTCTCCACCACCAAGTGCTCCTCGCTGTGCGTGACCGCCCGCGCGTCCGGCAGCTCCGGGAACAAGACCCGCGGATGCGGCATCTCGCTCGCGACTGCCTTGTGCCCGAGGTCCAAACAGAGCCGCCCGGCGCCGGGACGGCTGATCACGCGCGTCAGCAGCATCGCCGCCGGGAGGAAATCCAGGTCCGGCAGTCCGGTCCCGTAACCCGCATCCCACAGCACGCAGGTCCCGGGACTCAGCTCGATCTCGGGCCGACGCGCGTGGACCGGGAAGGTGGGCGTACCGCCCCAGACCACCCGCGGCACCGGCAAACCCCGCGCAACCAGCGCGGCCCGCAGGGCGTCGACGCGCGCCACCGCGGGCGCCGCGGCGGCCACCCGTTCCTCCCGCAGCCGCTGCCGGAGATGACCGTCGTAGGCGTGCAGTCCGCCCGGACACAGTCCAGGCGCGGCCGCGATCGCGGCGTAGAGGTCCACGGCGGCGGGACCCGGAACCATCCCGGTTCGGGCCATCCCGACATCGAGGTCTAGGAGGACCTCGAGCGGGGCGGGGCCGCTGGCCGCTGCGGCCGCCAGTCCGGCGAGAGCGCCGGCGTCGTCCACCACGGTGGAGAAGCGGACGGAGGAGAAAGCGCGGGCTAGTTCCACCAAGCGCGCGGCGTTCGGGCCCACCGGCTGGGCGGCGAGGGTGATCTCCGTGGCCCCGGCACCCGCGGCCATCTCGGCCTCGGCAATGGTGGCGCACTTGCAGCGCGTGATCCCCAGACCCACCTGCAGAGCGACCAGCGCGGGCAGCTTGTGCGTCTTGACGTGCGGACGAAGACGGGCCGGATCTCCGGCCAGCGCGATCATCCGCCGGAGGTTTTCCTCAATCCGCGCGGGAAACAGCACCAGCGCCGGGGTCGCCAGCGCGGATTCATCCGCTAGCCGCATCCAGTCCGCGTCGGTGCTCATCGCAGCTCGAAGAGGGCCTCAACCTCGACCGCGATGTTCCCGGGCAGCGGTCCCATCCCCACCGCGCTGCGCGCGCCGATGCCGTACTCGGGGCCGAATACGTCGGCGAAGAGTTCGCTGCACCCGTTGATGACCTGCGGATGCTCAAGAAAGGCGGGGCCGGAGTTCACCATCCCGAGCATCTTTACCAGCCGCGCCACCCGGTCGAGCGAGCCGAGCTCCGCGCGCAGGGTCGCCAGGATCGCCAAACCGCACTGCCGCGCCGCGGCGCGTCCCTGCGCCAAATCTAGGTCAACGCCTACCCGGCCGCGGACCATCGAGCCGTCCGTCCGGACCGGTCCGTGGCCGGACACGTAGGCGAGGCCGTGGGTGATCACGAGCGGAAGGTAAACGGCCACCGGACGCGGGGCGGGAGGCAGGACCAGCGCAAGGCGGGCGAGGTTGGCTTCCGGGGTCATCGGGGAAAGCGCCGCCGGACCAGGTGACCGGCGGAACGCCGGCTACCTTGTGGCCTCCTAGCCCCCGGCGCGCAAGCCGCGGCTGTCCCAGCTTTGCCGTTGCCTCTACCGGGCCACCCTCATACGTTTTTACTGTGCGTTCCCTTCCGCCGCTTCCCGCCCTGCGCCGGCTCGCCACCCTGCTGGTGACCACGGCCAGCGCCGCCGCCGCCCCGGAAACGGCATCCTTCCAGGTCGGAGGCCACATCTTCACCGTACCGGCCGGGTTCTCGGTCGAACGCGTGGCCGGGCCCCCGATCGTCAACCGCCCCATCTCCCTCGCCTTCGACCCGGCGGGCGACCTCTACGCGACGGATTCCTCGGGCCTGAGCGAGCGTGCGCCGAAGCAGCTGGAGGAGAAGCCGCACCGGATCGTGCGCCTCGTGGACGCCGATGGCGACGGACGGTTTGAGCGCAGCACGGTGTACGCGGACCGCGTGATGTTTCCGCAGGGCGCCCTGTTCCACGGGGGATCGCTTTACGTGGCCGCCCCGCCGCACATCTGGAAATTTACTGACGCGGATGGCGACGGCGTGGCCGAGCGCCGCGAGGTCTGGTGGGATGGCGGTACGCTCACCGGCTGCGCCAACGACGTGCACGGCCCCTACCTCGGGCCCGATGGCTGGTTCTATTGGACCAAGGGCGCCTTTGCGGAACAGCGCCACACGCTGGGGGACGGCCGGCCCTTCGTCACCCGCGCGGCGCACATCTACCGCGCCCGCCCAGACGGCCGCGGCTTTGAGCCAGTGATGACCGGCGGGATGGACAACCCGGTCGGCGTGACCTTCGGCCCGGCCGGGGAGCGCTTCCTGTCCGGCACCTTCTTCCAGCTGCCCGCGGCGGGAAAGCGCGACGGCTTGATCCACGCTCTGCTCGGCGGGGTCTACGGCAAGGAGAACGCCGCCTCCGCTGGCCATCCCCGCACCGGTGAACTGATGCCGGTCATGACCCATATGGGCGCCTCCGCCCCCTGCGGCTCGGCCACCCTGCGCGGCGACTCCCTTGGCTCGGGCTTCGGCGGCAACCTGCTCGCCTGCTACTTCAACCTCCGCAAGGTCGTCCGCCACGAGCTGATTCCCGACGGCGCGACCTTCCGGACGCGCGACACGGATTTCCTCGCTTCCGACCAGCCCGACTTCCGGCCGACCGATGTGCTGGAAGACGCCGACGGCAGCGTGCTCGTGGTCGACACGGGCGGCTGGTACAAAATCTGTTGCCCGACCTCCCAACTGGCCAAGCCGGACGTGCTCGGCGGAATTTACCGCATCCGCCGGAACGGCGCGCCGCCGGTCGCCGATGCCCGCGGGCGGCAGCTCCCTTGGCCGCAACTCGATGAGGCCGGGCTCACCCGCCTGCTGACCGACGCGCGGCCCGAGGTCGTGGAGCAGGCGCAGACGCGGCTGGGCCTCCGCGGTGAGTCCGCCGTGCCCGCCGTGAGCGGCGCCGCCAGCGGAGCACGAGAGGCGCGCGTCAGGATCAATGCCCTGTGGACCCTTGCCCGGATCGACGGCGCAGCGGCGCGGGCCGCGACTCGGGCCGCCCTGACCGACCCTGATGCCGGCGTCCTGCGCGTGGCCTTGCACGGCGTGAGCCTCTGGCGCGACGCCGCGGCGCTGGAGGCGCTCCTTCCCCTCCTGCAACACGCCGACGCGGCGGTCGTGCGGGCTGCCGCCGAGGCCCTTGGGCGGACTGGTCGCGCGGAGGCGGTGGCCCCCCTACTCGCGGCGGCCGGAAGACTCCCCGAAGGTCCCGTAGACCCCGCGGGTTCACCCGCGGAGTCCGCGCTCCGGACGCTCGACCACACCGTCATTCACGCGCTGATCGAGCTCGGCCAGCCCGCGCCCTTGCTCGCGTTCCTGAAGACCCCCGCGCCCTTGGCGGCGTTGCGCGCGGCACTCGTGGCCGCGGACCAGCTCGCCGGCAGCCCGCTGCAACCCGGGGACGTGCTGCCCTGGTTGCGCTCCAGCGGCACGCCGCTTCCGCAGACGGCCGGCTGGATCGTCGCGCAGCGCCCGGCCTGGGGGGACGCCCTGGCAGTCTTCTTCCGTGAACGGCTCCAGGCGCCCCCTGTCGAAGCGGCGGAACGTACGGCGCTGCAGGCCCAGCTCACCTCGCTCGCCTCCTCTCCCGCGGTGCAGCAGGCGCTGGCGAGAGCCCTGACCGACGGCCCCCCGGTCGGACGAGCGCTCGCGGCGGATATACTCGCGCGCGCTTCGCTCCGGGAGGCGCCTGCGACGTGGCTCGAAGCGCTCGCCCAGCGGATTCCGGCAGCGACGGCACCGGAACTTCCCGCGCTGGTGCAGGCCGCGCGCGCGCAGCGCCTGCCCAAAGGTGGCCACGCGGGCTTGGTGAACGCGCTCAGCCGCGTCGGCGCGGACCCCATGGTCCCGGCCGCGCAGCGCCTCCAAGCGTTGGCCGCCGCCGCCGCCCACGCGGGGAGCCCCGAACCGGCCGTTCTGGATTTTCTGTTGGCCCATCTCGCGGCGAACCATCCGCTCGCGGTCCGGCAGGCCGCAGCTGAGACCCTTGCCCGCGCTCGTCTTAACCCAGCGCAGCAGCTGCGGCTTGCCGACGCCTTGGCGACCGCTGGCGCGATGGAGATTCCCCGGCTACTCCCCGCCTTCGAGCGCGCGCCAGGCAACGAACTTGGGCGCCGGCTGCTGGCCGGCCTCGCCGCCGCCCCCGCCCGCGCTAGCCTGCGGCCCGGCCAGCTACGGCCGGTGCTGAGCAAGTACCCCCCGGAAGTACGTCAGGAGGCCGAGCCGTTGCTTTCGAGCTTGGATTCCGACACCGCGCGCCAGAACGCTCGGGTCGATGCGGTCGCCGCTGGCTTGGCTCAGGGCGACGTTCGACGCGGCCAAGCGGTGTTCAACAGCCCGCGCACCGCCTGCGTCCTCTGCCACAAGATCGGCTACGGCGGCGGCCTGCTGGGCCCGGACCTGACCGCGATCGGCAAGATCCGCGGCGAACGCGAGCTGCTTGAGGCAGTGATGTACCCCAGCGCGGCCATCGTGCGCGGCTACGAGACCGTCGTCGCCACCATGCACTCCGGCGAAAGCCACTCGGGCATCCTCAAACTTGAGTCCCCTGACGAGCTGGTCCTAGCCACCGGACCCGAAAGTGAGCTCCGGCTTGCCCGTGCTCAGGTCACCGACCTTCAGCCGGGGGTCGCCTCGGCAATGCCTCCAGGCATGGACGTCGTCCTGACGCCGCAAGAGCTCGTCGACTTGGTCGCCTTCCTTAAGAGCCGGCTTTAGGTCGACCAAGCTCCCTGCGCAGCGCCGGCTCAAGCCCGGGTTGACCGAAGCGAAACCCCGTGGCCTCGAGCGCTCGCGGGACCGCGCGAGTGCTGGCTAGGAGCGTCTCCTCCGCCATCCGCCCGAAGACCAGGCGCAGCGCGAAGGCCGGAACCGGAAACATCGTTGGACGCCGGATCACGAAGCCGAGGATGCGGGTGAAATCCGCGTTGGTCACCGGACTAGGGGAACAGGTGTTGAGCGGGCCCCGGCAGGCGGGAGTGGCCAAGACGTGGACAAACGCGGCGGCTGCATCCTCGCGGGAGATCCAACTCATCCACTGTTTACCGGACCCGAGCCGACCTCCGATCCCTAGTCGGAAAACGGGCAGCAGTCGAGCCAATGCTCCGCCCTCAGGACTGAGCACGACCCCGAGTCGCAGGGCGGCCCAGCGCACGCCAGCCGCTTCCACCACCGCGCCGGCCTCCTCCCACTCGGCGGTCAGCTCCGCCAGGAAGCCTTCGCCGCACGCCGCATCCTCGCCCGCGATCACGTTGCCGCGATCGCCGTAGAACCCAACCGCGGAAGCGCACGCGAGCACCGCGGGCGGCCGCGGCATCGCTGCGATCGCGCGCGCTAGGGTACGGGTCGGGTGGATCCGGCTGGAACGCAGCAGCCCCCGACGCGACTCCGTCCAGCGTCCCGCAGCGATGTTCTCGCCGGACAAATTGATCACCCCGGTCGCGCCCGCCAGCGCCGCGGCGGGCACCTCGCCGCGCGCGGGATCCCAAGTGAATTCCCCCGGCGCGGCGGCGGGACGGCGCACGAGCCGGCGCACCTCCCAGCCCTCTTCTCGCAGCCGAAAGGCGAGAGCCCCACCGAGAAGACCGGAAGCTCCAGCAAGCACAACCGTGCGGGCGTGGTTCATCAAGTGGAGGAAGTGCGTTTGGCCGCGCGGACCGGCGCCGCCGGCTTGCCGAGGCCAAGCTGGACCTGATCTGCCGAGCGGGGCGCACCTCCACCGCGGCGGATGGCGTCCGCCCGCTGGCGCACCGCCACGCGCTGCGCGGGCGAAAGACGGGCGAGATTCTTCACCTGCAGCGCCATCCGCTGGTTTTGTTTCAGCAGCGGCTCGTGGCGTTGCAGGAAGTCCCAGTAGAGCGTGGTAAACGGGCAGGCGGACTCCCCCGTCGACTCATCGGGCCGGAAGCGGCAGCTGGCGCACGCGTTGCTCATTCGCTGGATGTACTTCCCGGTGGCAACATAGGGTTTCGAGGCCATCAGCCCTCCGTCGGCGTACTGCGACATCCCGATCGTGTTGGGCGCCTCCACCCACTCGACGGCGTCGACGTAGACCGCGAGGTACCATTCGTGGACCAACCGTGGGCGGACCCCCAGCAGCAAGGCGTAGAGGCCCGTGACCATCAGGCGCTGGATGTGATGGGCGTAGCCCAACCGCAGCGTCTGGGCGAGCGCGTCGCGCAGGCAGGCCATCTCCGTCTCCCCCGTCCAATAGAACTTCGGCAACGGCTCCTCGGCGCCGAGCTGGTTGCGGTCGAGGAAACCCGGCATCTCGCGCCAATAAATTCCGCGCACGTACTCGCGCCACCCGAGAATCTGGCGGATAAAGCCCTCCGCTGAGGCCAGGTCCACCCGGCCGTCGCGGTGTGCGGCCTCGGCGGCCGCGATCACCTCGCGCGGATCCAGCAGCTTCAGATTCATCGCCGCGGCTAGGCGCGAGTGGTACAGCCAGGGTTCCCCCAGCCAGATCGCGTCTTGGTAACGTCCGAACTGCGGGAGCCGGTGTGCGATGAAGTCATCTAATGCCAGCCGGGCCTCAGCCGGCGTGACCGGCCAGTCGAACGCCGCCAAATCGCCCGGATGATCGGGAAAGCGCTCCGCCACGAGGCGCAGCACCTCCTGGGTGACGGCGTCGGGAGCGAAGCGACGGGGCGCCCGCAGATCGGGCGGCGGACCGTCGCGCCCGAAACTGCCACGATTGTCGTGGTCGAAATTCCATTGCCCGCCCAGCGGCTCCCCCGCGTCGTCGAGCAAAACGCCTTGGCGGCGGCGCAGCTCCCGGTAAAAAAACTCAAGCCGAAGCTGCTTCCGGCCCGCCGCGTGGGCCGCGAACTCGGCCGTGGAGCAGAGGAAATGGCCGTCCTCGCGCACCTCCAGCGGTACCCCAAGCCCGGATGCCGCGGCCGTCAGCGCTTGCGCGACGCGGTGGTCGCCCGCGGCGGTCATCACCAGCCGCCGGGGCCGGAGCCGGGCTACCGCGCGCCGCAATTCCCCCGCGAGCGTCTGCGTGTTGCCCGAATCATCAAGCGCGACGTAGTCGACGCGCCAGCCCTCGGCACGGCGGGCGTCGCGGAAGTGGCGCATGGCAGCGAGGAAAAGGGCCGTGCGCGGGCGCGAGCTCCAGACGTGGCGCGATTCCTCCTCGACCTCGGCCATCCAAAGGACATCGCGCGCGCGGTCCGCCCCGGCCAGCGCGGACGCGTCCGCGTTCAGCTGGTCGCCCAGCACGATCAGCATCCGCTCCACCGGGGACACTGGGCCACGCTCCTTCCGCGCGCTCATTCGCGCACCACGACCTCTCCGCCGCGCAGGGCCCGGAATGCATCGAGCGCCGCCTGCCGCGCCTGCGCGTGATCGACGATCGGACGGGGATAATTACCCTTTGGGCCAAGCGTCACCCCCGCCTGGGCCAGGACCTCCGGCGGCGCCTCCCACGGCGCGTGGATGCAGGCGGCCGGCACGCGCGCCAGCTCGGGGACCCAACGGCGGACGTAGGCGCCCTCGGGATCAAACTTCTGGCCCTGCAGTACGGGCGCGAACACGCGGAAGTACGGCGCGGCGTCCGCCCCGCATCCAGCGGTCCACTGCCAGCCAAGCGTGTTGCTCGCGAGGTCAGCGTCGACGAGCGTATCCCAGAACCACGCGGCGCCCGCGGTCCAGTTGAGGCGCAGGTGCTTCACGAGAAAGGAGGCGGCGATCATCCGGACGCGGTTGTGCATCCACCCGGTGTGCCAGAGCTGGCGCATCCCCGCGTCGACGATGGGGTAGCCGGTTCGGCCCCGGCGCCACGCCTCGAGGCGCGCGTCGCCCGGGTCCTCGGCCCAACGGAAGTGCTCGAAGTCCTCACGCAGCGGCCGCTCCGGCGTGTGGGGGAAGTGGAAGAGCAGATGGTGGGCGAATTCTCGCCAGCCGACCTCGCTCAGGAAGTGGCGCGCGCCGTTGCCCGGCGGAAACAGACCCGCGGCACGGCCCACATCTTCTACGGCTCGCCAAATCTGCCGGGGCGAAAGTTCGCCGGAATGGAGCCAGGGCGATAGCATCGAGGTGCCGTCCTCGTACGGCAGGTTGCGGCGCTCAGCGTAGGCAGACATCGCGACGTCGACGAACCGACGCAGGCGCCGCGCCGCGCCCGCCTCCCCCGGGGTCCACGTCTCGGCAAGGCCCGCATCCCACCTGATGCGGGGCAGCAGCCCAAGTTCGCCGAAACCGGACGACGGCGGCCACGCCGCGGGACCCGGGATCTGTCGGCCCGCGGTCAGAACGAGGGGCGCGTCGACCGGGAGGGTGAGGCAATGGCGCCAGAAGGGGGTGAAAACCTGGAAGGGACGGCCCTGCTTGTTGGTGATCGTGTGCGGCTCGTGCAACAGCGCGGCATTGCCGCTCCGAACCTCAAGGCCCGCGCGGGTCAGCTCCGCCTTCAGCCGGGTGTCGCGCGCGATCGCCGCCGGCTCGTACCGGCGGTTCCAGAAGATCGCCCGCGCGCCGGTGCGCGTCGCCAGCTCGCCGAGGACCTTCCCGGCGTCACCCCGGAAACACACCAGCCGCGAGCCGCGAGCGCGCAGGGAGTCGTCGAGGGAGGCTAGCGCGTGATGCAGCCACCAGCGCGCAGCGCCTCCGGCCGCCCACGCGCCCTCGCCCGCGTCGTCGAGAACGTAGACTGGCAACACCGCCCCTCCCCGCTCGAGAGCCGCGTGGAGGGCAGGATTGTCCTGCAGGCGCAGGTCTTGGCGGAACCAAAGGATTGAAAGAGGAAAGGCTCTCACACTACGTAGAACCCTAGTACGATCAAGTTAGCCCCAGGGACGCCGGATGCGCGCGACCGGGTCACAGAGCGTCCTGATAGAGCCGCTCGTAGGCGGCGACGGCGGTCCGCCAGCTAAAGTCGCGCCGCATTCCGCGCTCCCGTACGCACGCGAGCCGACGCGAGTCGGCGAACAGGGCAAGGGCGCGGTGCAGGGCATCAAGCAGGCTAGCCGGGTTGGGTTCGCAGACGAGGCCGGTACCCGCGGCGGGATCCTGGTCGACGTCGATAACCGTGTCCGCGAGCCCGCCGACGCGAGTCACCACCGGCACGGTACCATAGACCTGGGAGTACATCTGGTTGAGGCCGCAGGGTTCGAAGGCGGACGGCATGAGGAAGAAGTCGCTGCCGGCCTCGATCAGGTGGCTCATCTCCTCGTCGAGTGTCGCGGAGCGGAACACCTTGCGCGGCTGATCCCGGGCCAGCTCACGCAACTCCTCCACGAGCCTTCGGTCGCCCGTGCCAAGCACGATCAAGCGCACGTCATGAGCAACCCAGAACTCCCGATTGGCGAGGATCGCATCGATGCCCTTCTGAGCGGTGAGGCGGGCGACGACGCCGAAGACGGGCACGCGGGGCCCGGCCTCGAGGCCGCAGCGCCGCAGCAGTTCCGCGCGGCACTTCGCCTTCCCTGCGAGGTCGCCGGCGGTATAGCGGGCCGGCAGCAGCGGGTCCGCGGCCGGGTTCCAGACGGCCGTGTCGATGCCGTTGAGCAACCCGACTAGGTCCTCCGCGCGCGTCTGCACCACGCCGTCGAGGCCGCAGCCGAACTCTGGCGTCTGGATCTCGCGGGCGTAGCGCGGGCTCACCGTCGTCACGCGGTCCGAGAAGAGGATGCCACCCTTGAGAAGGTTTACCTGCGAATAGTATTCGAGCCCGTCCATCTGGTTGAGCTCGTCCGGGAGGTTGGTGCGACCGAAGACGCGGGCAGGGAACAGGCCCTGATAGGCGATGTTGTGCACCGTGAACACGGTCTTGAGTGCAAGCGTCAACCCGTGGCGGCGCTCGGCCTCGCGCAGCAGCAGGGGAACGAGGGCCGCCTGCCAGTCGTGGGCGTGGACGATATCCGCGCCGAAGTCGCCGAGCCGGAGGGTGTCAACGACCGCCTTGCAAAAGAAGATGAAGCGGTCCGCGTTATCTTCGAAGTCGCGCTCGCCGTTGCCATAAGCGCCTCGCCGGTCGAAGAACTCCTCGCGACACACGAGGTGGATCCGGAGATTCGGCTGCGGCGAGAAGACGCAGACGTCGCCGGCGAGGTAGTCCTGCCCGAGCTCGACCTTGAGCCGCAAAATGCGCTCGGCGCCGCGCGCGGTGGGATGCTCCAGCGCCGCACGGTAGCCGGGTAGAAACACGGAGACCTCATGACCCTGCCGGGCCAGTTCCCCGGCCAGCGCGCCCACCGCATCCGCGAGGCCACCGGTCTTGACATACGGGAACAGCTCGCTCGCCGCGTGGACGATTTTCATCGCTAGAGGGGTAGAAGCCGCATTGCCTCCCGCCAATCCCAAAGCACGGCCCGAGGGCCGGCGGGAGGTCTATGTCGCTCCGCGATCGTCTGCTCAACTTAGTCCGCTCCGCGACACTCGACGAG
>Ga0163212_1000858_pt1 | contig 13623 bp, 10 predicted proteins | sample Malawi_45m_30L_FD_113532 | JGI IMG/M metagenome (GOLD analysis project Ga0163212, IMG submission 113532) | Freshwater microbial communities from Lake Malawi, Central Region, Malawi to study Microbial Dark Matter (Phase II) - Malawi_45m_30L | ecosystem: Environmental > Aquatic > Freshwater > Lake...
CCCGGTAAATTCCCGGTTTTTCTCTCGGTCGAAACCGGCCCTTCCTACGCCCATCCCCCTCAAAACCACCCTGTTTAACCCCTGAAACGTGGGTTTTCAGCACCAGCGGAGACCTTTTGATGCAAAAATGATGATCTGGGCATTAAAAATGATTTTTTAAATGCTCCCGGTGTCCTTCCCGGTGTGTCACCGGTGAACTTACGGCAATAGTACCGGTAATTCGTCTGGTATAAGTGAACCTCAAGCTGCTATTGCTGGCTAGTAAAGGTGCGGCTGGAAGCTCTGGAACATCTTCTGGTATTTCCATTTCCCTATGATGCCCCAGACCGATAGGCCTCGGTGAGGCCAGGGGTTCATAAAACTTGCGCGGTAAGCTGAAGCACCATCTATCCAGACAAGGGTATCTTGTGTTGGAGGCGGAAGGAATTGAATTAGGTGGATAAAAAAATAAAACATTTTAAAATACTTGCAAAAGAAATTTCGGCAAAGTTTTCATTTTTACGGGGATCGCGTGACCACAACTGTCCACTCCCTCTGAAATCATAAATCCCTTTGGAACATTGCGGAGATAATCTGTTGGGAGCGGGGATTGGAGTGGATTCAGGCCAAGCTCCATCGACTCTCTAGCACTATCGAGAAGTGTACCCCATAGACTGGAATAATTGCCCCAGAATTCTGAGAAATCCAAATTTTGGGAGGAGAGTACCTGTTTTCAGTCCTCATCTTCAATCTTGCAAGCTCCTCAGATCGGCCGACGACTTAATTCCCAGACGTATCTTTGATGGGGGCGGAGATTCGCATAAAGTTGCCATTGTTCCGGCTGGCTAGGGAACGAAGAAACTTCTCCTCAACAGACTTGGACATAAAAGCCACACCGTGGATGGAAGGAAGGTCGTACCCGTCCTTCTTGTAGGTGCCGGCAATCGTCTCCTTGATGTACTCAAGAATTTCATCGTCTTTCCAATTCCCCAGGTCGGGCGCTGCCACCGCCTGGCCCTGATTTTTGGGCTTGGGCGGCACCGGAGCCGTCGGTGCCTTGGGCGCGTCAGGCAGGCCGGCGATCTTGACCGGGTCCACCACAAATCCCTGCCCCTCCACCACCCGACCCTTACCCTTGGCGCGGTTCTCCGCCTCCTTGCGCGCCTTTTCCTGAAGCTTGTCAGCGTGTTTTTCCCGGTATTTCTTCAGCTCCTCGTTGTACATCTCAAATTCCTTCCGAAATTCGGTCGCTTCCTTTTCATATTTTTGCCGATCGGCGATAGAGATTTCCGAATCCGCCATCTTTTTACGGTACTCTTCCTTTTCCTTGTCATTCATGGCGCGGCTGATCACCGGCTTGCCATCCGTTAGCACAAAAATAGTGTCCGCCCGTCCTTCAAAAGCCGCCGCCAGTCCCAGATCCATCCGACTGGTGCCCCCCGTCGAGAGCAAGGTCGCGACCTTCGGACGAAAGTTGCGGGTGAGGTTACCGCGCTGGGTATTGCTTGCCATATAGCGGGGCAAGAATTTTAGGGCCGCCTGTTTGTTTTCCGGGGTGGCCGGAACCGAGGTGGGCATGAAGAGATCCACAGCGTCCCCGTAAAAGGCGATGTTGAAGTTGGTTTCCGGCTCCAGGCTCCGGATCATTTGGCCCAGCTTCTCCTTGAGGTTTTTGTATCCCTCAATCCCCCCCTTGTCGGACTCCACCATGCTGTCCGACACGTCCACCACGAAATAAACGTTGGTTCCCTCACCCTTGACCCCGAAGAAATTCACCGCCGAAGCCCTGGCTCCCGGCCGTGCCATCGGCTTGGACATCCTCTTCTCCGCTCCGGTGGTCGCAGCAGCGGCTGAAGGTGGGGCGATGACCGGGGGAGCGGAGGCGATCGGCAGCGCGGAAGTCAGCCCGGCGGTGGCCAGGATTTCATCGTCCGAGGATGTTTCCGTGGGCATGGCGGCCGCTTCGGATTCCATGGCCGGCTCATCCATCATCTCGGGGACCTCTTCCTGGGGCGGGGCCTCCAACCCCACATCCTCCACCGGCACCCCGCCCTCGCTGGAGAAGGGCATTCGCGGCACAGAGCCCTTAAACAGCGTGTAAGTCCCAAACCCCAACAAACCCAGCAAGTGAATGGAAGCCGCCAAAATCAGACAGATGGCCAGTAGGCTCCGGTTTTTTCCAAGAAACCGGTAGGTTCCGGTTTGGGCTCGAGACGCCGACTTTTTGGTCGGTTTTTTTGGGGGGGGCTTCTAAAGGCATCTCTTAAGATGCACGTGACCTCAGCATCATGAAAGCCGCGCTCACTGGAATCCAACTTAAAATTTCAGGACTAAAAAGCGCCCGGCATTCCATCTGCTCTCAACCCAGCTGATCCCTTTCCACAGAATTGTCCACTACCCCACTCCTGCTTTAGAACAGACTCCTTGGCGGAGTAGCTCAGCAGTTGAGCAACGGGCTCATAAAGATGCATACAAGCCAAAGATTTTTGGGAGATTTTTAACCCATTTTTTTTCTTCCCGGTCGGTTTCCCGGTCATTTCCTGGCCAAGCCGGCCAAACATCCCCGGCCAAAAGCTCAGTTCCATCCAGACATATGGGAAACAACTTCTCTTTCGCTTTTGAACCAACCGCTGGTTGAGCATCCATCTGGGCATCACTGGAAAGATTCCTGGATGCCACCCCAGGCTCTTTCCCTCGAAAGAGGGATGGACACCCTATTTTACCAAATCCACCCTTGGAAATCTCCTAGAACGCCTCTCAAGTTAAAGTTGATCTTCTCCATTCAATTAGCTCCTAAATTTCGGTAACACGAATATTCACAAACAAACCAAAGCAGGCACCGTTCCGATGACAACCCACCCTTCTCTCCATCTGCTTCGCGTTACCCTGCTTTCCGCTGTCGCCGCCCTGGGTGGCTTCCTCTTTGGCTATGATAGTGGGGTCATCAACGGAACGGTGGGAGCACTCCAAAAGGCCTTCAACGCGGACGATATCGGCAGCGGTTTTAACGTGGCCTCCATGCTCCTCGGGTGCGCGGCAGGCGCCTTCCTCGCCGGACGTATGGCCGACCGCTTCGGCCGACGCGCTGCACTTTTTGCCGCGGCGATTCTCTTCGGAATCAGCGCTTGGGGGTCCGGCATCGCCACCAGCTCCATGGAGTTTGTGATTTATCGGCTCATCGGCGGCTTCGCGGTCGGCGGTGCCAGCGTAATCTGTCCCGCCTACATCAGCGAGATCGCCCCGGCCCAGTACCGCGGACGTCTGGCTACTCTCCAACAAATGGCCATCGTCCTAGGCCTGTTTTTCGCCTTCCTTTCGAATTATCTGATCGCCGCGGCGGCGGGAGGGGCTTCCGAGATCCTTTTTTTCGGCTTCCGGGCATGGCAGTGGATGTTTTGGATGGAACTGGTTCCGGTGGTCCTATTTTTTGCGGGTTTGTTCCTCATTCCTGAGTCTCCGCGGTATCTGGTCGCGGCGGGCCGCACGGCGCAAGCCGAGGCCGTTCTGGCCAGCCTCTCCCATCCGACCGACGCCGCGGCCAAAGTGCAGGAAATTCGTGTCACCCTGGAAGCGAATCACCGCCCAAGTTTGCGGGATCTTTTTGACCATGCGACCCAACGCCTGCACCCCATCGTCTGGGTGGGCATCGCCATCGCCGCCCTCCAGCAGCTGGTGGGCATCAATGTCGTTTTTTACTATGGGGAGGTGCTCTGGAGAGCAGCTGGCTTCTCAGAGGCACACGCGTTGCTCATCAATGTGATTGGAGGCATCATCAACGTCAGCGCGACGGTGGCGGCGATCCTGCTGGTCGACAAGGTGGGGCGCAAACCCTTGCTGATTCTCGGCTCCATCGGCATGGCGCTCTTCCTCGGCATCCTTGCGGTGGTCTTCGGGACGGCCGAGGTCGGTCCTGACGGAAATCTTCTCCTTGGAGACATGGCCGGGCGCGCCGCCTTGGTCAGTGCGAATCTCTACATCGTTTGCTTTGGCGTCACTTGGGGACCGGTAATGTGGGTGCTCCTGGGTGAGATGTTCCCCAATCAGATTCGTGGGGCCGCCCTTTCGCTGGCCGGACTTTCGCAGTGGATCACGAATTTCTTGATCACCATGACCTTCCCCATTCTCCTATCGGGATTTGGTTTGGGGGCAGCTTACAGCCTCTACGCGGTTTTCGCCGTGATCTCCGCCTTTTGCGCCTGGAAGTTTGTTCGCGAGACCAAGGGACGTACCCTTGAGCAGATGGTTCTCTGAACAACCTCTCCGCCTAACTATCTACCTAGCCCCGGGGGGCCGACGGAAAGGTCGGCCGATCGAAACCGCTCGGTTTCATGCATCATCCGCATCCCACGGATCATGGGCGGTGTAGCCCCTAACGGACCTCGATCTTGGCGTCATCGAATTTGACGGCTCCCGCCCTCGGAGCTTCATCCAGGCTGGGCGTGATCGCAACCACCACCCGAATTCCATCCGCGCACGCCTCGCCTTCCACCTCAACGGGATGCCAGGCCTCGTCCGCGGGAAAATCCTTGAGGGGCACCCGTTTCTGGGCCAAAACCTCCTGCCATCCATTCTTGCTATACTCCAAGCGCAACTCGACGTACTCCGCTCTGGCCTGATTGCCCGACACAGGATCCACCATGAGAAAAATGGAAAATTTTACCTTTTGCCCCGCTTTCACATCTTTCACCTCCTGCCAAACACCCGAGTCCGCTTCTGAGGGAATTTGCCAATGGTGATACCCTAAGACCGCCTTTCCCGTTCGCACAGGCTTCCAATCCGTCTCGCGATTGATCCACTCTCCCCACCGGGTCCAACCCGTCGCCGTATCCGGAGGAGTGCCCCCTTCCTCAAAGGAAGCGTTGACCAACTCAGGAGTTGCCTGAACCCAAGAGCAGGGAAAGGCCGCATAGAATGCTGCTGTGCACATCCAAATGGTCTTCAAGAGACTACTTCTCCAATTCCCAACCCAACCTATAAAGTCTGGCCCCATAATCATCCCCCCCCAGAGGATACAGTGGCACAATTCCCTTCGCACGATCACCGGAACGTAATACTTTCGAACTCGCGGTTGCTACGTGCCCATCGGCGTAGGCCAGATTCATGATTGTATTAGAACTCCCCCGATAGTGAGACCAATCGGCATTGGGCGTGTACGAGTAAACGAAGTCCCAAAAAACTACCGACTCACTCAGCTTAAATTGAGGCCACTTGCCCGCCGCATAGTAGTTGTTGAACCGGTAGTGACCCCGTCCCACCGGAAACTGCCCATTCGAAATATCCAACTCTTTGATCAAATCAGGATTGCGACAGGTGGCTGGGCACTGAAAGGTAGTCCCTTTCAAGGAAACATTGGTCGGACTCCCCATAAACTGTCGGATCTCATCCCAGTGCCAAGGGGGATTGTTGTTATTATCCCAATTGGGAATTTTACCGTTGTTGTCCGTGGCCATGGATAGGGTAAAGGTCACCAACTGCTTTAAATTCCCGATGCACTTTGCCTTATCCGCACTGGCTCTGGCCCCAGAAATCGCCGGGATGCCCAGCGCCGCCAGAAGCCCAAGAATCGAAATCACCACCAGTAGCTCCGTGAGGGTGAACCCCAAGACCCGCTGATTAAAGCGCTTCCAAGCTACCACGGGTCTCCTTGCTGGAAGGCTCTGGCTCGGATGAATAAAAAGGTGGTCCACTACAGAAAAGTATCCCCTGTTTCCCACGGGTTCTCTACTACCCGAAAGAGGGGATTTCTAGGGGACGACCTCTACCTTCACATCATCAAATTTAAACCGGCCCCCGCGGTTCGCCCCCTCCAGGGGTGTCATCACCATCAAAAACCTCAAACTATCCCGCGGGGTTGTCCCCTCGATCGATATCTCGTGCCACTTCCCGTCGGCAGGCAGCGTGATTGGGGGAATCATTTTACTTTCAAGCAACGTCTGCTGCTCGTGGTCCGCATACTCCAACCTCAGCTCCAAGGAGGTGGGGGGAAGATTGGCTCCCCCCACCTGATCCGCCATCACCACCAGGGAAATTTTGTACTTCTTGCCGGCAATGGCCCCGACCACGTCCTGCCAGATCCCGCAATTTCCCCCTTGAATCCCAGCGGTATGGTCATAGCCCAACTGACCGGTCCCCGAGTGGATCGGCTTCCAGTCTGTCACACGCCGAAACCCCTCGCCCCATCGCACCCATGCCACCGGTTCCTCCTCAGTGGCGCCTGCCTCGTCAAACGAGGAGTTGAACAGCACTTGAGCAGAAGCCGCAACGCAACCGGCAAAAAGCAGGATGAAAACAGAGATCGATGGAGGCAGGCTTTTCATGGGACTATTTAAACCAGCGACAGGGTAAGTCACAATTCTTTGGAACAACTGCACGCCCGGTTCAGTCAAACCCCTGGCGACTATTGCGTTACCGTAGCCCGCAAGAACTTTTTCGGATCCGTGCCCCGATCGACGCTGATTACTTTACGCGACAGATTCGCGGGAAGGTCCGTGCTGGGGGCGTCAGTTATCGTAATCCCGGCGGCACTCCAGCCACCGATTAGATCTGTGGAGGACTCCCCCCCCAAGGTCACGGTGTTGTCATCCGTACGGACCACCACACTTAGTCGCAATTGGGTGGGCTCACCAAAATCCTGCAAAGGAAGTGTGGCCGGCGTATTTTCATCTCCTCCAAATGCATAGTTTACCAAGTAGGTTAAACCGTTTGGTGCGAAATCCGTGGCGTTCTTCCCTGGATACGCGGTGGCGAAGCTGGGCCCAGAAACCACTTCCGTCACGGTCACGATGCCGCTCGCGTTAGAGAACGTCGCCTGCCGATTTGAGCCCAAACCGGTGGCGCTGAAAGTTTGGGACCCGGCCAGAGGCCCGGGGAGGATCGCATAGTTCCCCGGAGCAGGCGGCGCGGTGAACTCGGCTACCACGGTATTTGCGGATGCATCGACAGTGGCATTCAGCCCGGTTTTTTCGATCCGCATTATCCCTGCGGCAACAGTCGTGGTACCCAAGTAAGTATTGGAGCCACTTAAGGTGAGTTGACCTGCCCCCGATTTCTCAACCCCACCCGTGCCCGTCAGGGCTTGGCTGGTGCTTACATTGAAACCATTGCTATCAATCTTGAGCCCGCCGCTCTGAACGTTCGCAACGTCGAGATTCTCGATCAGTTTTATTTCGTCCCGTTTGGCTTTGATGACACCCCCGTTGAAATTCACCGTCGCGCTGCCAGTCCCGCCAGAGATTTTGTTGGCGTTCACGGTGCCGCCATTAAGGTTTAAGGTGCCTGTGCCGTTGTCGCGGCCGATGACGACCTCATTGCCGACGTTGAACACGCCGGTCCCACTGAGGGTATAGGTGCCCATCGAGGAGGCGCTGTTCTCATTGCCGACATAGACCTCGTTTTGCACGTTCACAGTTCCTCCGCTTTGCGATACCACGCCCGTGGATTGGTTGTGGCCGATCTGCAGTTTGTCGCTCGTGGTCATGGTGCCACCGGTCATATTCACCGTTCCGGATGATCCGAGTTCCTTGCCAATGAAGATGTTGTTGGAGACCGAGAGGGTTCCCCCGCTCAAGTTGTAAGTGCCGGTGCCGATCTTGTTGTCATCGCGCGTGCCCACGCCGAATTCACGGTTCACGCTGATAGTGCCATCTGTCTGATTGAGGGTGCCCGTGCCATTGCGACGTCCGATATACATGTTGCCATTGCCCGCGGTGTTGAAAGTTCCACCGTTGACATTTAACACGCCCGTGCCGCTCTCGCGGCCCACAACCACCTCATTGGATATGGTAAGCGCTCCTGTGCCGCTCAGAGTGTAGGTGCCCGATGCGCCGGCGTTTTCATTGCCGATGTAGAGTTCGTTGTTCGCCGTGATCGTTCCGCCGCTGTGTACGACAAATCCTTTTCCGTTGTTGTGACCGACAATCATCTTCTCATCCCCAGTCTTGGTGATCGTGCCACCTGTCATATTTAAGGTTCCCGTCGCACTGGCGCCCTCACGCCCAATCACGAACTCGCGTTTCACATTCAGCACGCCAGCGCTGAGGTTGTAAGTGCCGCTGGTGGGATCGCTCTGATTGTTTCCATTGGCGATAAAGGTGTTGTGGTTGAAGTCGACCACCCCGCCTGATTGGTTGACCACGCCGGTGCCCTTGTCGCGTCCAATGAAAATATCGTCGGCTCCTCCGACGGTGAGGGAGCCGCCCGTGATGTTGACCGTCCCAATGCCGCGGTCGTTGCCGAGTCGCAGGAATTTCGATGCGGTGAGAGAACCCCCGGAAATATTGATAGTGGCCACACCGCCACCACTGCCAAAGTTGTTCTCGTTTCCGCCCCAAGTAGAATCACTGTTTGAAACGAGCACCGAACCCGACTCCAAATTTATAACGCCGATCGAGCCGCCGTCATTGCCGATCCGGAGTGCGCCTGTGACATTCAAGGCGCCCGTGGTGTTGATGTTGATGGTCCCGTTCCGGTTGCCGCCCCATGCGGCCAAGTTGAGATTTCCGGTGACGTTGAGGGTGCCCGTTCCTTGTCCATAGCCACTGACGCCTGTCCCAACGGCTGAGGTGTCTGCCAAATTGTAGCGACTGGCATTGGTGTCCATGCCGACCGCCATCCAAGAACCGTTAGCGGTGCCAGCCACACCTGCCTGGTGGTCGATCCGGGCACCTGCGGTCACATTGATGTCGTTGGGCGTGAAGGCGATGTCCGCAGTGATCGTCGCGATATTGGGAGAGTCCAACGAAACAACAGCGTAGTCGCCAAATGCTGTATCCGGCACACCACCTGCAGCCCAGTTGGCCGGGTCATTCCAATCGGTGCTCTTGGCACCAGTCCAGAGATTATCAGCCGAGTATGATGTAGCCAGACTCAGGCAGAGAACCCACCCAGCGATCCAGCAGCGCTTCATATTTTTAAGCTTGGCTCACGATCTTCCCTATTTCTTAAGCTACTTCAGCGGCGTCTCCTGGCTAGGGCCACAGTCGAAACCAATCCAAGCAGGGTCAACGCCGCCGAGGAGGGCTCGGGAACGGCAGCGTAGCTCACCAGAATATTGTTTCCAGACTGGGCGAGAGAAAAGGATGCTCCCGCACGTGAGGTCGCCAGCGAATTTCCAGCCGCGTCCAAGAACGAGCTGTTCACCAGGCTGAGATCGGAAAAGCCCGTGGTCGTTCCCGCGACGGTCAGGAATGTCCAGGTTTGAGATGAAGCCCAGAAGGCATCGGACCAATCAACCGTCGAGCCACCTGCTGTTCCAAAATCCAGAGTAATGCCACTCCCGCTGGATACCAGTAAGCTGCCACCGACGGCGATTCGATCGAACTGATTGTTGTCTGAACTGGTGTTACCAAAGAGCTCCCAGACAAGATTGCTGCCAGAGCCCAATGTCAGGTCGGAGGAGAAGGTAATTTGCCCGGGAGAATTTCCTGCGGCCAGCGTGCCATTCACGGTGCTGGCACCCCCGATGGTTCCCGATCCCTTGAGCAACGAGCCACTGGCCACATGAACGCCCCCCGTTAAGGATCCGTTGACCGCTAGGGTGCCTTGGCTGACGGTGGTCGTTCCGGCATAGGTGTGATTGGCCGAAAGGGTTAAGCTGCCCGCCCCCAACTTCTCCAAACCACCTGTACCCGTCAGGGCTTGGCTGGTTGCCACGTTAAATCCATTGCTATTGATCTTGGCTCCGCCGCCCTGCACGTTCGCAACGTCGAGATTCTCGATCAGGTTGCCCTCGTCCCGTTTGGCTTTGATGATACCCCCATTGAAGTTTACCGTTGCGCTGCCGGTTCCTCCCGAAATCTTGGTCGCATTGACGGTTCCGCCGTCGAGGTTGAAAGTGCCGGCTCCGTTGTCCCGACCCACAAAGACCTCATTGCCCACGTTGAGCACGCCGGTCCCGCTAAGGGTATAGGTTCCCACCGACGAAGCGCTGTTCTCATTGCCGACATAGACCTCGTTTTGCACGTTCACCGTGCCTCCGCTTTGCGATACCACGCCCGTGGACTGATTGTGACCGATTTGCAGCTTATCGCTCGTCCCCAAGATTCCACCCGTCATGTTCAAAGTGCCCGAGGACCCCAGTTCCTTGCCAATGAAGATGTTGTTGGCTGCAGATAAGGAGCCTCCGCTCAAATTGTAGGTGCCAGTTCCGATCTTATTATCGTCCCGCGTTCCCACGCCGAACTCTTTGTTCACCACGATCGTTCCATCGGTTTGATTCAAGGTGCCGGTGCCGTTGCGGCGACCGATATACATGTTGCCGTTTCCCGAGGTGGTGATCGTGCCGCCGTTGACATTCAGCGTTCCCGTGCCGCTCTCACGCCCTACCACTAATTCGTTCGCCACGTTGAGTGCACCTGAGCCGCTGAGGGTGTAGGTGCCGGAAGCACCCGCATTCTCGTTGCCAATATACAGCTCGTTTTGGTTCACGTTGATCGTGCCACCACTCTGGACCACGGTACCCGTGCCGTTGTTGTGACCGACAATCATCTTCTCATCCCCGGTCTTGGTGATCGTGCCCCCCGTCATGTTGAGCGACCCCGTGCCACCCTCGCGGCCGATGACAAAATCACGCCCGGTGTTGAGGACCGAACTGCCGCTTAAATTGAGAGTTCCGTTTCCCCCACCGCCCTGCCCCACGTAGAAATCATGATTCAGCGAGATGGTCCCGCCGCTTTGGGTGAGGGCTCCGGTACCGTTGTCGCGACCGACAAAGGTCTGATCCCCACCGGTCTTGGTCAGCGTGCCTCCGGACATGGTCATCGTGCCGGTACCGCGATTGTTCCCGATAAAGATTTTATTGTTCACGGTCATGGTGCCGCTTTCGAGATTCAGAGCGCCTTGGCTTCCCGTGGAATCCCCAAAAAACAACTCGCCAGAAACAGCAAAAGTTCCGGTGGTGTTCACATTGATCGTTCCATTCCGGTTATCGCCCCAAGCCCCGACCAAGAGATTGCCCGTCGCGCTCAGGGAGCCCGTGCCTTGGCCAAAACCGCTGATACCTCCTGCTGAAGCCGTGTTAGCAAGATTGTAAACTCCGTTCTCCACCCACATCCAGCTGCCCCCACCCGTGCCAGCAGTTCCGGCAAGATGATCAATCCGACTTCCGCTCCGTACGATGATGTCATTGGGGGTGACCGACAGATTTCCGTTGATGGTAGCGGTATTGCCCGACGTGTTGTTAACAATGGCATTTTCTCCGGTCGGGACGGTGCCACCAGACCAGTTCGCTCCATCGTTCCAATCAGTGCTGGTGGTGCCGGTCCAATCGGCAGCGTGGGCAGCGGAGATGCCCAGGGAGGCGACCAGCGCAGTGAGAAAACAACTCCTAACTTTGCTTAAATTTATTTTCATAATCAAAGCTTACTTTTGGCAAACGTGATTCGCTATTGCTCAAAAGGGTAATAAACAATATCGGAATGAAAATTTTTTAACTTACTATTGTTCAATGTTTTACGAATATACTACTACTCACTTTTCCCGCGATTTATTTCGTTTTTAACGTTTTGAAAAAAACGGGCCTCAAAAGATGCGCCCAACTAAAGGGAGGATTCTCTCGATGTCCGAGACCATCGAGTTTGTCGCAAGGCAGACGGCATGGCTGATTCCTCAAAGTTTTCTGTTTTGTACTTCCGGATCTTTTCCAGGATTTCAGGCAACGGATCGGTGAATGGGTCCACCACGGGGAGGTTTCCCCTTCCCCGATACAGTCCCCACATGCCCCCTTGGCCCCTCATCGCCACCTTATAGCACCACACCGTCCACGAGATCCGCGCCTCGTCCAGGGCATCTACAATCCTCGTCATCATCTCCGCACTGGAGTGAGGTTCGATATTCATTTCACCGATCAAAAAAGGCACCTTTCTCCGTGCCTGGGCGTAGCCGATTTTCGTGATCAGATTTTCCAAGGGTTTCCAATGATCGCGGACCTCCTTGGCCCCGAAATTGTAGTGGTGTTGGGAAAAGATCACCTGCTGCCACCCCGCAACTTCCGGATAAGGCATCCCGGCAATCCCCTTGTACCCATCCGCAACCATCACCGGTTTCGCTGGAGCCACCTCCCTCACCGCCCGCAGGAGCCGGTCATAAACAAGATACAAGGTCGAATCATTCGGGGCCCCCGTGGGCTCGTTCATCAGATCAAAAGCCGCAATCTCGGGAGTCCCCTGGTAACGCGAGGCGACTTTTTGCCAGACATCCTCCGCCTGTCTGACTTTCACCGGGTCTTTGAAAAGCTGATCCTCCTGCGCTTTTCCCGTGTGGTGTTGCCCGCTCTGACGACCGGGGGTCCCATGCAGATCCAGAATCAGATAGACCCCGGCTTCCCTCGCCCAAGCCACGGCCTGATCGATGCGCGGGAAAAGTCCGTCGGGCGCTTCCAAGGAGTCGTGCAAGAAAGGCAGGCGAACGCAATTCAGGCCCAGTGCCTTCACGCGGATAAAATCCTCCCGGGTAATCCAGTGATCCCGCCAAGCCTGCCGGATCTGGAGAACCCCTTTTTCTCCGAAACGCTGGCGGATCGTCTCCCATAAGCTGGCGTGGTCAACCACCTTGGGCCACGGGGAGCCCGGTGGAGGGGTTCCCTCCACCGGAATCATCCAGATCTCCTCCACCAACCAACCGCCGAAGTTCACCCCACGCAATCGAATCGGCTCCCCCTCCTCGTTGACGATCTGGGTTCCGGCCACCCGGAGGGGAGGCAGAGGCGCCCCCGAAGCGAGGCCCCACGAAGCCGCCAAGGCCATCCCCATCCAGATTTTCAAAATAAGATCCGCTAGAATGCGCGCACCTTTGCAAAAAACGCAGGACGTGGGAATCCCCAAATCCACTCCCTGGGGCTGAATCTGCCAACGCAAGTCGGCGTCAAAACTTGTCCTCTACGGCAATGCTCTTGCCTGACTTTTTTTCCCCCTCATAGTCCCGGTTGTTGTTGCTCCCGCATTCATTCTTCGAGTGTTTTTTTTCTTTCCCTAAAAAGAGAGAGCTTTCTTTTCGTCTGATCTTTTTAACCTGCGCTTTTTTTACGTCCGTCATTTCAGCCGCTCCGCCCGGGCCCTTCACCCAGGCACAGCAAATCCTCTCCCTCACGGAGGAACAAGCCCAGCAGCATGAGCCGGTGCAAATTCAGGGCGTGGTCACGGCCGCTGACTCTTCCTGGAACGGACAGTTTTTTGTCCAAGACGCATCTGGAGGAGTGTTTGTAGACTCCCGGATCCAGCCAAGCCCCCTCCCCGGAGATGTCCTCCGGGTCACGGGCGTCACCGCGCCGGGCGCCTTCGCTCCCATTGTGACTCAGCCGCGGTGGCAGGCCCTGGGATCCTCCCGCTTGCCCCCCGCCAAAAGTGTTTCGATTGAACAACTCATCACCGGATCCGAGGATGGCCAGCGGGTACGTGTGGAGGGTTGGGTGCATACCGCGAGAAAAGAGGGAAACCAATGGATCTGTTCCCTGGTGGAGGGCACGAGCCGCGTCGATTTGATGCTGCCGCGAAACTTTGAACCCGAGCTATCGCAACTGGTTGGGGCCAAGATGGCAGCCACGGGTGTCCCCACGCCCAAACGATTGAACTACAACCTGCGAAGGCTTGTTTCCGTGCAACTTTGGCTCTCCTCCCCGGAAGATCTTCGCCTTTTGAAGCCAGCCACCCC